>Ga0208492_1000855_pt1 | contig 22753 bp, 15 predicted proteins | sample Subbioar_CSW14AB_FD_184820 | JGI IMG/M metagenome (GOLD analysis project Ga0208492, IMG submission 184820) | Serpentinite rock and fluid subsurface biosphere microbial communities from McLaughlin Reserve, California, USA - CR12Mar_CSW14AB (SPAdes) | ecosystem: Environmental > Terrestrial > Deep... | reverse complement strand
AAACAATCGAGCCACATTGCTGTCCTTTTGGCGCTGGAGCTGCGTTCCAGAGGTCCCCTCTTCCACCCAATCCTGGTTGTTGCCGGTTCCATCGAAGAAGACACCAATGTGCAAAGCCATCTCGCACAGGTGGGGTTGAGGGGCTTTGCTCAGTGAGATGGGTTGAATGCCAGGGAGTGGGCCCATGGGGTGCGCGGGCACCTGGGTGAAGTTCGGGTCACTCATTGATTTCTTCCGGTTTCTTGGAGAGTGCAGCGGTCGTTGGCAGACATCGAAACCCGCCCCGATTTGCCGGTCATTTTTGGAGATGCCTCGGGCAGGGGGCCGATCAAATCAGCGTTTCGCCTGCTCGTCGATACTCGAAGGCCATGGGTACTTCTTCCATGGCTCCTTCTGAGGAATGTTGCGAGGGCCAGGATACTCAGTGCCCCACGGGGCGTAGTTCGACAACAGGACCCTGACACTGCCGTCGGCAAGGAAGTGGACGTACATGCGCCCAAGTTCCGCGTAGCGATCCACCGGCACAACCGCAGATTTTTCTTCCGATGTCCTGTCACGCCAGTTGGTCACGTTCCAAGTCACGCGAACCTTCAAACCAGGATGCCAAGTCAGCGGCACATCGGCGCAACAGACCACGCTCCCACCCTTCCCAGCTTGGAATCCACTGTGCCCGTCCACCTGAAAGTCCTGAACGCTGAGGTGTTCAGCAAGGTGATCGATGCCAGTCATGCTCACGCCCGTGAGCTTGCTCTCGCTGCTCACAGCCTGGCACGCCACCAAGCCTCCAAGAAGGAAAGCGCACATCCATTTTTGAATCACTGAAGTTGGCATGAAGGTTTCTGGTTGCGGTGAACGTCCACGAGCTGCTCGCGGAGGGAATGGACGATTGGGCCTTTTGCGGCGGTCACGCGCAGCCTCGTGGCGTGGCGCCCTCGGCGAGAGTCCGGGTCAATCGTCTTGGCGTGGGGCCTGCTCATCAATGCTGGAGGGCCAGGGATACTTCTTCCATGGCTCCTTCTGAGGAATGTTGCGAGGGCCAGGATACTCAGTGCCCCACGGGGCGTAGTTCGACAACAGGACCCTGACGCTGCCGTCGGCAAGGAAGTGGACATGCATGCCCCCAATCTCGTCATAGCGGTCAACAGGCACATCGGCAGATTTCTCTTCCGATTTTCGATCTCGCCAGTTGGTCACGTTCCATGCCACATGGACCGTCAATCCAGGGTGCCACTGCAATGGAACTTTGACGCAGCACGCAATTCGTCCACCCTTGCCAGCCTGAAATCCGCTACGCCCATTCACTTGAAAATCCTGCACGCTGAGGTGCTCGGCCAAGTGATCGATGCCGGTCATGCCCACCCCCGTGAGCTTGTTCTCGCTGCTCACAGCTTGGCAAGCCATCAAACAACAAGCAAGGAAAGCACCGATCAGTTTGCGAATGGAGGAATTGGGCATGTGGATACTCCGGCTTCACGCACGCGGATGAAAACGATTCAAAAACTGATGTAACTGCGTGGCGTCCCAGTTCGTCTGCGCGACAGACAAGACCTCCAGCATCACCGCTTGCTGAACAGGGTATCGCTCTTCACCGACCTGACGGAGCCAGTCGCAAACAGTTTGGGCATGTGCATGTCGATCAACAGGGTGGAGGTGGCCCAATGCGCGCGGGTGTTGTTCCAGGACCGACGCCAGAAGTTGATCCGGCCACACCGAGTCCAAAAGACCCGAGAGTTGTTGGTCTGTGATTCGCAATGAGGCTGTCCCCATGGCAGCGGTTTGCGATACATGATTCGGCGGCAAATGCAAATCGGCCGGTCGCCCATTCCGGGCGTGGAATTGCCACCTGGAGATGGGCCCCAGAGCAGCCACCTGTTGCCGCACACTGAGCTCCTTCCACAATGCCGTCAGGCAACGGCTGTCCGCAAAGCGCCAGTAGTAGCGCTGCCCGTCCTGTGTGCGAACCTGGCGCAGTGCCCGGATGTGCTTGGCCAGACGATCAAAACCAGCCTGTGCCCACAGGGCATTGACTGCCCAGGCACGCTCTGCATCCTCCGCAATGCGCAGGGCCATCGTCACGACGTCAGGCGTTGGCATGACCAGAACCGGCCCCATGGTTTCCGCTCTCGCCTCGCCGGTATGGTCATAAATCCACTGATTCATGGAAGACCGTCGCAGATGAGCTATCTCATCATCCAACAGCCCACCTGCGTCAAAGAGGTAGGCCATTGGCTTGACTGCTTCTGTTTCTGCTTGGGTCATGCTGGCACCAATGGCGATGCAGACTTGATCGCGCGCACGAGGCACGGCAAACACAAGTCAGACGTCGGCAGGTCAGGCGCTGGCGTCTCGAACGTCGCCCCACCCACCATCGACTTCGTCGCCGCCTTGACCGTGATCTTGCCCGGGCACTGCGCCGTGAAGCTGCCACCTTCGATGGTGATGCTCGCCCCACCGCTCACCGACAGCACCACCTTCCTGGCCGCGGCGATGTTGACCACGCCGCTGGCCGTCTTGAGCTCCAGCGTCTGCTTGGCCGCGACTTGAGCAGGGCCGGCTTGCGCCTGCAGGTCGATGGCGCCTTGCGCGGCGATCACCGTCAGGCCCTTGCCTGCTGCTTCGGTGCCCGGCTGGATGGCTCCGGCCAGCACGCCAATGCCTTGCGCGGTCTGCACCCGCACCTGCCCGCCCACGGCCCAGTGGCTGTCTTGCCCGCTGGCGATCTGGGTGGTGTCCTGGCTGCTGAGGTGCCAGTCCTGGCCCGCTGTGAGGCCGATGCCGGCCTTGCCCACCAGGGCGATGTTGGGGTCGGCCATGTGGGGCAGCTTGTCGGCGCCGGCAGCAGTGGCCTTGTCGGCCGCATCGGCCAGCGCGTTGGGCAGGCTGGTGGCGCTGACGGTGCCCATCAGGCTCCTGGTGAGCGCGGCGGCCGGCGCCAAACCATCATCAAGCATGCTTTGCTTGGCGGCGCGGCTGCCAGCCGCCGTGGCGATGCCCACGGTCTGGTGCGTGGTGGCGGCCTGATGGAAGGTGTCTGCCAGTTGCTGCGCCTGGCGGGCCAGTGCGATGCCTGCGGCGTTGTCGCCCGCGGGCTCGGGAGTCTGACCCTGGCCGGCGCGCAAGCTGAAGGTGCTGAGCATCACGCCACGCGCGGCGCGCAGGCCGCCCCAGGCGTCCGAGCGCAACTCGAAACCCAGGCCGCGGAAGCTGCCCCGGTGGTTGTCGGCCTGGTGCAGCAGGTGACCCATCTGCAGCCAGGTCTGGGCCTGGGTGGTGTGCAGTTGGGTGCGCAGTTGCTCGGGCGTGTCGTCCCACACCAGCTGGTTGTGGCCGCTGCCGCCGAACTCCTTGCTCTTGACGCCGCTGAGCGCCGCCGCATTGGCCTGCCCTGCCGCGCCAGGCGTTGCCGCTGCGCTCGCCGCGCCGTGCCACGCCGGGCTGTGGCCACCCGCCCCGGAGCCGACCAAGTTGCCTTGGGACGAAGGCGTGTGATCGGTGGACTGCGACAAGGCGTCCAACGACGCCTCGGCCGCTTCGCCACCCGGAGTGGGCGCGATGCCCGATTCGCCCTGGCCGTTGTAGAGGCTGGCGATGACCACCGGGCGGTCGATGTCGTTGTTCAGGAAAGCCACCAGCACTTCCTGCCCGATGCGGGGGATGAACTGGTGGCCCATGCCGGGGCCCGAGAGGCGCTGCATCACGCGCAGCCAGCAGCTGTGGTCGCTGGCGCGGCGTTGTGGGGTGTCCAGGCTTTGCCAATGGAAGCGCACCCTCACGCGGCCCATCTTGTCGGTGTGCAGCTCGTCGGCGCCGCTGGGTTGCTCGTTGCTTTCTGGGCCGACGACGATGGCGGTTTGCGGGCCCAGGGCCGTGGCGCGCGGGCGAGGACGCAGGCCGGTGCCGTCGAGCAGCACCGGGCGCCAGGGCACGTCGCGGCGCACGGCCTGGAACTGGCAGGCAAAGCCGGTGCGGTCGGCATGATCGTGCAGGGGTTCGGTGTTCAGCGCACCGGTGACTTCGGGCTCGAAGCCTCCCGGGCACTCGATCAGTGGCCAGCGTGCGCGGCGCGAGGCGGATTGCGGCAACAAGGCTCGCACGTCCTTGGGCAGGTTGTTGACACCCACCGCGTGCACCTGAGTGAAGAAGAACTCCTGCGAATCCCCCATGCCCGAGCCCACAGCGGACAGCAGGCTCATGGTGGACTGCGTGACGCCAGCCCAGGTGCCCGCGCGCAAGGTGCGCACGCTGCCGCGACCGAACCAGGTCTTGTGGCGCGCCTCATGGGCCTGTTGCAGCAGCGTGGCCGCGAAGGTGGCTTCGGCCTGGTTGGAGGAGACGAAGTCGCCCGTCGGGTCGTAGCTGTGCAGCCAGTCGTTGAGGGACATGGCCTCTTCGGGGCCCCAGTCGGCGGCGGTGGGCACCTCGGCGACAATGGCCTGGTTGGCCTTGTGGTCCCAGCCCTGCAGGGCCATGACGGTGGGGCGCAGCTCGCGGCGCGCGGCCAGGGCCGTGATGCTGTCCTGCTCTTCCTGGCTGCTGTTGCCGTGAAATCGGATGCCTCGGCCACCCAGGCTGTGCACGGCGGTGGGGTCTTCGGGTTGCTCGGCGCTGTGCACGAAGAAGACAATCCGGTGGCCCATCGGCGCGTCGGCGTGTTCTTCCACCCGCCAGGCGATGCCCTCTTCGGCCAGCAGGCGCTGGATGAACGCGAGGTCGCTTTCGCGGTGCTGCACGCAGTAGGAGCGCTGGCCGCCATTGCGGGCGAACAGGCCTTGCGCCACGTGGTCGGCCACGCCGTCGTCCCAGTGCCAGGCGGCCAGTTGTGCGTGGTCGGCGAAGACGTCTTCGACGATCTGGATGACGGATGCGTCCTGCCAGATGCGGCTGCACAGGGCGTGGTCAAGCAGGGCCACCCACGGTTGCAGCAGCAGGGCCTTGCGGGCGAAGCCGCCATCGGACTGCAGCGAGCGGGCCTCGGTGACGATGCCGGTGCGCGAGACCTCGCTGCCATCGGACAGGCGCGTGGTGAGCGTGACGGGGCGCGCGTACAGGTCTTTGAGCGCCACGTGCGCGTCCAGCGTCAAGACATGGATGCAGAGCTCGAACGGCTGCGAGACGGCTTCGTGCAGCTCGAAGCGCTCCACCATGAGGTCGGACGCCAGTGGCTGATCGGCATGGGTGGCCTTCAGCGCATGCAGCCGGGTGTCTTGCGCCCATGCAGACAGCATCCCGGCCAGGTCCGACAGACTCGGCAAGTTCATGGTCCCTGATTTGATTTGTTTGGTGCCGGGAGTTTAGGAGCAGCGCCCTGCTCACCCCCTCCCCCCATCAGGTGCCCAGGCCCGGGAAAATGGCAACAAACGCAACAGCGCCGATACGGCTTGCAACAACTCAGGCGCTGCGCACCCGCGCCAGCACGAAGTCGATGAAGGTGGACATGGCCCGCGTCGGATGGCGGTTGGGCATGTAGAGCATGAACATGCGCGTGCCGAAGATGCTGAGCTTCCAGTCGTCGAGCGTGGTCTGCACCTCACCCGCATCGATCAGGGACTGGACGACGTAGTCGGGCACCAGGCCCACGCCCAGGCCGGCCTCGATGGCCTCGCGCAGGAAGTGGAAGTTCTCCGATGTGAGCGTGGGCGACAGCGGCACCTCGTGGCGTTCGCCGTGCAGGTAGGCGGCCAAGCGCAGTTGACGGCCCACCACGGCCGAGGTGATGAGCGGCGCGGTGCACAGGTCGTCGAGTTGCCGGGGCAGGCCGTGAGCGGCCACGTAGGCCTTGGAAGCACAGGCCACGTAACGCACCGGCCCCATCTCGCGGGCCACGAGTTGGTCGGGCGGCTCGGAGAGCACGCGCACGGCCACGTCCACCTCGTCGCGCATGAGGTCGACCACGCGGTTTTCGAACACCACGTCGAGCACGATGCCAGGATGGGCGCGCTTGAAGTCGATCAGCCAGGGCGACATCACCAACTGGCCGTATCCGCTGGGCACGCTCAGGCGCACGCGGCCTTGGAGGGTCTGGCCCAGGGCGGAGACGGTGTCGCGCGCAGCGGCGAGTTCGTCGCGGATCTTGCGGCCGTGCTCACACAACTGCAGGCCCAGTTCGGTGGGCGCGATGCGGCGGGTGCTGCGGCGCACGAGTTGCTGGCCCAGACCGCGCTCAAGCTGGCTCAGGTGATAGCTGACGTTGGCGCGGCTGGTCTTGAGGCGCCGGGCGGCTTCGCTGAGCGAGCCGGCGTCGAGGATGTCGACCAGCAGGGTCAGGGCGTGGAGGTCCATGGGGGCGGCCATGGTCGAGATCATCGCATGATTGTCAAAATCGGCTTGACAGCCTGTCAACACTTGACCGGATTGTCAAAGGCGCCAAGCTCTGGGAGGATGCCCAACGCACCCAGAACAACCCGGAGCGAGACATGCCCGCTGAGACCCCCTCCCCCGCCCAAGCCGCGGCGCTGGCCCACCTGCAGCGGGCCGAAGCCGCCGTGCTGGACACACCCGAGGCCCGCGCGGCGCAGCCCCGTCCGATTCAAAGCGTGGGCGTGGTCGGTGGCGGCACCATGGGGGCGGGCATCGCGGTGGCGCTGCTGAGCGCCGGCCTGCCGGTGGTGATGGTCGAGCGCGACGAGGCGGCGCTGGCGCAAGGCCGCGCGCGCATCGAGAAGGTCTGCGACGGCCACGTGGCCAAAGGGCGGTTGACGCCCGAGGGCAAGGCCGAGTTGATGGGGCGCTGGCATGGCGCGACCCGCTACGACGCCCTGGCCGGCGTCGACCTGGTCATCGAAGCGGTGTTCGAGGACATGGCCGTCAAGCACGCGGTGTTCTCCGAGCTCGAGCGCGCCTGCAAACCGGGTGCGGTGCTGGCCACCAACACCTCCTACCTGGACATCGACGAGATCGCGCGGGGCACCTCGCGGCCGGGCGATGTCATCGGCCTGCACTTCTTCTCGCCGGCCCACATCATGAAGCTGCTGGAGATCGTGGTGCCCGCGCAGGTGTCGGCCGACGTGGTAGCCACGGGCTTCGCGCTGGCGCAGCGTTTGAAGAAGGTGCCGGTTCGCGCGGGCGTGTGCGACGGCTTCATCGGCAACCGCATCCTGGCCGTCTACCGCACGGCGGCCGACCACCTGATGGAAGACGGCGCCTCGCCTTACGAGATCGACGCCATGGTGCGCGACTTCGGCTTCCCGATGGGGCCCTACGAGATGAGCGACCTGGCCGGCGGCGACATCGGCTGGGCCACGCGCAAGCGACGCGCAGCCACGCGTGACCCGAAGGCGCCGTCGCCACGGTACGTGCACATCGCCGACCGGCTGTGCGAGCGGGGCTGGTTCGGGCAGAAGACGGGGCGCGGCTGGTATGTGTACGAAGCCGGATCGCGCACGGGCACGCCCAACCCGGACGTGGCGCCGATCATCGACGAGGCGCGCCGCCAGGCTGGCGTGACGCCCCGCAGCTTCACGCGCGAAGAGCTGGAGCGCCGCTACCTTGCGGCCATGGTCAACGAGGGTGCCAAGGTCGTTGACGAGGGCATCGCCTTGCGCCCGCTGGACGTGGACGTCACCTTGGTGCATGGTTATGGCTTCCCCCGCTCCAAAGGCGGCCCGATGTGGCACGCCGACCAGGTGGGGCTGGCGCGCATCCTGGCCGACGTCCGCGAATTCGCGCAGGCCGATGCGCTGTTCTGGCAGCCAGCGCCCTTGCTGGAGAAGCTGGTGGCCCAAGGCCGCAGCTTTGACTCCCTGAACGGCGGCTGAGCCCCCCCGCCAGCATCGACCGCCACCAGGCCCCGCCTGCTTCCCCGACACCTCACCACCTCGATCGCGAGGCAACCATGCACCCCTCTCAACACGCCCGCGAAGCGGTCATCGTCTCGACCGCGCGCACGCCGCTGACCAAGTCGCACCGCGGTGAACTCAACATCACGCCGGGGCCCACGCTGGCCTCGTTCGCGGTCAGGGCCGCGGTCGAGCGCGCGGGCATCGACCCGGGGCTGATCGAGGACTGCATCCTCGGCTGCGGCTACCCGGAAGGCACGACGGGCCGCAACATCGCGCGGCAAAGCATCGTGCGCAGCGAGCTGCCGCTGAGCATCGCGGGCACCACGGTCAACCGCTTCTGCGCCTCGGGCTTGCAGGCGATCGCGATGGCGGCCGGGCGCATCGTGGTCGATGGCGCGCCCGCCATGATCGCCGGGGGCATCGAGAGCATCTCGGGCATCCGCACGCGGGAAGACGGCAACTCGGGGCTCGACCCCTGGATCGTTGAACACAAGCCCGCGCTGTACATGGCCATGATCGAGACCGCCGACATCGTGGCGCAGCGCTACGGCATCTCGCGCGAGGCGCAGGACCGCTTCTCGGTCGAGAGCCAGCGCAAGACGGCCGAAGCACAGCAGGCCGGGCGCTACCGAGACGAAATCGTGCCCATCACGACCACCATGGCCGTGCAGGACAAGGTCACCAAAGAAGTGACGCACGTGCAGGCCACCATCGACCACGACACGTGCAACCGCCCGGGCACCACCTACGAGGCATTGGCCAAACTGGAGCCGGTGCGCGGGGCCGATCGGTTCATCACCGCGGGCAACGCCTCGCAGCTGTCGGACGGCGCGTCGGCCTGTGTGCTGATGGAGCGCCGCGAAGCCGAGCGCCTGGGCCTGCAAGCGCTGGGCGCCTTCCGAGGCCTCGCGGTGGCGGGCTGCGAGCCCGACGAGATGGGCATCGGGCCGGTGTTCGCGGTGCCCAAGCTGCTCGCACGGCACGGCTTGAAGGTCGATGACATCGACCTGTGGGAGCTGAACGAGGCGTTTGCCTCGCAGTCGATCTACTGCCAGCAAAAGCTCGGCATCCCCGATGATCGCTTGAACGTCAACGGCGGTGCCATCTCGGTTGGTCACCCGTTCGGCATGACGGGTTCGCGCCTGGTGGGCACGGTGCTGCTTGAAGGTCGGCGCCGCAAGGCCAAGGACCCCAGCGTGAAGTGGGCCGTGGTGACGATGTGCATCGCCGGTGGCATGGGCGCGGCCGGGCTGTTCGAAATCTTTTGAAGGAGACTCGCCATGGACCTGAGTTTCACCCCCGACGAGCAGGCCTTCCGCGAAGAGGTGCGCACCTTCCTGCGCGAGAAGGTGCCTGCTGACTTGACCGCCAAGGTGCGCGAAGGCCGCCACCTGAGCAAAGCCGATCACGAGCACTGGCATGCCATCCTGAACGCGCGTGGCTGGCTGGCCAACCACTGGCCGCGCGAATGGGGAGGCACCGGCTGGAGCGCCGTGCAGAAGTTCATCTTCGACAACGAGTGCGCGCTGGCGCACTGCCCCCGAACCGTTCCCTTCGGCGTGAACATGCTGGGCCCCGTGCTCATCAAGTACGGCAGCGAGGCGCAAAAGCGTCACTGGTTGCCGCGCATCCTCAGTGGTGAAGACTGGTGGTGCCAGGGCTACTCCGAACCCGGTGCAGGCTCCGACCTGGCCTCGGTCAAGACCTCGGCGGTGAAAGACGCATCGGGAGAGTTCTACGTGGTCAACGGCCAGAAGACCTGGACCACGCTGGGGCACCACGCCAACATGATCTTTTGCCTGGTGCGCACGAACAAGGAAGCCAAGAAGCAGGAAGGCATCAGCTTCCTGCTGATCGACATGGCCACGCCCGGCGTGGAGGTGCGCCCCATCATCACGCTCGATGGCGAGCACGAGGTCAACGAGGTCTTCTTCACCGACGTGAAGGTGCCCGCGGCCAACCTGGTGGGTGAAGAGCACAAGGGCTGGACCTGCGCCAAGTACCTGCTGACCTACGAGCGAACCAACATCGCGGGCGTGGGCTTCTCGGTGGCGGCGCTCGAGCGCCTGAAGTCCGTCGCGCAACGCGTGAAGAAGAACGGCAAGCCGCTGGCTGACGATCCGCTGTTTGCGGCCCGCCTGGCGCACGTCGAGATCGAGCTGGAGAACATGAAGACGACCAACCTGCGCGTGATCGCGGCGGTGGCGGGCGGTGGCGCCCCGGGCGCGGAAAGCTCGATGCTCAAAATCAAGGGCACGGTGATCCGGCAGGAGCTCAACGCGCTGATGCGCCGCGCCATGGGCCCGCATGCGCTGGCTTTCATCGAAGAAGGCCCGGATGGCATCCAGGGTCCAGCCGGTGCGCAACCCGAGGCGCTGCACGCCACGCCCCAGTACTTCAACAACCGCAAGCTGTCGATCTTCGGCGGCTCCAACGAAGTCCAGAAGAACATCATCGCCAAGATGATCCTGGGCCTGTGAGGACCAAGCCATGAACTTCCAGCACACCGAAGACCGCCGCATGCTGGCGGACGCGCTCGGCCGTTTCATCGGCGAGCAGATGGGCTTCGAGGCCCGCATGGCCACCGTCAAGCAAGCGCAAGGCTTTGATCGCCGCGCCTGGCAACAGCTGTGCGACATGGGTGCCGCAGGCGCGCTGTTCAGCGAGGCCGATGGGGGCTACGGCGGCCAGGGCTTCGACATCGCCGTGGTGTTCGAGGCCATCGGGCACGGCCTGGCGCTCACGCCCGCCCTGCCCGTGCTGCTGGCCGGCAGCGCCGTGGCCCATGCGGGCAACGCCGAGCAGAAAGCGATGCTGGGTGGCCTGATCGATGGCAGCCAGGTCGCCACGCTGGCGCATGAAGAGCCTTGCGCCTTCCATGACATCCGACATGTGACCACGCAGGCCGAGCGCAATGCCGATGGCTGGCTGCTGCAAGGTCGCAAGACGGCCGTGCCGCTGGGCGACCAGGCCGACTGGCTGGTGGTGTCGGCGCGCGTGGCGGGCGAGGTGGATTCGGCCGATGGCATCGCGCTGTTCATCGTGCCGGCCAAGGCGCCCGGCCTCACCTTCAGGGGCTTTGCCACGCACGATGGCGGCCGCACGGCCGATGTCACGCTCGACCAGGTGAGCCTGCCGGCCTCGGCCTTGCTCGGCGAAGCGGGCACCGGCCACGCCACGCTGGAGCACGCGATCGGGCAAGGCATCCTGGCCCTGTGCGCCGAAAGCCTGGGCTCGATGGAAGCCACCAAGCGCATGACCATCGAGTACCTGCAGACGCGCAAGCAGTTCGGCGTGCCCATCGGCAGCTTCCAGGCCCTGCAGCACCGCATGGCCGACGTGCTGCTGGAGGTGGAGCAGGCGCGCTCGGCGGTCATCAACGCGGCGGCGGCTTTGGGAAGCGATCGCATCGCACGCGAGCGAGCGCTGTCGGCGGCCAAGGTCAGCATCGGCCGCATCGGCACGCTGGTGGCGCAAGAGGCGATTCAGTTGCACGGTGGCATTGGCATGACGTGGGAGCTGGCGTTGGCCCACCACGCCAAGCGCCTGATCCTCATCGACCACCAGCTTGGCGACGAGGACCACCACCTGGCACGCTTCATCGAGCTGGGCCGCGCGGCCTGATCGCCCGTCAACCGCTCACAGGACACGTAACATCGCCGCCATGTCAGATCGCCACCTACAGCACTGGCCCAGCGACGTGCCCCGCTCGCTGGACTTCCCGCAGACGCACCTGTGGGCCAACGTCGCGGCCTCGGCGGCGCGCCACCCTGACAAGCCCTGCCTCGTTTTCTACGACAGCATCGTCACGCATGGGCAGTTCAAGGTTCAGACCGAGTGGCTGGCCGGCTGGCTGCAGCAGGTGGCAGGCGTTCAGCGGGGCGACCGCGTGCTGCTGTGCACGCAGAACAGCCCGCAGTTCGCCATCGGCGCGTACGGCGTGCTGCGCGCCGACGCCGTCTTGGTGCCGGTGAACCCGATGAACCGCACGGAAGAGATCCGGCACCTGGTCAAGGACGCGGGCGCGAAGGTGCTGATCTGCGCGCAGGACCTGTTCGAGCAGGTGGCGCCCTTGCTGGAAGAAGGCAGGCGCACCGGTGAGGGCCTGCAGCACGTGCTGGTGGCCGCCTACAGCGATCACCTGACGGCACCGACCTCGATGCGCGTGCCGGACTTCGTCGCCGCACCCCGCCAGGGCATTGCCGCAGAAGGCGCGGCCTTGTGGTCGGACGCCATGGCCCAGCAACGCCAGCCTGCTGCCATGCAAGGCCGCCCCGACGATCTGGCCGTGATGCCCTACACCTCGGGCACCACCGGCCACCCCAAGGGCTGCATGCACACGCACCGCAGCGTCATGTATGGCACGGTGGCTCGCAGCGTGTGGCTGGACAGCCCGCGTGACGCCGTCATCCTCGCCACCCTGCCCTACTTCCACGTCACTGGCTTCCAGAGCAGCCTCAACAGCGTGCTGCACCTGGGCGCCACCGTCGTCATCCTGCCGCGCTGGGACCGCGACGTGGCGCTCGAGTGCCTGCAGCGACAGCGCATCACCGCCGCGCAGATGATCTCGACCATGGTGGTGGACCTGCTGGCCCACCCGGGCATCGAACATGCAGACCTGAGCAGCCTGCAAAGCATTGGGGGTGGCGGCGCGGCCATGCCCGAAGCCGTGGCCGCGCGCCTGAAGGCCCTCACCGGTCTCGACTACATCGAAGGCTACGGCTTGTCGGAAACGATGGCGGCCACGCACATCAACCCCGTGCCGCGCCCGAAGAAGCAGTGCCTGGGCATCCCCATCTTCGACGTCGATTCGCGCGTGGTGAACCCCGAGACCTTTGAAGAGCTGCCACCGGGCGAAGTCGGCGAGGTCCTGATCCACGGCCCGCAATTGATGCAGGGCTACTGGCGCAACGACGCCGCCAACGCCGAAGCCTTCGTCATGCTGGGTGGCAAGCGCTTCTTGCGCACGGGCGACCTGGCGCGCGTCGACGAAGACGGCTACTTCCACATGGTCGACCGGCTCAAGCGCATGATCAACGCCTCAGGCTTCAAGGTCTGGCCCAGCGAGGTCGAGGCCCTGCTCTACGCCCACCCCGCCATCCAGGAAGCCTGCGTGATCGGCACGCGCGATGAACGCCGCGGCGAAACCGTCAAGGCCATCGTCGTGCTCAAGCCCGAAGCGCGCGGCCAGGTCAGCGAAGCCGACATCGTCGATTGGGCGCACACGAACATGGCCGCCTACAAGGCCCCGCGCATCGTGAACTTCGCCGAGCACCTGCCCAAGTCGGCCACCGGCAAGATCCTGTGGCGCGACCTGCAGGCGGTCGAACCCCGTTGAACCCCAACAGAACACAAGCGAGACCCCACATGAGCACCAGCAAAGCCACCTTCAACTGGGCCGATCCCCTGCTGCTGGATGACCAGCTCACGCAGGAAGAACGCATGATCAAGGACGCCGCGCGCGACTACGCGCAAGGCAAGCTGCTGCCGCGCGTGACCCTGGCCTTTCGCAACGAGCAGACCGACCCGGCCATCTTCCGCGAGATGGGCGAACTGGGCCTGCTGGGCGCCACCATCCCGACCGAGTACGGCGGCGCCGGCCTGAACTACGTCAGCTACGGCCTGATCGCGCGCGAGGTTGAGCGCGTCGACAGCGGCTACAGATCGATGATGAGCGTGCAATCGTCGCTGGTGATGGTACCCATCCACGCCTTCGGCAACGAAGCCACCAAGCGCAAGTACCTGCCCAAGCTGGCCGCCGGCGAGTTCATCGGCTGCTTTGGTCTGACCGAGCCCAACCACGGGTCTGATCCGGCCAGCATGCTCACGCGCGCCACCAAGGTGGACGGTGGCTACACGCTGCGCGGCAGCAAGATGTGGATCAGCAACTCGCCGATCGCCGACGTGTTCGTGGTCTGGGCGCAGTGTGAAGAAAACGGCAAAGACCAGATCCGCGGCTTCGTGCTGGAAAAGGGCTGGCAAGGCCTGAGCGCCCCCGCCATCCACGGCAAGGTGGGCCTGCGCGCCAGCATCACCGGCGAGATCGTGATGGACGACGTGTTCGTGCCCGAAGAAAACGCCTTCCCCGAGGTGCGCGGCTTGAAAGGCCCCTTCACCTGCCTCAACAGCGCGCGCTACGGCATCTCGTGGGGCGCGATGGGCGCGGCCGAAGACTGCTGGTTCCGCGCGCGGCAGTACGTGCTCGACCGCCAGCAGTTCGGCCGCCCGCTGGCCGCCAACCAGCTGATTCAAAAGAAGCTGGCCGACATGCAGACCGAGATCGCCCTGGGCCTGCAAGGCAGCCTGCGCCTGGGCCGCATGAAGGACGAAGGCACGGCCGCGGTCGAGATCACCTCCATCATGAAGCGCAACAACTGCGGCAAGGCGCTGGACATCGCACGGCTGGCCCGCGACATGATGGGCGGCAACGGCATCAGCGACGAGTTCGGCGTGGCTCGCCACCTGGTCAACCTGGAGGTGGTCAACACCTACGAGGGCACACACGACGTGCATGCGCTGATCCTGGGTCGCGCGCAGACGGGGATCCAGGCGTTTTTCTGAATCGCGCCCTGCTCACCTTCGGTCAGGGCAGTTTCAACGCCTGAGCCAGGTGCGTGTACACCGCGCCCACCCGGCGCAGGTGACGCGACTCAGGGTGCGTCAACAACCACAGGTCGGTCTCGCATTCGTCCAAGGGTTCGGTCAGGCGGACCACGTCCTTGCGCCCCTCGACCAGGAACAGGGGCACGATGCCCACGCCCAAACCCAGGGCCACCAGCTCCAGCACCGACAGGATGCTGTTGACGCGATAGCGCGGCAGCACCTTCGGGAAGTGCCGCTTTCGCCAGGTGACGGACGGGTGGTCGGGCAAGGCGTCGTCCGGGGCGATCCAGTCGCACCGACCTGCCTCCACGTCGGCAAACAGGCGCGCGCCCCCTCGCCTGGCGGCGTAGACCGCCACCTTGATGGGCCCGATCTGTTTGCCCACCAGGTGCTGTGGTGGGCGCCGGGTGGCCCTCACCGCGATGTCGGCATCGCGCCGGGTCAGGCTTGCCAGCTCGTTGCCCGTGTGGAGCTCGTGGTTCAGCAAAGGGTGCAGCCGGCCCAGGTCGCGCAGCGCGGGCGCCACCAGCCCATGGAGGATGGTGTCCGTCGTCGTGATGCGCACCGTGCCTGAAAGCTGCGCAGGGGTCGCCTCCACACGAGAGCGCGCCGCTTCCAGGGCCTGCTCCATGCGCTCGGCCTGCTCGGCCAGGTCAACGCCCAACTCGTTGGCAACGTAGCCCGCGCGGGTCCGCTCGAACAGGTGCTGGCCCAGGCCACGCTCGACGCGCTGCAGCGCGCGAAAGACGGTGGAGGCATCCACACCCAGCCGTTCACCCGCCGATGCGAGCGTGCCGAAGCGGCTCAGGGCGAGCGCCACCTCCAGGTCGGCGGGGGTCAGCTTGTATTGCATTCTCGCAATCCTTGTTTGCCGAATGGCCTGTTTTCATTTCCTTCCTGCAATCATAAATTCACCTCACCCCACCCCTTTGCGGACGACTTGAGATGAACACCCCCCGACTGATCCTGATTTCACACGCCTTGTGCCCCTATGTTCAGCGTGCCGCCATCGTGCTGGCAGAAAAGGGCATCGCCTTCGAGCGGCGCGACATCGACCTGGCCAACAAGCCGGACTGGTTTTTGGCGGTCTCGCCCCTGGGCAAGACACCGGTGCTGCTGGTGGACGACGAGGCCATCTTCGAGTCCTCGGTGATCTGCGAGTACCTGGAGGACACTGCCTTGCCCCGACTTCACCCCACCAATGCGCTGCAGCGGGCCAGGCACCGCGCATGGATGGAGTTCGGCTCGACCTTGCTCAACCTCATCGGGGCCTTCTACAACGCGCCAGATGAGCCTGCCTTGCTGGCACGCGCCGCGGACATCCGCGCCCGCTTCGTTCAGCTTGAGGCGGCGCTGGGCGACGGGCCCTTCTTTGCCGGCGAGGACTTCAGCATCGTGGACGCGGTGTTCGGCCCCGCCCTGCGCTACTTCGACGTCATCGATGAGGTGGCCGACTTCGGCTGGTGGGTCGGTTTGCCCAAGCTGCAGGCCTGGCGCGGCGCGCTGGCCAGCAGGCCCTCGGTGGCGCAGGCCGTGCGGCCGGATTACGCCGAATCCCTGCGGCGGTTCCTGCGGGCTCGGGGGACGTCACTGAGTGGGCGCATGTCAATCTGAGCCAAGTTTGCGCACAGGCCTACTTCACAGATACTTCGCCCACAACTCGTTCGAAAACACCCCCTTCGGGTCCACACGCTGCTTGAGCTCACGCAAGGCCCGCGCTTCCGGGTAGGCCTGGTCGAACTGCTGCCGCGTGGCATGCAACTGATAGGGCAGGTAGTAACGCCCTTCGCACCGCAACACCAGGTCGATCAGCACGCGCGTCCACACGCCCACGGCCTTCTGCGCCCGCGCGTGGGTGCGCTGCTTGTGATACAGCACGAACGAGAACACCTCTTCCCTGGCCCATGGCAGCAGCGAGTCCAGATCCGCCGGTGAGTGGCGGATGGACACGTTCAGCGCCTCCACGTCGTGCTCGCGCAGCACCTGGGCCATGCCCCGCGCAAAGGCCACGAAGTGCCTGGGCGGCACGAAGTACTCCTGCAGCACATAGGTGGACATGCGCCGCGTGCGCGGCTCCAGCTCGGCCACGTCCAGGCTGGCTTCGTGGTTGCGCCACACCACCGCCGGGGCCTTGTTGAGCAGCGGGTGCACCACCGATTTGCGCAGGCCATCGGCGCCGGGCACCTCGGTCATCAGCCAGATCATGTTCTGCTCCAGGCTGTAGCGCTGCCCCTCGGCCACCAGCCGCGCGGGCTCGGTGAGCGACTTGTCCGTGCGTCGCCAGGTGACGGACACCGGCTCGTCGAAGCGAGGCGGCATCAGGTCGGCGTTGTGCATCAGGCTGGCCGGATCGGCCTGCACGCGGGCGCGGAAGAAGGCGGGGTAGTCCTCCAGCCGCACGGCCTGAACGACGCGCTCCATGCGCTCGTTGGGCACCAGGTCCAACTCCACCTCGGTGATGACGCCGACCGCGCCATAGCCGCCCAAGGCCGCCTGGAACAGCTGCGGGTTCTGGCGCCGACTGGCTTCGACGACCTTGCCGTCGGCCAGCACCATCTGCAGCGCCCGCACCGAATGCCCCACCGGCCCGTTGCCCACGTAACGCCCGTGCGCGTTGACCGACACCGCGCCGCCCACCGTGAAGTTGGCGTAGCTCTGCATGGTCTTGACGGCCAGGCCTTGCGGGTCGATGAGGGACTGCAGGTCGCGCCAGCGCATGCCGGCCTGCACGCGCACCTTCTGCTCAGCTGCGTTCAGCCAGACCAACTGGTTCATCTGGCGCATGTCCAGGTGCAAGCCACCTTCAACGGCCACCTGTCCGCCCATGCTGTAGCGCCCGCCCCCAACGGCCACCCGACCAGGCCAGGCTGCGATGGCCTTGGCCACATCGTCGGCCGAGCGCGGCGTGGCGATGCGGGCCACCCGAACGCTGTAGAGCCGCGTCACGTTGGCCACCAGCAGGTCGGGGGCGGCGAGCACATGAGGCAAGCCGGGCGCGGCAACGAGGCCGGCGCCAACCAAAGCCTGCACGAGCACGTGGCGGCGGGTGAGTGGTGTGTTCATGGAAGGTCCCTGGTGTGTTTCCCCGTAGTTTGCTCGATGCCAGGGCGCCCGCTGGTCATGCGAAGATGGTGCCCCCCAGGACCCACCATGAAACGGCTGCTGCTCACCACCGCCCAGCTCGCCCTGGCTGCACCGCCCACGGCGCGGGCAAGGACTGGGGCTTCAACATGAACGTGACCCTGCGCATCCAGGTGGAGGCGGTGGCCAAGGAGTGAGGCCCGGTCATCGCAGCTTGTGATGGATCACGGAACAAGCTGCCCGGTTGAGGCAACATCAAACCAGAGGAGCCTCCATGAAGCTGTTGCCATCGCCGACCCGATACGTCTTCTTCACCGGCAAGGGCGGTGTGGGCAAGACATCCCTGTCGACCGCCACCGCCATCCAGCTGGCCGATGGTGGTTCGCGCGTGCTGCTGGTCAGCACCGATGCGGCGTCCAACCTCGATGAGATGCTGGGCGTGCAGTTGAGCAACGCGGCCACGCCCGTGCCTGGGGTCCCTGGCCTGTCCGTCCTCAACATCGACCCCAACGTGGCGGCCGAAGACTACCGCCAGCGCGTGCTGTCGCAGATGGCGGCCCACAGCACCGAGCAAGAGCGAGAGACCGTGCGGGAGCAACTCTCAGGCGCCTGCACAACCGAGATCGCGTCCTTCGACGAATTTTCCAGCCTGCTCAGCGACGGCGCCTCGGCCTACGACCACGTGGTCTTCGACACCGCGCCCACGGGCCACACGCTGCGCCTGCTCAGCCTGCCCAAGGCCTGGAGCGGCTTCCTCAAGGACAACGACCGCGGCGCTTCGTGTCTGGGGCCTCACTCCGGCTTGAAGATGCAGGAAGCGCGTTTCAATGCGGCGCTGGCCGCTTTGAGCGACGAACAACGCACCACGGTCGTGTTGGTGGCGCGCGCCGACGCCGGCTCGCTCAACGAGGCCGCGCGCACCAGCGGCGAACTGCGCGAGCTGGGCCTGTGCAGGCAGCACCTCGTCGTCAATGGCGTGTTCCGCGCCTCGGTGTCGGGCGATGCCCTGGCCGACGCGCTTGAACGGTTGAACCAGGACGCCATCGATGCCATGCCAGCGCCACTGAAGGCGCTGCCCCAGGCCCGCGTGCCCTTGCGCACCTTCGACACCGTGGGCCTGGCGGCCCTGCGCGCCCTGCTTGACGACCAAGCCGCGCTGACGATGCCCCCGGAGGCGGACAACTCAGCGCACGCCGCGAAAGCCGACGGCATCGACAAGCTGGTGGACGAGCTGGCCGTGGCGGGCAAGGGGCTCATCATGGTGATGGGCAAGGGTGGCGTCGGCAAAACGACCGTCGCGGCCGCACTCGCCGTCGGGCTGGTGCAGCGTGGCCACGCCGTGCACCTGAGCACGACCGACCCGGCGGCCCACCTGGCTTCCACGCTGGAAGGGCAATTGCCCGGCCTGGATGTCAGCCGCATCGACCCGAAGGCCGAGACCCAGCACTACATCGACAAGGTCATGGCCACCCGGGGCGCTCGCCTCGATGCGCAGGAAAAAGCACTGCTGCTCGAAGACCTGCAATCGCCCTGCACCGAAGAGGTGGCGGTGTTCCACGCCTTCTCGCGCACGGTGTCCGCCGCGCGCAGCGCCTTCGTGGTGCTCGACACGGCGCCCACCGGACACTCCCTGCTGCTGATGGACGCCACCGGCGCCTACCACCGGCAGATGACCCGCGAGTACGAGGGCAAGTCGGCCGCGCACCTGGTGACGCCGCTGATGCGGCTGCAAGACGCCAGCTACACCCGCATCATCCTGGTCACGCTGCCCGAGACCACGCCGGTGTCCCAAGCGGCCGCCCTGCAGGACGACCTGCGCCGCGCGCACATCGAGCCCCATGCCTGGGTGGTCAACAAGTCCATCCTGGCCTCGCACACACGGGACCCGGTTCTGCGAGCGCGCCTGCAAGGCGAGCGACAGCAGTTGGCCCGCATCGAAGCTGGGCTGGCAAAGCGCATCTTTTTGATCCCGTGGGCGCCGAAGCCCCCCGTTGGGCTGGACGGTCTGGCGCAGCTGCTGCAGGGCTGATCGGCTGCCATCGTCGGCGAGGGCGGCCCCTGGATGCTGTATATTTGTACAGCACTTGTTGCACATCGTCGTGATGCCCCTAACAGGCCCACCTGCGGCCTGTGCTGCGTGCCCCCTCAAGGACCTCCGCCGTGACCCCCAAGCCCACGCGGGCGCACCTGTCGCGCCTGATGAAGATCTGGCGCTCGGCCGGCTGGCCCAGCCGAGACCCCATCGACATCGACCTGCTGGCCGCCGGCTGGGTGAGCCTGGTGGGCGAGCACCCCGCCAACGAATGCCTGCGCCTGACCGACGCGGGCATCGCGCTGCTGGCACAAAGCCGCCAGGCCCAACGCCGCTCCGAGAGCGACCACGACAAGCTCGCCCTGCGCATGACGGAGGTGCTGATGGATGCCGGGCGGCTGGTGTGGCACGAGCTGTCGCTGCGCGCCAAGGTGGAAGCAGAGCAAGCAGGCGCGCCCGATGACGGCACCGCCGTGGTGGTTCAAGCTGGCGAGCCCACACCGCTGTGGGACGACGACCACAGCGACCTCAGCGACCTGACCGACCCCAGCGGCAAGCCCCACCGCTGGCGCCTGGCCCGCCCCGACCTGTTCTCGGTGCGGCGCACCAGCAACCCCAACTACCTGCACCCCGTGGTGCACGAGATCAAGGTCAGCCGCGCCGACCTGCTGTCCGACCTGCGCCACCAGGCCAAGCGCAGCTCCTACCAATGGCTGGCCAGCGAGTGCCACTACGTCTTCCCCCACGGCCTGGCCGAGCCGCAAGAGCTGCCCGAAGAGCTCGGCGTGTGGGTCATCCACGGCGACATCGAAACCGGCCGGCTGGAGATGCTGCGCCCCGCCCGCCACGCGCCCTGCACCCTGCCCTTTGACGTGTGGATGGCGCTGGCCAAGGCCTCGCCCGTCAGGCGCCCGCTTGAGCGCAGCCAGGCCGAGCTGGCCAACGCGGACCACGAGGAAGTCAACGAAGGCCGCGAAGGCCAAGCAAGGCGACCTGGACCTGCGCTTCACGCCCACGCCCACCGCGCAGGAAGGCATCGCCGGGCACGCGCTGGTGGCCGCGCGCCGGCCAGCCGGCTACCAAAGCGAAGTCGCGCTCAGCGGTCAACACGGCCTGCTGAACGTCAAAGGCCGCGCCGACGGCTACGACCCGCGCCTGAACCGCATCGAAGAGGTCAAGACCCACAAGGGCCTGGTGGACGCCATCCCCGACAACCACCGCCACCTGCACTGGGCGCAGGCCAAGGTCTACGGCGCCCTGCTGTGCCGCGAACGCGGGCTCGAGCACATCGACGTGGCGCTGGTGTACTTCGAGGTGGGCTCGCAGAAAGAGACGGTGCTCTGCGAACGCCACAGCGCGGCCGAGCTGCATGCCCACTTCGCCGATGTGTGCGAGCGCTTTGCCGCCTGGGCCGAACAAGAGCTGGCCCACCGCCGCACGCGCGACGACAGCCTGACGGCGATGACCTTCGTGCACCCGCAGTTCCGCGCGGCCCAGCGCGAGTTGGCCGAGTCGGTCTACAAGGCCGCCGCCACGGGCCGATGCCTGCTGGCCCAGGCGCCCACGGGCATCGGCAAGACCATCGGCACCGTGTTCCCCCTGCTCAAGGCCTGCCCCACGCAGGGGCTGGACAAGGTCTACTTCCTGACGGCCAAGACCTCGGGCCGCGCCGCCGCCCTGCACGCCATCGCGACCCTGCGCGCGCACCACCCCACGCTGCGGTTGCGCGAGCTGGAGCTGCGCGCCAAAGACAAAGCCTGCGAGCACCCCGACCGCGCTTGCCACGGGCAATCGTGCCCGCTGGCCCAGGGCTTTTACGACCGCCTGCCCGCCGCCCGCGCACAGGCCGCCGCCACAGGCAGCCTGACGCATGAAGCGGTGCGCGCCATCGCGCTGACCCACCAGGTCTGCCCCTACTACCTGAGCCAGGAGCTGGTGCGCTGGGCCGACGTGGTGGTGGGCGACTTCAACCACTACTTCGACCAGACCGCGCTGCTGCACGGGCTGATGCAGCAAAGCCAGTGGCGCGCGGGCGTGCTGGTGGACGAGGCGCACAACCTGGTCGAGCGCGGGCGCAAGATGTTCAGCTGCGAGCTGCACCAGTCTTCGCTGCAGGGCATGCGCCACCACGGGCCCACCGCGCTCAAGAAGCCGCTGGACAAGCTGCACCGCGCCTGGCTGGGCATCAACAAAGCACAGACCAGCACAGAGGGCGACGCGCCCACCTACCGCGTGCTGCCCGACATCCCCGCCGGCTGGCTGCTGGCCTTGCAGCAACTGTGCGCGGCCATCGGCGACCACATGGCCGAGCACCCCACCGAGGTCGACCCCGACCTGCAAAGCTTCTACTTCGCGTGCCTGCAGATGAGCAAGCTGGCCGACAGCTTCGGCAGCCACTCGCTGTTCGACTGGGCGCCCGAGGCAGGCTCGCTGGCGTCCACGCGCAAGCTGCGATCGACCTTGTGCATCCGCAACGTGCTGCCCGCACCTTTTTTGCAAAGCCGGCTTGAGCAAGCGCACAGCGTGACGCTGTTCTCAGCCACGCTGCAGCCCACGCACTTTTTCGAGACCCTGCTGGGCACGCCGGAAGGCACCGTGGCCATCGAGGTGGCGTCGCCGTTTTCGGCCGAGCAGCTGCAGGTGAAGGTGGCACGCCACATCTCGACGCGCTTTGCCGACCGGGCCCGCTCACGCGAGGCGATGGTGGCGCTGATGGCAGAGCAGTTCCGCGCGCGGCCCGGCAACTACCTGGCGTTTTTCAGCAGCCACGACTACCTGCAGGACGTGGCCGACCACTTCGAGCGCGCGCACCCCGACGTGCCGGTCGTGCGCCAGCAGCGCGGCATGAGCGAAGAAGCGCAGCGCGCCTTCCTGGCCCGCATGACGCCCACCAGCCAGGGCATCGGCTTTGCGGTGCTGGGCGGCTCGTTCTCGGAAGGGGTGGACCTGCCCGGACAGCGCCTGATCGGCGCCTTCATTGCCACGCTGGGCCTGCCGCAGGTGAACCCGGTGAACGAGCACATCAAGGCGCGGCTGGACGAGATCGTGGGCGACGGCTACGCCTTCCACTACCTGTACCCGGGGCTGCAGAAGGTGGTGCAGGCGGCGGGGCGCGTGATCAGGACGACCGCGGACCAGGGGGTGGTGCACCTGCTGGATGACCGGTATGGGCGGGGCGAGGTGCGGGGGTTGTTGCCGGGGTGGTGGCGGGTGGCTTAGGTGGTGCGAAGGGACGGCGCAGAGGGCTGATCTGGCTTGG
>Ga0208492_1000854_pt1 | contig 22783 bp, 15 predicted proteins | sample Subbioar_CSW14AB_FD_184820 | JGI IMG/M metagenome (GOLD analysis project Ga0208492, IMG submission 184820) | Serpentinite rock and fluid subsurface biosphere microbial communities from McLaughlin Reserve, California, USA - CR12Mar_CSW14AB (SPAdes) | ecosystem: Environmental > Terrestrial > Deep... | reverse complement strand
GGCTGCCCGCCAGCCAGGTCGACATCAACCGCACCTTCGATCTCAATCTCTTTGAGAATCAAAAACTGACCTGCGAAGTCGTCGAAATCGACCCGCACGACAAAAACCTGATCGTCAGCCGCCGCGCCCTGCTCGAAAAGCAGAAAGCGGAACTCGGCGAGAAGCTCTGGGCCGAACTCGAAGAAGGGCAAATCCGCACCGGCATCGTCCGCTCCATCAAGGAATACGGAGCTTTCGTGGACATTGGCGGCGCCGATGCCCTGTTGCCCGCTTCGGAAATCAGTTGGAAGCGCGTCACCAATGTGGCCGACGTGCTCATTACCGGTCAGAGCCTGCAAGTGAAGGTGCTCAAGGTCGACCATGAGAACCGCAAGATCAGCGTCGGCCTCAAGCAACTGGTGAACAGCCCCTGGGTGACCCTGGCCGAACGGTTCATGCCGGGCACGATCGTGACGGGTAAGGTGACCCGCACCGAAGAATTCGGCGCCTTTGTCGAGCTCGAGCCCGGAATCGAGGGGCTCGTGCACATCTCCGAACTGGCCAAGGGAAAAACCCGCCGGGTCATGGATGTCGCGAAGTCGGGCGACGAGGTCAAGGTGATGATCTTGTCGGTTGACCCCGAAGCGCGCCGGGTATCGCTTTCGATCAAGGCCACCCTGGCGGAACCCGAAGAGGTCGAACCCGTGCCGACGCCTGGTGCTCCCGTGGCGCCTCCAGTTGCGGCCAAGCCGTCCAAGCCAAGAACCGTGCCGCTGCGCGGCGGGATTGGTAACGGATCTCCGTTGTTTCCGCCCATCAAGTAAACCGTCCCGTCTTGTTTACGAAAAAAGGCCTCGCGATTGCGAGGCCTTTTTTCGTAAACTTTAAAACGCTTTTATGCGAATCAGCAACTTAACTTCGATCTGAATCGCTCCAACGGCGCCACCTATCTCACTGCGCCTCAATGTCCTCATCAAGAATCACGCGTGGTGTCAAAAGGACATAAAGAAAGCCCTTTTGCTCGCGGGTGGGGAAGTAACCGATGAGAAGCGACTGGCCATCCTCCAGGTCGGAGGCCACGGCAATACGCCGGCGGTTCATTCTCGGGATCAACAGACGGACTCTGTCATTGCCCACTTGGGTCGAAACGGGGTAAGCATCTTGAACATGGGTCAAGTCGATCCGTGATTCCAGGTGCACGTTCTTGCCATCACTGCTCTGAACGGCTCGGAAGGTCAATCGAAGTCCATTTTCGATTTCGGCAAGAGCGGGAAGAGGCTGTTTGCCCTGCCCTCCATCCCTGGCACCGACCGGAAAAGAAAGTCGCATGCAACCGCGGCAACTGACTTGCTGGCCATTGAACGTCGTGATCTTGGGCGTCTGCATGATCCAGGATCGCCTGTCACCCTGCACTCGATTCATCAATAGGGCGACCTGGTCATCGTTGAGTTTGGTCAGGGCCACCGGCAGATAATCTTCAATGCTCGTCAGGCCCTGGGCGAATGCGAGGCCAGATTCAAGCGAGTCCTTTTCACTGCTTTCGCCCGAGACCGCGACCAGTGATTGCCAGGACAATCCGAGCTTGCCCGCCAGATCATGTTCATAGCGGACGAACCGTGTTTCCAGGCTCGTTTGACCCCAGCCACTTTGTTCCCAGGCCGCCAGGTTTTTGGCGATTTCGGCATGAATCTTGGAGGTCGCATTGAGGGTCAATGTGGTGCCCTCCAGGCGAAACTGCTTTTGGGCCCAGTCCAGGGAAGTCGTTGCCCCCCGGCTCGTGAGGCCATTGAGTGTGTGACTTAAATGAAGCTTGAGTTCATTGCGGGCGTTGTCGTCGATCTCGCCGTCCCGGGAAATACGAGCCAGTGCTTTTTCAACGGAGTACGCACGCGTTAGCGTAGGCGATGAATCCTGAGTTTTTTCGACTTCGAGAGACCATTGATATTGATTCGCCATCAACAAAAACCAGTCCCGGTCTTCGATATCGTCGGCGTACCTGGAATTGGCATCGGTCAGACCTGTGCAGGCCATGAACGCGATCAGGGCCGCGCCCGTCAGTGAGAACGCTCGGCCAGGTTTCGCGCTGAAACGGAGCGCCTTGATTCGGCGCGTGATGGCCCGCTTGCGCCAATAAGAGGAAAAGAAGCCGACAATGGATACGGGTAGCATCACTTTCCAGGCCGAGGCGGATTGCGGTCTGGCGGCCAAATCCAGCAATAGCTCGCCGTAACTGAGGCGGGTTGCGCCTTCCATGTGCAGAAGTGCAAACGCATCGCAAGCTTGCTCGCGCAGTGAGCGCACGCGGGAGGCAGCGAGCCAGTAGAGCGGATTCCACCAGTGGACGGCTCCGATGAGAAGCAACGCCCAGTTCATGGCGACATCCCATCGTTTCCCATGCGCTAATTCATGAAGCATCACCATGCGCAGTTGCCGGTCATTCCAATGTGTGGCATCGATCGGCAAAAGCAACTTGGGGCGAAGGAAACCAAGAAGGGCAGGCTGGTCGACGGCATCAAGGAGTTTGACCGGAATGCTCGCTTGCAGTTTGACCTGTGCGCAACATTCCTGCCAAAGCCGGCAAATATTGGGATCCTGGCAATCGGGAGCCGATTTCACGATCCGGCAGAAGCGCCGATGGGCCACGATGGTGCAGATCAACAGCGTGCCGCCCGTGAAGAACCAGATCCAGGGAACGGAGTAAATGAGCACGACCCAGTCAAATGAACTTGCCGACTCCGCTTGGGCGGGAGAACCGGTTTGAAGGTCCAGAGCCTCAGGTGCGCCCCCCGAAGTCAATGGCGCACGATTCGATTCGGTGGCAGGTTCATCGGCACTATAGAAGAATTGCTCATTATCAATTGCGGTGAGTCTTCGTGAAAACTGCTGAAGGTTTTGCAAACTCAAAACGCTTGAGGGCGCGACAGGCAGCATCAAGCGCAAAAGCACGATCGACCACAAGAGACAGACCTGCCCGGCGGTCAGCCAACGTCTGTGGGCAAGGTTTATCACGAGTACGATGCCGGCAAGCGGAGCGGCGCAAAACGTGGCGTATAGTGCCAGCGTTAGGCCATAACCCAGCCCATCCTGGGCGAAACCAGCCACCGACATGATTCCATTCATGATTTCCCTTCCTGTTCGTTAAGGATCTGACGAAGTTGCGCGATCTCGGCGGCGGACAATTTGGAGCTGCGTAGAAAGTGGGCGAGCAGTGGCCCCGATTCACCACAAAAGACTCGCTCAAGGAACGAGCGACTGGCCTGTTTGATGCAATCGCCCTGGCGTACCGAGGAGCGATAGACATAGCGGTTGCCTTGCGGTTCGTACGCAAGCACTCCTTTTTTGACGAGGCGATGAAGCATCGTCTTGATGGTCGCGGGAGCCCAGGCTTCCTGGGCTTCCAGTTGGGTGATCACTTCCTGGGCGGTCAGCGGCTGACCGCTCCAGATCACATTCATCACCTGCCACTCGGCATCCGAGATGGAAACGGCCGACATCCTATCTTCCCTCCCTTCGCGACTGATTACGTGTGTAAATAATTACAAATGTAATCGCGCGTCAAGAGGGGAATCGGGCCGCGACGCTGGACACGCACCAAAATCCGGACCCAATCGAAGACATTTCCTGGGTTACGGCACTCGGGGAATAAGCCCTATACTTGCTCAAAAAGCAGGTGACGAAAGGCCACCGAATCCGATTGCCACGCGCATTCCATTCATTTCAAGAAACCTCAATCAAGAGATCAAGGCCATGGCAAATCCCAAGCAGGAAGCGGCAACGATCGCCTGGTTGACCGAAGCGATCGCCGATGCCACCAAGTCCGCCAAGTTTTGCACCGCCGGCCGATTTCCTGAATCCGATCCGGGTCTGCATGTTGAAGGCATTGGACCGGTCCTATTTCCCATGAACCGAAAAACCGAAATGGCGATGTTGAAGGTGGGAAAGGTCGCCCCCTATGGCAAAGGAACGCAAACCCTGGTGAACCAGAAGGTCAGAAAGACCTTGGAACTGGGTCCTCGTCAGTTCTCGTTAGGTGCAAAATGGGAAACGGCCGTCTCAAGCCTCATGAATACCGTCGCATCGGAACTCGGGCTTCCCGCGGATCGCCTCGATGCCAAGCTGTATAAGCTGTTGATTTATGGTCCGGGAGGTTTTTTTCTGCCCCACAAAGATAGTGAAAAACAAAACGGAATGGTTGCCAGTCTTGTTATCGTACTCCCACATTCTTTTGACGGTGGAGAATTGAAGGTCGCACATAGAACCCACGAAAAAAGTCATTACTTTACTAGTGCATCTAAAGGAAAATCACCCGAGTATGTTGCCTTCTACGCCGATTGCAAACACGAGGTCGACCCTGTCACCTACGGCACCCGAGTTTGTCTGACCTACAACCTGGTCCTACGACCGGAAAAGAAGACCTCGCTGAGGCCGACAATATCACCGGGATCAGGAGACCAGCTGGCCGACGCAATTGACAAATGGGTTTCAAAACAGCCCGGTAATCCGCTCGTCTTTGTGCTGGAGCATCAGTACACCCAGCACGGCTTGCAATTGGATCTGCTCAAGGGAGCGGACCGAATCTTGGGAACCCTGTTGGAGGGAGCGGCGGAAAAATCTCATTGCCAGCTATTCCTGGCCCAATTGGAGAGGCAGTGGGTTCAAGAAGCCTACGACGAATTGGACCGCGAATATGACTATGAAGACCGCCGACTCTCAAGGAGGGGACGCCTGCGGTACGGCAGCACCATCGACGATACCGTGACCGGGAAAGAATGGGTCGACGGCAACGGGAAAAAGCAACCCTGGGGCGAGATCAAACTGGATCTTGCCGCTTTGGTTTCCGCGGAACGCATCGAGGACTGGGAACCTTCATCCGAAGACTACGAAGGTTACACGGGAAATGCGGGAAACACCATCGATCGATGGTATCATCGATCGGTTGTGGCCATTTGGCACCGTGACCATCATTTCGAAATCATTGTTCAATCGGGGACATTGGAGTGCCTGCCTTCTTTCTTTGCGATGGTTTCCAAACTTGGCAAAACGGCCAAGAAAAACTCGGACGCGGCACGGAACGATTGTATTCGTTTCGCCAGGGCACTTTTGAAACAGTGGCCTTATTCCCTCTTCGGCAGGGGGCTAGTTTCGGCCGAGAAAGCCCAATTTCAAAAGTTTATCCGTTGCTTGATCGAGTTGAATGACCCGGAATTGGTCTCATTTTTTCTCAAACAGTTCGCTTCGCACGATCATGCGTTCCCCATCAGCGCCTTCATCGTTTCCGCTTGTCGCAAGTTTGGCTGGGGGACATTTGCCGGAGAGCTGATTGCACTGCTCACACCTAAGGATGACACCCAAGACCGCGATGAACTTACCGCTGGCGATTGCGAATGGCTCTCCGCTTTTTGCAGAGCCAAGTCCAAGGACCCGGAAAAAGCCATTCTGGAAAAGAACCTGTGCACTCTGGCGGTATCCCGAATTTGCCAGCCACCCATTAACCCCTGGAGGTATTCCCGGTCCACTGGGGAAATCACCGACCGAGAAAAATCACTCCCTCATCTGCTCAAAGCCGTCTTGGCAGCCGATCATTCGGAGGAACTGGGCCAACTGATCGAATTTGTTCAGAGATCTCCCGAGATCTTTCGATTGGAACAATCTCAGATACCGACATTGAAATTGATATTTTCTTGGTCAAAAATCAATTTAAAAAAGACACCTGTTCCGTTACTCGGATGGCTGGAATTCACGCGTGGCAATTTGAAGGAGGCCACAAAAGAAAAACCGTTGCCTCCCAAGGATTGGCGGCGAACCGCCGAAGTCAGTTGCCCTTGTCCGCTTTGCGCCCAACTAAGGTCATTTCTGATAAGCCCTGACCAACCCACGGGTCGCATCGCCGGGTCCGAATTCGAGCGCAATCACATCAAAGACCAAATCGAAAATCATCGGCTCGAAGTCTGCGTTGAGCTGGATCGAACGAGACGGCCTTTTGCCTTGGTCTTGACGAAAACCACCGCTTCCTATGAGCGGGCCTGCAAAACCTATGAAGCCAATCGAGAATTGCTGGCCGAACTACCGAAACATCGGTGATCGCTACGCCTCCATGGTTGTGTTCTGCTTTCGCCATCCAAGGACCGACTTCCACAGAGATCACCGCCACTTACTCGCTCCACTTCTCCCACCCTCCGCCTGGCTTGGAATGCCATTTTTCCCCATGCATGTCGAGCCAGGGACCGAAGGGGACATTGGGTAGCGGTTCGGAGCCAAAGCGCAGGACATTGCCATCGAGATCTTCGACCTGCATCTCATACGCCCACTGGAAGTTGGTCGGCGGGTTGCGGATTTTGGCGCCCTTGGCCTGGAACTCCTCGCATAAGGACTGCGCGTCGTTGACGCCGACCCAGATCCACGCGCCCGGATGGCCCTGGTCGCCAACACTGAGGAACAGACCCAGCCGATCGCGAGACACACAAGCGAACCAATCTCCCTCGCGGAAATCGACTTTGAAACCAAGCGCACTGACATAGTAGTCGATGCTCGCCTGAAGGTTCGCCACGCGAAAAATCGGATTCACACCGCCAAGAACATTGGGCATTGCACATCCCTTTGCGGAGGCAGGAAAAATTCCGTGGGAATCAATCAACGGCTATTACTTGAGAAATGCTAGCGCACGGTGCGAAGATCATCCAACGAAGGATTCCGTCGTTCGCGTCCGTTCAACACGAGCAGAGTCAGCCACCAACGCAAAAGAGCGTCCCCCCTCGCGGGCGAACGCTCTTTTTTTGCTTGGATTTTCGTTGATGCAAGCGATGCCGCCCGCACTCAATCGATGATCTTGCTGATCGGATACTCGACAATGCCCCGGGCGCCGGCCTGGCGCAGTTGGGGAATGATCACGCGCACGCGCGATTCGTCGATGATTGTGTTGAGGGCCACCCAATTGGGATCGGACAGGGAGGAAATGGTTGGGTTCTGCAAGGCCGGCAGAACGCTAATCACATGATCCAGGTCGCTCCGTTTGACATTCATCATCAGGCCGACCTTGCCTTCGGCTTCCAGCGCCCCCTTGACCATCAGGAGCATGTCTTCCATCTTTTGCCGCTTCCAGGGATCGTCAAACGCCGCCTGGTTGGAAATGAACCGCGTCGTCGATTGCAGGATTTCGGCGACAATGCGCAGGTTATTGGCCCGCAGCGAACTGCCCGTTTCCGTGACATCGACGATCGCATCGGCCAGGTGCGGCGGCTTGACTTCGGTCGCGCCCCAGGAGAATTCGACATGGGCCGTCACCCCGTGCGAGGCCAGCCAGCGCCGGGTCAGCTCGACGACTTCGGTGGCGATGCGCTTGCCCTGAAGATCTTTCGGCCCCTTGATGGGTGAGTCCTCGGGTACGGCCAGCACCCAACGCACCGGACGGCGGCTGACCTTGGAGAAGATCAGTTCCGACATTTCGATCACCTTGGCATCGTTTTCAACGATCCAGTCGAAACCGGTCAGGCCGCAGTCGAGCTTGCCGTCTTGCACGTAGCGCGGCATCTCCTGGGCGCGGATCAGCGTGCAATGGATCTCCGGGTCGTCAATGCTCGGATAGTAGCTGCGCGAGGCAAACTGGATCCGGTAGCCCGCCTTGCGAAACAGTTCGGCGGTCGCCTCTTGCAGACTTCCCGCGGGAATGCCTAGCTTCAACACTCGGGATTCTTTCTTCTCTTCACTCATGGACGCGCTCATCATCTTCCCTGTCCGCGGACGCTGCTCAGCTATCCGCGCTTGTAAACCACCTTGGGATCAAACACCGGCTCCCCGATGACTTGCACGTCGCCGGGATACACTTTTCGGAAAAAACAGGAGGCAAAGCCTTCGTGGCAAGCCGCGCCGCCGATCTGGTCAACGAGCAGAAGCACCGCGTCGCGATCGCAATCGATGCGAATCTCTTTGACGATCTGCCAGTTGCCGCTTTCTTCGCCCTTGCGCCAAAGCTTCTTGCGGCTGCGGCTGTAGTAAACCGCCTTGCCGATCGCCAAGGTTTCGCGCCAGGCTTCCTCGTTCATCCAGGCGATCATCAATACCTGGTTGGTTTGGGCACACTGGGCAATCGCGGCGATCAAACCGTCTTGCTTGGCGAAATCGGGCGTGACCGGCCCCGTTACTTGCAGCTCTTGTGTCATGGTTGGCTTTCTCCTGCTGCCGTTTCCCGGCACGGGAGGTGTAATTTCAAATGGTGATCAAACTTCGCGTGGGCAGCGGATTGAGCAGTTTCTTGCCGTTCAAGAAACCCAGTTCCAAAACAAACAGGGCGGCCACGGCAGTCGCTTGAGCCTGACGTAGCAGGTCAACCGCAGCGCCGATCGTCCCTCCGGTCGCCAAAACATCGTCAACCAGAAGACCTCTCATCCCCGGACAGAGCGCATCTTCGTGCATCTGCAGTTCGGCGGTGCCATATTCCAGGTCGTAGCGCTGATTGATCGTCTTCCAGGGAAGTTTCCCCGGCTTACGCAGTGGAATCAGCGGCTTACCCAGCACCATCGCCATCGGCGCGGCAAAGAGAAATCCTCGAGATTCGGCTGCCAGGATAGCATCGTACTGAAAGGTGCTAGCGACCCCTACCAGGCGTTTGATCGTTTCGGCAAAGGCGTCCGGATCGGCCAATAGCGGCGTGATGTCCTTGAAAAGGATCCCTGGCTTGGGGAAATCGGGCACATCGCGCAGGAATTTGGACAAATCCATGGTCATCATTTTTCTCCCAAACGGACATTTTCCGGGAAAGCGCCGGTTTTGCCAGTGCGCGGTGCTTCCACGGATTCCGAAGAAGCTTCGTTGCCGTTTTTACCGTCAGGGGTATTCCCTTTAGCGCGTTTTCTCCAGTGGAAACCCGCGATTTCCTTCGACAGGGTGAAGCCGACCGGCGGCGTGATCTTAAAATGACTTTTTGTCCTTTTGTGACCCCGTGGTCTCTACTGTCTTTCAGAACGAATTTTCGCGGAGACCCCGTCGGACCATCATGACCATGCGCATCATCCGCTTTGCTTCGGAAAACGGAGCCTTAGCGCTCGAGGAACTGAGAAACTCCCTGGGGGCGACCGGCCAGGTCATCTCACCGCGCAGCCGCGAGTTGACCATGCGGGTTTTTGGCGAGCCGCTCACGGCTCACCAGGTCGTCGAACGCGTCTGCTCCGATGTCGAAGCGCGCAAACTCGACGCGGTCCTTCATTACACCGCCCAGTTCGACGGCGTTCGCCTGACACCCGAAACGGTGCGCATCGACCCGGAAGAACTGGCGCACGCGCACGACCAAATTTCTCCCAAACTTCTCGAATCGATCCGCGGCATCCGCGCCAATGTGCTTGAGTTTCAGGAATTGCTCCTACCAAGCGACCCGATCCTCAAACGCGCCGACGGCAGCGTACTCACGCTCAGACATACCCCCATCGAACGGGTAGGCGTACACATTCCCGGCGGCGCCGCCGCCTATCCTTCCACGCTGCTCATGACCGTCGTGCCGGCCCAGGCGGCCGGCGTCCAGGAAATCGCCGTGGTCATGCCCCCGACGCCGGGCGGCGCCAACAACCCGACCATGCTCGCCGTCTGCCACGAACTGGGAGTCAAGGAGGTCTACCGTGTCGGCGGCGCGCAGGCGATTGCCGGCCTGGCCGTGGGCGCCCTGGGCAAGCCGGTCGACATGATCGTCGGGCCGGGCAATCTCTTTGTCGCCCTGGCCAAAAAACGCATGTACGGCACCGTCAAAATCGACTGCATCGCCGGCCCGAGCGAAGTGATCGTACTCGCCGACCGCAGCGCCAACCCGGCCTGGGTCGCCATGGAAATGCTTGCCCAGGCGGAACATTCGCCCGGCTCGGCGATTCTCGTGACCTGGGATGCCGACCTGATCGATTCGGTGAATCAGAAGCTGGAAGAGTTTCTGGGTCAAATCGAACGGGGCGATCTGGCCCGCGATTGCCTGGAACGCTTCGGCGCCCTGGTGCTCGCGCAAAACGAAAACGAGGCGCTGGCGATCGTCAACAGCTTCACTCCTGAACACTTGCAGATCAGTTCAAGCGATGCGTCTCGCCTTGCGGCCAGGGTGCGCAACGCCGGCGCGATTTTTCTTGGTCATTACACTCCGGTGGCGCTCGGCGATTATGCCGCCGGTCCCAGCCACGTCCTGCCCACGGGAGGCACCGGCCGGCACGCCAGCGGCCTGGCCGCGCCCGATTTCCTCAAGCGCAGCAGCCTGATCACTTACAACCGAGCGTCGCTTGAAAAGATTGCTCCTCTCGTGCTCGACTTGGCGCAGGAAGAGGGTCTGACCGCTCACGCCGCCAGCGTTACCTGCCGCTTGAACCCATCCTCTTCCAACCCAACATGACTCCTGCCTTTACCGGGCCCGCACTCATTACCCTCACCGAAACGACCATGACTCTGCCATCGACCAAGACCCCAACCGACTGGAAGCGCTTCATCCGGCCGGAAATCCGCGCCATGAAGGGGTATGTCCCCGGCGAGCAGCCCCAGGGCGGGCCGGTGCTCAAGCTCAACACCAACGAAAACCCCTACCCTCCTTCACCGAAGGTGCTCGAAGCGATCCGTGAAGCCGCCAGCGGCGATCGCATCCGCAAATATCCCGATCCCATGGGAAATGCCTTCCGCTCAGCGGCCGCCGGCGCTCTGGGCGTCAAACCGGAGATGATCCTCTGCGGCAACGGCTCCGACGACATTCTGACGATTTTGGCGCGGACCTTCGTTCCCGAAGGCGGGATCATCTCCTCCCCCTATCCCAGTTATCTGCTTTATCAGACGCTTGCCGACATCCAGGGAGGGAAGTTTCAGCCCTTTCCTTACGAGGGGAACGGCTGGGAGCTTCCCAGGCAGTGGAACGCCCCAGTTCCTCATTTGACCCTGGTCGCCAACCCCAACTCCCCTTCGGGGACCTACATTCCCGCGGCGGACATCGCCCAGTTCGTCGAAATGCTCAAGGGTCCGGTCGTTGTCGATGAAGCTTATGCCGACTTCGCACCGGGGAATGCAATTTCCTTGACGCTCGACGCCAGGCCCGCGGTCGCTCCTGTGGTCATTTCGCGAACCTTGAGCAAGTCGTACGCGCTTGCCGGCATTCGCTTTGGCTTTGCCATCGCCGACGAGGCGATCATCGACGAGATGACCAAGGTGAAGGACAGCTACAACTGCGACGCGGTGTCGCTGGCGGCCGCAACTGCCGCCATGAAAGATCAAGAATATCTGCAATCGATCACGAAAAAAATCATCGCGACGCGCGAGCAATCATTCCAGACGCTGCAAAAGCTCGGGTTCCAGGTGATTAGCAGCCATGCGAATTTCCTCTGGTGCGAGCATCCCGCTCACGACGCCACCAAGCTGTATCAAGGACTTCGCGAAAAGAATATTCTCGTGCGGCTCATGAACTACCCCGGCTGGAAGCGCGGCTTGCGCATCAGCATTGGGACGGATGCCGAAATGGACCAACTGTTCGACCGGCTAGGTCAACTTCTTTAAACCGCCCAGATCAGGACGAAATAGAAAGAAATCTCCATGCCTCGCACTGCAAGCATCGAACGCAACACGCTCGAAACGAAAATCCGCCTTTCGATCGATCTGGATGGCGAAGGCAAATCCCAGTTAAAAACCGGGATCGGCTTTTTCGATCACATGCTGACGCTGTTTTCCAAGCACTCGCTGATCGACCTCAAGCTTGAAGTCGATGGCGATCTGCACATCGATGCGCATCACTCGGTCGAAGACACCGGCATCGCCCTGGGCAAGGCCCTGGTGCAGGCGGTGGGGGATAAGGCGGGAATCAGGCGTTATGGCCACGCCGTCGTGCCGATGGATGAGAGTCTAGCGAGCGCCGCGATCGACCTTTCCGGCCGGCCCTTCCTCGTCTACCGGGCGACCTTGCCCCCGATCATGGTTGGGCAGTTTCCGACGGAACTGGCCGAAGAGTTCTTCCGCGGCTTTTCCTCGGCGGGTTTGCTCAATCTCCACCTGGAAGTCGCCTACGGAACCAACGCCCACCATATGATCGAAGCGATGTTCAAGGCGACGGGGCGCGCGCTACGCCAGGCCGTGGAAAGCGATCCGCGCGCCAAGGGAATCCCCTCCACCAAGGGCGTGCTCTAAATTAAACCAAGAATTTCTCACGCGGAGACGCGGAGGCGCGGAGAGAGACAACAAAGAAGAGGTGGTAGAGCCCCCATCGGCCGACCGATTTTGACAAGAGGGAGATGAGGCCTCCGGCTTCATCTCCCTCTCTGCTTTCTTCTCCGCGGCTCCGCGTCTCCGCGTGAAACTGCCTTCTGTATTTGCTGGACGTCCTCTCTACTTCTTCTCGACCCGGGTCACAACCTCCCATTTGCTCAGTTCGTACTTACCGTCGAGTTTCTTCCAAACGCGGGCGAGCACATCCTTCGACTGGCCCTTGATCGAGACCTTCAACTCAAGGTCATAGTTCATTCCCGCGACCACCTGCTGTTTCGCCGCGACGATCTTTTCCAGCTTGTAGTTGTTGCCCTTGTCGACTTTTGCTTTTTCGAGCACGGCGAACTTGGCCGCTTTGACGACTTCGGCATCTTTGACAGACGATTTGCTGAAGCCGCCCGGCACCCCATCCTGTGCGGGAAGAAACACCGCGCCACCCATCAAGCCAACGAGCGCCAAACCCACCCACGATCCATGTCGCATGGTTTTCTCTCCCTCTTCATCCACTCGAAACCGTTCCAAAACCTGCGGCGGATGCCGGCATTTGGAATATCTTCAATCTTAGCCTCGCGCTGTCCCCCCTCGAACGGTTTCCCCGGGAATTTGCCCCATGAAACTCCTTGCCTTGCTCCTGATTTCGGGATTTTTCGTTCCCGGCGCTCAACCCGAACCCGGCCCCAGGCTCATCCCCGCAGGCGTCGCCAAGCGGGACATCACGCCTGACTTCCCCGTGCGCCTTTCCGGGTTCGGCTTTCGCCGCACCGAGTCGGAAGGGGTCAATCAAAAGATCTGGGCCAAGGCGCTCGCGCTGGGCGAGGCCGATCCGGTCGTCCTGATCACGGTCGATAATCTGGGCGTGAGCGCGGATTTGGGGGACCAACTGGCCAAACGGCTTGCGTCCAAAGGCATTCGTTCGGCCAAACAATTGGTGATCGCCGCCTCTCACACCCACACCGCGCCGATGCTCACCGATGTCGTGCCGACGCTGTTTGGCGTGCCGATCCCCAAGGATCATCAGGCTCATATAGATCAATACACGAAACTGTTCCTGGACCGCCTGGAAGAAGTGGCGCTCGCCGCGCTCGCCGACCGGCAGCCCTCACGCCTGTCCTGGGCGGTCGGCAAGTCGGACCTGGCCAAAAACCGCCGCACCGCCGGCGGCCCGGTCGATCATGACTTGCCGGTGCTCGCCGTCAAATCGGACAGGGGTACGCTACGCGCCATCCTCGTCAACTATGCCTGTCATGCGGTGACACTCTCGCACAACAAGATCGGCGGCGACTGGCCGGGTTACGCGCAGCAAGCGATCGAAGACGAATTTCCGGGCACGATCGCGCTTTTCTCCATTGGCTGCGGAGCCGACAGCAACCCCACCTCGGATGTCACCGGCGGCAAAACCGATGTCGCCTCGCGTCAGGGAATCGCCATGGGTCGCGAAGTGGCCCGACTGCTGAAAGGCTCAATGAGCCCCGTCACGGGGCCGATCGAAGCTCAGTCCGAAACGATCTCCCTGGCATTGGCGCCGCTGCCCACCTCGGAAAAGTGGAACGAGCTGGCGAAAAGGACCGATGCGATCGGACATCATGCCCGCGTGCAACTTGAGAAACTCAAGGAAGGCAAAGCGCTCAAGACGGCCATTGCCTACCGGACCACGACCTGGTCGTTTGGCAAGTCGCTTGCCATGGTCTTTTTGCCCGGTGAAGTCGTCGTCGATTATTCCTTGCGCCTCAAGCGCGAGCTCGATCGCTCCCGGCTCTGGATCACCGCCTACGCCAACGACGCCCCCTGCTACATCCCCTCCGAGCGCGTCCTCAAGGAAGGCGGCTACGAAGGCGGCGGCGCCATGGTCTATTACGATGTGCCGGTCCCCTTCCGGCCGGGCCTCGAAAACCTGATCGTCAAGGCGGTCGTCGAACCGCTCAAGGCGAAATTCCCGCCGAAGGCCGAACCGCAAACGGCCGCCGGGGAGAGCTCTTTATCTCCCGCCGAAAGCCTGAAAACCCTCAAAGCCCATGAGGGTCTGGTAGCCGAACTGGTCGCCGCCGAGCCGATGGTGGCCAGCCCCGTCGCGATCGATTTCGGGCCCGACGGCAAACTCTGGGTCGCCGAAATGCTCGATTACCCGATGGGGCCCAAGGGGAACTACGAGCCGGGGGGCCGGGTGCGCCTGCTCGATGAAATGGACAACGACTACAAGCCCAAGCGCTCGCGGATTTTCCTCGACGGCATCCCCTTTCCCACCGGCATCACCGTCTGGAAAAAGGGCGTGCTCGTTTGCGCCGCGCCCGACATTCTTTATGCCGAAGACACCGACGGTGACGGCAAGGCCGACAAGGTGGAGAAGCTCTACAGCAATTTCGGCACGGGCAATTTCCAGGCGCGCGTCAATAGTCTGGTGCCCGGACTCGACGGCTGGATCTACGGGTCTTCCGGCCTGTTCGGCGGCGACATCCTCTGTCACAAAACCGGCGCCGTGGTGAAGCTGGGCAATCGCGATTTTCGGATCAAACCCGACACCGGGGCCCTGGAAGCGGCAACCGGCCGCACCCAGCAGGGGCGCGTGCGCGACGACTTTGGCAATTGGTTTGGCTGCGACAATAGCACCCTCGCCACCCATCTGGTGCTTCCCAACGAGGCGCTCAGCCGCAATGTCCATGCCGCCTATCCGCAAACGGTGGCCTCCATCGCCGATTCCGCCGACATCCGCCGGCTGATTCCGGCGCGTCCGGTGCAAATGTTCAAGCTTTCCGGCCCTCCCAATTCGGTCACGGCCGCTTGCGGCATCGGGGTCTACCGCGACAATCTTTTGGGCGAGGTCTACCAGGGGGACCTGTTCACCTGCGAGCCGGTGAATCTGCTCGTGCACCGCATGAAGCTCAAGGTTCATGGATCAACCTTTGAAACGGTGCGCGCCCCCGGCGAAGAACAAAGCGAATTCCTGGCGTCGACCGATACCTGGTTTCGACCGGTGCAGATGCGCACGGGACCCGATGGCGCGGTCTGGATTGTCGACATGCACCGCTTCGTGATCGAACACCCGCGCTGGATTCCCCAGGAAGATGTGGCCAAGCTCGACCTGCGCGCGGGGGCCAACACGGGCCGCATCATCCGCATTCGCCCCGAAGGCAAGGCGCTTCGCACCGTGCCGCGGCTCGACCGACTCTCCGACAGGGAGCTGATCGCGGCGATGGATACGCCCAATGGCACCGTGCGCGACCTAGCCATGGAATGGGTGCTCTGGCGCACGCGCGACGAAAACCGCACCTTGAAGGCGCCGCTCATGGAGCTCGTGCAAAAGACGACCCTTCCCGCCGTCCGCGCCCAGGCGCTGTCCCTGCTGGCGACCTTGTACGAATGGGCGCCGGGTGCGTCGCTTGAAAAGGCGTTTGCCGATCCCCATCCCGGCGTGCGCCGCCAGGCGGCCCGCGTTGCCGACGAATCGTTTCGAGAAACGGGCGCCATCAAGGGACTCGTCGGCCTCGCCGCGGATGCCGATCCTCATGTGCGGCTCGAAGCGGCGCTCGCCTTGGGCAACGCCAAAAGCCCCGAAGCGGCGGCGGCCCTGGCTCGCATTCTGCTTCAGCCCGAGCGTGATACGTTCCTGACTTCGGCCGTCATGAGCAGTTTGAAGCCGGACAACCTGGGCGCCGTGACCGACGCCCTGCTTGCCGCGCCCCAGCCGCCCAGGGAGGTGTTGCGTTCGCTTTGGCAACTGGCCGCGGCCCAGTCCAACGACAAGGTCCTTATCTCCGGCCTGGCCAAGCTGCTGGCGCGACTTGCCTCTGATGACGCCGGTCAAGAAAACCAACTCCTCCTTGCGAGCGAACTGCTCTCCTTGCCGCAAATGCGCAAGAACTGGAAGCCGTCCGAAAAAGAAAAAAACACCCTCGCCGAGCTGACCAAGAAAGCCGAAAAACTCATCCGCGATCCCAAGGCCAAGCTCGACCTTCGCATCGCCTCGTTTGCATTCGTTGACATCGTCGCCGCCGAGAACGGCGCGCTTCTGGCCGATCTGATCAGCCCGCGCCAACCGCCCGCCTTGCAGGCCGCCGCGATCGATCAACTCGCCAAGGCCGATAGTGAAAAAGCGGCGAAGGTGCTCATCGAATCGCTGGCGACGATGTCGGCTTCCGGCCGAACCAAGGCGCTCGACCTGCTCCTTTCGCGGACCTTATCGATCCAAAAACTCCTGGAAGCGATGGAGAACAAAAAAATCAGCGCGACCTTGTTCGATGCGGCCAGCCGGCAGCGCCTACTTACGCTCAAGGACAAGGCCCTGCAAGCTCGCGCGGAAAAAGTGCTCGATGCTTCCTCGGCAAGCGATCGCGGCAAGTTGATTACTCAATACACCACTGCGTTCGGCTCCACGGGCAACCCCGCCAAGGGGAAGGAACTCTTTCAAAAATCCTGCTCGGTCTGCCACAAGCTCTCCGGCCTCGGTCACGAGGTCGGCCCCGACCTAGCGATGGTGGCCAACAAGTCACCCGGCTGGCTGATTCAGGAGATCCTCGACCCCAGCCGCAACCTCGATACGCGCTACACGCAATATGTCGTGGCCACGCGCCAGGGTCAGACCTTTTCGGGTCTGCTTGCCGAAGAAAGCGCGACGAGCATTACGCTCAAAATGCAGGAAGGCCGCACGCAGACGATCCTACGCTCCGACATTGAGGAGATGACTTCACCGGGTAAATCGCTCATGCCCGAAGGGCTCGAAAAAGAAATCGCCCCGGCGGCCATGACCGACCTGGTCGCTTATTTGACTTCGCAATTGCCGCCGCCCAAATCGATGCCGGGCAATCAGCCTGCAACGGTGGTGCTCGATCCCAAGCACACCAAGCTGAAGGCCTCCCAGGCTTCGATCTACGGCCGGGAGATCTGCTTCGAATCCGAGTTTGGCAACATCGGCTGCTGGCACGCCGAGGGGGACCATGTCGTTTGGACAATCGAGTCGCCCAAGGCCGCCAAGTGGGATATCTGGCTCGACTGCGCCTGCGCCCCCGAAGTCGCGGGCAACGGTTTTGTGCTCGAGGCGGGCACGAACAAGATCACCGGCAAGGTGGAACCCAGCCGAAGCTGGTCGGACTACCGGCTGATCATGGTCGGCGATCTGAACATTCCGGCGGGCACGAGCCGCATCGTTTTTCGTCCCGCGGGCCCCGTGAACGGCGCCCTGATCGATTTGCGCACGATTCACATCATCGAATACGACGAGGTGCCCATCGGCGTCTCGGGCGAAGGAGCGTTTCCCGATCCGTTCGACGCCCCGGGGATCGCCAAGATCCTGCTTGACCCCAAGGAACCGGACAAACGCAAGCAAGGCCTGATCGCCAAGCATCCGAAGCTCGGCGCCGAATTGATCCGCGAAATGACGCGCGATCTGGGCCAGGATGCCAAGGAAGAGTACCGGCGCATTCCGGTGATCTGGCAGGTGGCGATCGCTGCCGGCAAGGCCAACCAACAAGAGAATATTGTGCCGATTCTTGAGGTGGCCCTTCCCAAACGAAACGAGAAGCTGCGCGACTGGCATGCGGTCGTCATCGGCGGCGGCCTGATCAACGGCATCACCCAGGCGAACGACTGGCCGATCGCCCGGATGAAGGAGATCATCGGGCCCAAGGCGCAATTGGGCAATCTTTACGTGAAGGCTTTAGATTCGGCCATGTCGATGGCGGACGACGAAAAAGTCCCGACCGGCACTCGCTACGATGCCTTGCGCATGGTCGCCATGTTGAACTATCGGTTTGCCGAACCCACGCTTGTTAGGTACCTCAAAAAAGGCACCGATGACGAACTGATGATGGGAGCCGTCAGCGGGCTGGCCGACATTCCCGATCCCGCCGTGATTCCTCACCTCGTCGGGGCTCTGGGCCATCTCAATGAAGAGAATCGCAACCTGGCGGTAGCGGGCCTATTGCGTGATGCACCAAGGTGCCTGGCTCTTTTGGAAGCCCTCAGTGCCGGCAAGGCCGAGAAAAAATGGCTGAACGATAAGCAGGTCAAGGGCCTGATGGAACATGCCGACCCCAAGGTGCGCGAAAAAGCTAACGAGACTTTGGGAAAATAGATAGCTGTCATTCGACCTGCGGCGGGTGCTTGGGCTCGCCGCCCACTCCACCGCCCACGAGAGGTCCTTGGTCGACAAGGAGCCTTTTACACACTGCGAGTTCGATCGTGAATTCAAAAAATGGTCAATCGACCTGCGCCGCTATGAAACCTTCTGCGTGAAAGCGTGGCCGGATCAATTGCCAACGGAGGTTGCATGACCTCGAATCCGCAAAACCACTGCCAATTGACATTCTTCAGCCACCGAACAACAAGTTGCTCGTCGCAGAGGTTGAATGCGGGTTTGAGGGACGACAAACCCACCACGACTTGAAAATCGAAGCAGCACGACCATTGGAATCGCAGAAAACAGGCTCGATTTCTCGATGAATTCCCTCCCAGGCAAACCCGGCCGCCAGCATAACTAGTAGGTGGTCCAAGTCGATATCTGCCGGCTTGCTGTCTGTGAGTTAGGGAATCATGATTTGCAAGTTTCCTGCGGGATCTAGACACGTTGCAAATCTCACCACGACTGAAAATGCGTGCCGATCGGAAAAACAAGCCGTATCGACGCTTTTTCAGGGGCGATTAGTGTAGAGTGCCCCCTTTCTCCTCTAATGAAAACGAGCCGGGTGGCCTTTTCGCAAGTGGCCGATCATGGGATACTGAGGGCGTGATCAAAGCCCATTGCGAATGATCGAAATGAGAGAGTAGCCTAACTCTAAGGAAAGAGGATGGCGATGAGCGCGGCGACCAAAATCCAATGGTGCGATTCAACTTGCAATCCCACGATGGGTTGTGAAGGGTGTGAGCTCTGGAACGCCAAGGCCGGCGCCAAATCGTGTTATGCCGGGGTGTTGCACGGTCGCTTTGCCGGCACAATGAAGGGTTACTCTCCCACATTTGGAGAGCTGACCTATTGGCCGGGCCGCATGGCAACCGCGGCCGGTTGGCGCGACCTTACGGGCACGGCTCGCAGGGACAAACCGTGGTTGGATGGCATGCCCCGGTTGATTTTCGTTTCAGATATGTCCGATGCCCTTTCCACCGCGGTACCGTTCGAGTTCCTCGAGAAAGAGGTGTTTCGCACGGTCACCTCCTTGACTGGCCAGCGTCACAATTGGTTGTGGTTAACCAAGCGCCCGGAACGGATGGCGCAATTCTCCGCGATACTTGCGGCGAAGAAATTGGACTGGCCGGAGAATCTATGGGCCGGAACCAGTGTGACCACGCAGGGCACGACGAATCGGATCAAACACCTGCTGCGAGTTGGAAATGAACGAACGATCCGATTTCTATCGGTGGAACCACAGCGGGAAAGAATCGACCTGACTTCCTGGCTGGCGTCTCTTGATTGGGTCATTCAAGGCGGGGAATCGGGCAGCAACCCTCATCCCTTTCATCTGGAATGGGCCCTGGATTTGATTGGCCAATGCAAGAATGCGGGTTGTGCCTATTTTTTGAAACAGCTAGGCAGCAGCGTACTCCGAGCGGGCGCCCCTATCGAATTTGCAGATAGCCACGCAGGAGACTGGTCGCAATGGCCAAAGGATCTTTGCGTGCGAGAAATGCCTACGCGTATGTGGAAAAGGTTACAAAGCTTGCACGTTCTGCCTGTTGCCAACAAGGCTGAAATCAAAAAGAAAATTCGGTTGCCGCTGGAGATGGCGAGTGGCGTTGTCGATTAGTAGATTGTTGAGGCGGGGCTTTGAAAATTGCAGGATGGGGATAAAAAAACATAGGACAAGCCAGCTTAAAACCACTTTGAAAAAGCGCAGGCTATCCCGCCTATGGCCACCGTGACGGTGGATACACACGATGAGCGCAGCCGATCCCAATCCAGAGTACTGGGCTGAATACTCGAACCTTCAGCATACGAAACATATGCTGATCAAAAACTACTTGCAAGGCTGGTTTCCCAAGATGGCTCTGGGCGCGAGCGGTCGCCGGCGCCTGAACTATGTCGACACCCACGCGGGCCGTGGCAGATACATGACCGGCCAGCTCGGCTCGCCGTTGGTGGCGCTGACAACCTTGTTAAACCACAGCTCACTTGCCCAAATCCTTCAGAACGCTGAAATCCAATATCTATTTTTCGAACGGGATGCCGCAAATGTTGGAAGGCTTAGAGAGGAACTCGCGTCGCACACTTTGCCGGCGAATGTCCGGGTGTTTCCTTCACAAGGGGATACCTTTGACTTGATCGAGGGCATGCTACAGAGGGTCGAGGAGAACCGAACTCGACTCGCACCAGGATTCTTCTTCGTTGATCCTTACGGTTTCCATTTGCCTGGGCGGCTTCTTCGAAGGATTTTGGATCATCCCGGGGTTGAACTATTCGTGAATGTGATTTGGCGCCAGTTGGACATGGGGATCCAGCAGGGCCGAGTCAATTTGGGGACCGCGCCAGTCGCGATCCTGAATAGTGTATTTGATGGTGAGGCATGGAAAACGATTGATGCTACCGATGCGGATGAGCGCGCGGAGCAGTGCGCCGCCTTGTTTCGCACCATCATCGGAGCAAGATGGGGAACTCACATTCGCATGATGGACCATGGCAGGGTCAAATATTTCTTGCTGCATCTCACCAACAGCGACGACGGTCGCGATTTGATGAAGGAATGCATTTGGAAATCATGTCCTCAGGGCGGCTACTACGCCAGCAAATCGGACGACCCCAGGCAGCGCCTGCTCATTGAGCCCGAACCCGATTTTAGACCTCTTCGTGAATGGGTAAGAGAGAAGTTGGCACAGGAGCCAAAACGCTGGAAAGCCTTACAGGAAGACTTGCGAGAAGAGCTCTGGCTTGACAAGCTCCTCAATGACATGATTCGAAAAATGCGACAGGAGCGCGAGCTCGACGGGAGCGATTATACCGACAGCTTCAACCCTTCGAACAACCCGCTTTTACGACTTTTGCCAAGTCAACGGGATCTCTTTTCATAGTAATTGAGAATTAATTCCAAGGTAGGTAAAGACGCTGGCCCAAGTTCTGAATTTGCCTCCGGCTGGATGGAATTGATAGGTGAAAAAACTAACTCTTCGACCTCGATAAAATCGAGTGGCAACAAAAAGGGACATCATACTTTGCGGGCGCTCCGACGATCGACGCTGGCGCAAGCATCTAATCCGTGAGTATCAAATTGATTGATCGTCAGATCATCGGACCAGATTCTGGGGGAATAAGAGGGGAAAGCAAGGGAATGGGGGAGGGTATTCTGGAAGAAGCTTACGCATCTGGGCATTTTTTGAATCAACTCAGGCTGGATCATGACTTAGATCAGCATGAGGGGCCTTCGCACCTGTGACAGGAAAGTAGAATGTCCCCTTTCTCCTTTTAGTTGAGAGAGAATATTTACGGTGTTTGCGCTGCTAGTTGTCGTTTTTGTTATTTCTATTTTAGTCGTCCCTGAAAAACAGGCGCCGAGCCTCGTTTTTCAGGGACGACTAGCTAGGAACCTATTTGGGGCGCTTGCTCACAGGTTTAAATCGAGTCACTGCCTTATCACCGCTCTCCAGGAGTACCAACTGTGCCACTCCATGAATTTTGGTAGCAAGCTGATTGGGGCCATAATCCTCAATCGTTGTGGCGTTAAGCGCAAAAAGCTGTTCGACGCCGAATGGCGCTTTCTCGGTCTCAACAATGCAATAATCGGCAGCATGGCTATACGTCCCCGTCGTTCCACCTCTGAGTTTTCCCTGAAAGGCGAATTTAAATCGCAGAACATCGCCGCGGACAACGCCCTCATCACGTTGAACAATTACCGACATGCTTTCTCGTTTCACATCTTTGGGAACGATGGGACAGAAGGATCGAAATCGCTCCAATTCGTACGCCCGTCGCTTTGTGTCGGTAATTTCACCGTGAAGGCCATCGATAGAAGAGGTGTCTTGAAACAAGACCTTCACGGCCGCATCGAATGGATCACCATTGGAGATAGCCTCCTCCGGAATGAGCAGGCGTAAGACAATTTCACGGGGTTTTGCCGTAACGCAATATTCCAGCCACCGACATTTTTTCCGCTCGAACGTTTCTTGACCAAAACAGGCTATGAGCAATTCGGATTCGGCAAAACCGACCCTTGGTAGTCCATCTAACGCCTCTTTAGGTAGGTTTTCGGGCTTTTTGATGATTTCTGTGTCAAGTACCTGTTGCGTCAGGCGAAAACGTGACCAAGTGCCCTCAGTAGGTAGTCTGCGAACTACCCCTTGTGCGCACAAGGGGGCAGCGTTGAAAACTGCCAAAATGAAAAGAATCAATATGCTCACAAGGCTTCGGGACATGTCATCCTCTTGAAGTTGTTCAGACCTCGATCTGTGCGCACGGCAGGTTGACGATGGATGTTAGTCCTGCTTCACCACAAGTGCAACTGCAATTCCGCTGGTCGTCCTGCTGCCGATGTTCGAGTCGTCGTCAGATTGTTGTATCTCAAATCCCCATTTAACCTCAGCGAAGAGCAACTCGTTGAAGAGGCCAAAGGGGACATTCGACTTTTTTGAACAGGGAAAAAGAAAAAAGGCCAGCCCTTGAATCCGCCGATTGCGATCACCATCACGAGCCGGC
>Ga0208492_1000853_pt1 | contig 22794 bp, 17 predicted proteins | sample Subbioar_CSW14AB_FD_184820 | JGI IMG/M metagenome (GOLD analysis project Ga0208492, IMG submission 184820) | Serpentinite rock and fluid subsurface biosphere microbial communities from McLaughlin Reserve, California, USA - CR12Mar_CSW14AB (SPAdes) | ecosystem: Environmental > Terrestrial > Deep... | reverse complement strand
GATCTCGGATACGAACGAGTGATCAGCCGAGGGCGGTGATGGCGTCACGGAGACGAGCGAGGCCGATCTGCAGACGATCGGGGGCGACCGCGCTGTAACAGAGACGCGCCCAGTCGGCGTAGGCCTGGCCGAACGCTTCACCGGGGGCGAGGAGCACGCCGCGTTCGATCGCGAGCTCGAGCAACGCGCGCAGCGGGCGACCGCGGAGCACGCGGCGGAAATCGAGGAACAAGTACGTGCCGCCCTCTGCGACCGCGAAGTCGACCGGGAGGCCTGCGAGACCCTGCACGGCTGCATCTCGCGCCTCGCGGTAACGGAGGCGCGCGTCGTCGACCCAGCGTGGTCCGGCCTCGAGCGCCGCGAGCGCCGCGCGCTGCGTGATCACCGGGACGTTGAACACGGTGTGGGTCGACACCCGTCGCGCACCGGCGATGACCTGCGGCGGGGCGAGCACGTAGCCGATGCGGGCACCCGCGAGCGCATGGCTCTTCGAGAGCGAATAGGCAGTCAGGGTGCGCTCGCGCATGCCGGGGAGCGTGCAGAACGAGACGTGCGGGGACTCGAACGCGTGATCGGCGTACACCTCGTCGGCGATGACCCACAGATCGCGCTCCGCGGCGAGCGCGGCGAGTTGCTCGAGGTGACGACGGGAGAGGATCTTGCCGTCGGGGTTGTTGGGGGTGATGAAGTAGAGCGCGCGCGTGCGGTCGGTCATGTGCGCGCGGAACAGCTCGCCCGCATCGAGCGACGGATCGGCGTAGAGACGATCGGTGAGCGGGACCTCGACGATCTTCGCGCCGCAGGTGGCGAGGATGCCGTGGGCGAGCGGCCAGTACGGCGCGGCGAGCAGGATCTCGTCGCCGGGGTCGAGGATGGAGCGCGCGGCGCAGAAGATCGCGTGGGTGCCGCCGCAGCCGACGAGGAGCTCGCGCTCCGGATCGACGTCGGCGATCCCGCGGATCGCGCCGAGCCATCGGGCGATCGCCGCCCTCAGCGGACCGAGCGCGGCCGTGGCGCCGTACCGATAGAGCGCCGGGTCGGCCCCGATCCCGGGGTCGAAGCGTGCCTCGACCGGCGGATCGATCGATGTGTCGCCGATCTGCAGCGGGACGAGGTCGCCGCCACGGGCCGCGTGCGCATCGATGTGCTTTTGCAGCTCGGCGAACACGCCGGCACGGATGCCGTGCACGGTCGAGGAGAGCGAGGGCATGGTGACCCCGAGGGTAGCGCAGGTATGGAGAGCGGCGGCCCGTCGTGATAGGTGGACGGCCCGATGGGTCGCTCCAACGTCGAATACGACTGCGTCAGCTGCGGTGCGTGCTGTTACAACCCCGACGACAACCGCGAGCTCGACTTCATCGACTACGTCGAGATCGAGCCGAGCGACCGGATCATGAAGAAGCCGGAGCTGGTGCGCCGGCTGGTCGTGCTCGACGACAACCTCATCCCGCACATGCGGCTGAGCCACCTGCATCGTTGCGCGGCGCTCACCGGTCGCCTCGGGGTGAAGGTCGGCTGCTCGATCTATCTCGATCGTCCGTCGATGTGTCGGACGTTCAAGTCCGGCAGCAAGAAGTGCAAGGAGCTCCGCAAGGAGCGCGGCATCGACCCGTAGAGACGAGAGTCGAGAGATTTGCACCACGGAGGCACGGAGACACGGAGTCCGTGAGTCCGTGAGTGTCTGCCGATGCGCACCACAGCGTCACGTCGCCCCTTTGAGCCCGACGGTCGTCGTCCGACTGCGTAGGCAGAACCGAGCGATGAGCGAAGCCCGCGGTAGCACCATGCTTCTCCTCCGCGTCTCCGTGTCTCCGTGGTGAGCTCTCGTCACTTGCGCGCGCGTCGGCCGATGCCGGCCGCGAGGATGGCGAAGGCTGGGGTCGCGACGAGGTGATAGCGGTCCTCGCCGAAGAAGATCGCGTGCGTGACCAGGGTGGTGAGGATGAGCGCCGCGACGCCGAGCTCTGCGCCCGTGCGACGGGGACTCCCGGGGAGCGGGAGGAACGGCACCACACACGCAAATACCGCGAGAGGCCACACGCTCGGAGCGCGAGGATCGAGGCAACGCGTCGCGAGCCCCAGCACCAAGAGGAGCAGCGTCATCTGCAGCGCGTACGTCGAACGCTTGGTGCGGGTGGGGCGCGACCAAGCGATCGCGCCCAGCGCTGCGGCGACGACCAGCAGGTACAGCATCGCCGTCAGCGCCTTGCCGATGACGATGTGCGCGCGCGCGCTCACCAGATCGGGCCGCGCCTCGCGGAGGTAGTTGATGGGGAACCACTCCGCGTCGAGCGTGTAGTGGAGCTTCGCCGGAACGAGGGAGAGCCAGCGTCCGAAGTCCCGCTTGATGATCGAGACCCCGTAGCGCGACCAGCAGCGATCCTGCGCCACCTGGCCACCTTCGTCGCAGGTGGGTCCGCCCTTGGGCGTGTTTCCCACGAGGTACTCGAACTTCCCGGTGGCGCCGGGGGCGCTGCCGATGACCAGGTTCCACCCGGCGTTGGTCGAGACGAAAGCGCAGGCGTCCATCACCCGGCAGTTGCGCCAGGTCCACGGCGCGACGGTCGCGAGCGCGAACACGCCGATCACCGCGGCGCGCCCGACGCCGCGCATGACCGCGCCGAACGCCCGCTTGCGGACGGCGACGAGGCCGAGGAACGGGGCCATCAGGATGGCGTTGGGGCGCACCAGGGTGGCGAGCCCGAGAGATACGCCGGCCCCGATCCACGCGAGCGCGCGATCTTCGAGTGCGAGCAGCACCGAAAGGAGCATCAGCGTCGCCGCGAGCGGCTCGGTCATGAGCGCGCCGGAGTAGAGGACGAGCCCCGGGTGGAGCGCGACCAGCACGCCGGCGAACAGCGCGCGGCGATGGCTGTGGAACGCGCGAAACGCCAGCTGGTGGACGATCGCCGCGAGCGCCGCCCCGGTGAGGGCGTTGGCCATCGCGGCGACCATCGTGCCCTCGCCGAGCAGCTTGTAGAACAACGCGAGGAAGCCCGAGTAGCCGACCGGATAGTGCGCCCACGCGTGCCAGAACACGCGCTCGGTGCCGTTGCCCGCCGCGATGATCAGGTCCTCGCTGTAGCCGAGGCCCGCGGCGATCCGACGCGCACCGAGATCGTAGTAGAAGCCGTCCCACACCGGCTCGGCGTGCGCGTGGATGGCCACCGCGATGCGCGCGACGAGCGCGAGGGCAGCAACGTCTGCCGTACTCTCGAGACGCGCGCGCTCGTTCATCCGCGCAGCTCGATGAGCTCCTTGGCACGGCGCAGGTACGTGCGCGCGACCTGCGCGTGATCGAGCCGGAGGAACTTGGCGAGCTCGACGATGAAGCCGCGCACGTAGACCAGCGGGGGGAGCTGGTCGAACGCCTCTTCCTCGATGGCCTCGAGGTGTGCGGCCGAGATCTTCGTCTTGATGGCGATCTCGCGGATGTCGATCCCGCGAGACTCGCGCACCCGACGAAGGAGCGCGCCGGTGAACTCGGTGTCCGGACCGAGCTCGCGGGCGACTTGCGTCTGCAGCTCGCGCAGTTCCGCCGCGATGGCCTGGTCGAGTGCGCGATCGGTCGGCGAGGGGACTCGGGGCGCCTCGTGGTCGGGGAAGATCGAGGTGTCGTAGGCGCGTCGACGCGGCGGATCGAGGAGCACGTCGTGCGCCTCGTCGAGCAGCGCGTGCTCGCGCGAGAGCTCGTCTTGCGAGTAGAGCGACAGCGTCGGCAGGCCGCTCTCGGCCCAGATCTCGCGCTGACGTTTGTAGGCGCGGCGCACCTCCTCTTCGCTCGCTCCGCGCGGGACGATCAGGCGGTCGTAGTGGTTCGGTTGGTTCGGCAGCGCGCCGCGCGCTTCGAGCTCGCGTGCGCGCTGGGGCAACACGGCGAGCAGTCGACGTGCGACGCGCTCGAGCCCGCGACCGGCCTTCGAGCTCGGGTTGTCGACCAGCAGGGGCTTCTGATGCCGGTTGGCCAGCCACACGGAGTCGTCGTGTTCGATGGAGCCGAGGGGATCGATGGTGAGCCCGAGGCGACGCTGCGCCACCTGCGCCATGTACCCGCCGAGCTCGAGGTCGCTCTTCACGCGGGTCTGGTTGACCACCAGGCGCGGACGCGTGCGCGCGAGCAGCTGGGTCGCGAGCTCTCCGAGCGGTGGCTCGACGCGGACCAGGTGCCGCACCAGATCGATGGGAAACGGGTTCTTGGGCAGCTCGCCGAGCACCCGATCCAGCGCGCGGAGACGCGTGCGATCGGCCCGCAGCGCGCGACGGAGCTCACGCACGTAGCAGGCGCGGACGAAGCGGTAGGTGGTCTCGATGGCCGCCGGCTCGGGCACCGTGACGAGCACGCCGATGTCCGCCGCGAGGAACAGGTCCATCGTCGACGCAGCGGCGCCCGGGCCGACGTCGATGACCACGTCGTCGGCAGCGACGTTGCGCAGCTGGGTGAGCATGCGCGCCTTGCGTGCGCTCTTCAGGCCGCCGCTCTCGCCCGGCTCGCCCGCTGCCGTGAGCAGCCTCAGGCCGGGCACCTCGGTGTGGGCGAGCGCGCTGTCGATCGACGCGTCGGCCGCCTCGGGTGCGACATGGGCCGCCGCGCGATCGGCGCCGACGACGAGGTGGAGGTTCGCGCCGGTCGGGTCGGCGTCGACCAACACCACGCGTCGGCCGAGCTGCGCCAGGTACACCGCGAGGTTGACCGCGACGAGCGATTTGCCGACCCCGCCCTTGCCCCCGCCGACCGAGAGCACGCGTCGCCCGAGCGCAGGCAGCTCGATCGGTTCGTCGCCGCCGCCCGGACGACCGAACGGCAGCGACGGTGGGATCGACTCGCCCGGGAGCCACGAGGGCGGCGGGACGGAGGTGGGCATGGCGGCGTCTATAGCACCGCGCGCGACGCCGCCGAAGCCCGAGGGTCAGCTCACTTGCACGCGCCGGTGGCCGCGACGGAGGTGCTCGCCGCGCGCGCCGAGCACGCGTTGCCGTAGGTGTTGCCGTCGCAACCGCACACCGGCTTGTACTCCTTGGTGCAGATCTCGGGACGCACCGAGCAGGTGCCGGTCATGTCGGCCGCACCACACATCGCCTCGAGGGTGTAGTCGCAGTACAGGCCGTCCTGGCAGCTGAGACCGAGCAGGCCGCCGCACGCCGCGCCGACTTCGCCGCCGCACGCGCCCGGCTTCTCGACGCTCACGCCCGCCGACGCCGCGGTGCACGAGTTGCCGTAGGTCTTGCCGTCGCAGCCGCAGACCGGCTTGTAGATCTCGATGCACATCTCCGGGCGCTTGGTGCAGCTGCCGGGCGCGTCCGCGCGGCCGCAGTTCGCGGTGGCGGGGAACGAGCAGAAGAAGCCCTCGGCACACGGCAGCATGCCGCGCGATCCGCACGACGCACCGGCGGTTCCGCCCACGGGCGCGGGCTTCACCTTGGTGTAGACCTGCGAGGGAACGAAGGTCCGACGACCCGTCGAGAGGTACGTGTCGCCCGCGACGAGCACGCCGGTGGCGCGATCGCTGGCGAACGCCGCCTGCATCTCGGTGACCAGCGACGCGTCGAGACCCTTGGTCGCGAGCGCGTGCACCGGGCGCGAGGTCGAAAGGTTGAGGTACGCGATGTCGTACGACGCACACGCGAGCGACATGCACTTCACTTCGCGCTGGGTGAGGCGCGAGAAGTAGCCCGTCGCCGTGGCGCCCTCGACGCGCGCCTCCCAGCCCTCGGTCGCGACGAACGTCGACGCCACGAGAGTGCTGCCTTCGACCTTGCGGCTCTCGATCGCGCCGCGCAGGAGCGCCGCGCCGCCGCGGGCCTTGCTCGAGAACGTCGAGTCGTCGCCGAGCGCGAGGGCCTTCAGATCGAAGTCCGCGACGTAGCACTCCTTCTGGTAGCTGCCGTCGGCGCACTTGGTGGTCGCACGGTTGACGCGCTCGACGTAGACGCCGCCGCACATGGGCCACATGCACTTGCGGTAGTCCTGACGCGTGACCCGGTAGAACGTGTACTGGCCCGGCGCACCCAGCGCGTCATCGGTCGTCTCGACCTCCCGCTCGCTCTCGAGCGTTCCCTCCTCGTGCGCCGAATCGATGGCGCAGCCGGCGAAGGCGAGACCCAGAACCGAAAGAACCGCAAAGCTGACGATGGTACGCATGACCTACCCCTTGAATGGATGGCGAAAACCTCGTGGTTTCCCACGGGCGGACCGGGGTATGACAGTGGCGTTGAATGTAGTCAATGCCCCAGATCAAGACATGCTCTTTTCGAGCGCGCCTCCGAACCTGGCCTTGAGCGCGCGACCTGCGCGCACGCCCACGCGGACGAAATGCAACTGGAGGCGTGCGAGTCGCTGAAGACCCGTGGCGTTGGACAGAGCCAGCGCGCCGTCCTCGCCGATGTCGTTCTCCGACAGGTCGAGCTCGCGCAATCGCGGGAGCGAAGCCGAGTCGGCGATGGCTCCGGCTCCCGCAGCGCCGATCCCCGCATCGCGAAGGTGCAGGACCCGCAGCTCGTTCAGGCCGCGAGAAGCGATCGCGATCGCTCCTTCGTCGCCGAATCGGTTGCCATCGAGGTCGAGCAATCGAAGGCGCGAGGCGAAGGGCGCGGACACGAGTGTCGCCACGTCGTGCGACGAGAGGGGAGCCCCGGTGCCTTCGCTCGCGAATCGCAGTCGGAGGTCCGAGAGTGAGAGCTGCGCGCGTGATAGCGCTGAAATTCCCGCTCCGCCGAGGTCACAGTACGAAAGCTCGAGGACCTCTACGCCGGCCATCGAGGGTGCCGAGAGCAGACGGGGGAGCATCGCCGGCCGAACCGCGCCGAGCGCGCCCAGGCTGCGAACGGGGACCTCGGCCCGCTCGAACGCCGCGAGCTCTTTCTCGTCGATCGGCGCGAGCTGCCCGACGTCCACTGCCGCGAGGTTCGCAAACCGGAGCTTCGCGAGTGCTCCGAGGCTCGCGCGGGGAACCTCGAGCCGGCGGAGAGTTCTGCCGAGCGGGCTCTCTGGCAATCGCGAGAGCACGTGCGACGAATGGCTCTCGAGGATCAGGTGCTCGAGAGGAGCGTCGAGGCCGAGCACCGCCCGTTCCTGGGTGCCGTCGTGGTCGTAGCTCACCGTGCGAAGCGTGCGGAGCCGCGGCATCGGTCGCTCGAGAAGCTTCTCGCTCGCCCACACGATCGAGAGCTCCTCGAGCGTCTGGGAGAGTGTGCTCCTCCGAAAGGCCGCGGCGAATTCGCTAGGCGGTGGCACCGCGAGCGCGAGCGACCGGACACCGACGTCGACCAGCGCGGTCAGAAGGGCATCGACGCTGCGGTGATCGATCTTCTCGAGCAACACCCGACGGATCGGTGCGACCCGCTGCAGCTTCGGCAGGTATCGCGAGAGAACCTCGGATGGACCGCGAACCTCTTCGACGAAGCCGCGATGGAAGCCGAACGACAGCGTCTTCGGTCCGAGCCCCGCGGTCCACCGATCGCCGTGCGCGTCGAGGAGCGCGGCGACACGGTCGACGGCGTCGTCCTCCTCGGACCGCGCGCACTGGATGGCGATCAGCTCACCGCGCGGATCGCCCCGCTCCATCAGCGCATCGGCGAGCACGAGCCGCGGAGCATCGTCGTCGGGGTGCGCGAGCACGTCCTCGACCAAGCCTGCGTACCCAGGATCGAACCCGGTGGATGGGCGGGAGGCCATCGGCCGCTGAAAATGCCACCGCCGCACCCGAGTGTCGAAACAATCCATCCTTGCGCGATGCGGTAGATTCGAGAGCATGACCCGATCGGCAACGTGGTCGCTCGTGTTGCTCGTCGGGTGCGGTGGGGGCAGCAGCGAGCCTGCGGCTGCGGCAGATGCGGCGGTGCCGGAGACGACGGCTGCCGACACGATGATCGCGCCCGATGTCGAAGCCAGCGACACCCCCACGTTCGTGCACGCGCCGAACGTCAACGCGATGCGCGACGGGACGAGTCTCCTGCCGCTGTATCCGAGCGGGTCGAGCTCGATCGCGTATCGCCGCTCGAAGGACGCGGTGACCGCGCTCCGCGAGGACGGGAGCACGATCTACACGGCGAAGGTGCGTGAGGGAGCGCTCTTCGGCGGCTTCGATGCCGATGGCGACGGCGTGCCCGACTTCGGCGTGGCCGCGCGCGAGAGCGCCGGCGAGACCTGCGGCACGACCGCGATGCAGCAGACGTGGCTCGAGCTGCACACGGGGGCGACCGGCGCCTTGCTCGCGGCGACGACCAAGACGAAGGACCTCTGTTGGACCTTCGGCACGACCACGTACCCGACGAGCCAGTGGACCGATCTCGGCGTGCTGTTCGGCGACGCCAGCAAGACGCTCGCGTTGTCGCCCTACTACGCGAAGGTCGCGCAGCTCGCGACCTGGAGCGGGACGAGCTTCGCCTACCAGGAGCTCGACTACCCGTCGACGTCGGCGTTCGACCTGTACACCGCCGCCAAGGCCAACGCGTACGGCACGGGGAAGCACACGACCGATCCCCACGTGGCCAATGGCTTGATCATGAAGGTCGGCTCCGAGCCGCGGCTCGTGTTCTTCACCTCGAGCCGGGTCGTGCAGTACGCCCTGGAGCCTCGCTCGCTCGGTCAGTTGCGCGTCGATCACCCATTCCTCACGGCAGGGCGCACCGACCTCGTCGGACGCAACTACGGCCTGGTCACGCGCGATCCGAGCGACGAAGGATTGCTCGTCCTGCTCTCGGGGACGTCCGCGTACACCCTCTTCGCCGACGCGGTGAGCGGCAAGATGGAGTCCGATCCTTGGGGCCAGATCGAGCGCCACGTCACGGTCTACGACCCGGCGAAGGATGCGCTCGACGATCGGTTCTACTCGTACGCGCACGATGGCGGCGATGCGTACAAATATGAGGGGCGGGTGGTCTATCCCGACCACCCGTTCCTGCGTCGCCCGACCGGGCGTTCGCGCCTGATCTACGACGTCTACTCTGGCGGCCATTGGTGGGTGCACGTCTCGCTGCCCGGTGCGACGGCAGATGCGTGGACGCGGCGCGGTCTCTTCGTGTGGGACGTGCGCGACCTCGACGGCGACGGCGTGGACGAGATCGTCTACTCGCAGGTCGAGGACCCGAGCGATCCCGACGTGTCGGGCTACTACTTCCCCAAGTGGCGCACCGGGCTCGCGCACCTCTCGGCGGACGAGAAGAGCATGGTCACGGTGAGGACGTTCGACGGCGCCATCCCCGAGCTCTTGCCGTTCTTCCGCGACGTGCGGCGCACGACGTCGTTCTCCGCGCTCTACCCGGTGCTCACCGTGAGCGACGCAGGCAAGCCGAAGCTCGTCCTGCGCAAGCCAGATGGCTCTCGGTTGTTCGTCGACCCTTGATCAGAGCAGATCGGTGCGGCCGCGTGCCTTGAGCGCGTCGACGACGGCGCGGACGTCCTGCGCACGCGAGCGTGGCAGCACGAGGATGGCGTCACCCGTCTCGACGACGACGAGGTCGTCGACTCCGACCAGTGCGACCTGCTTGCGACCGGGACCCTCGTCGGCGAGGCGCACGAGGTTGTTGCGAGCGTCGACCGCGATCGACCCCTCGGGCAGCGCGTTCCCCGCCTCGTCCTTGAGGGCCAGCTCCCACGCGCTCTCCCAGCTGCCGACGTCGCTCCACCCGAAGTCGCCCGGGACCACGCCGACCTGACCCGGCGTCGCGCCGACACGCTCGACCACGCCGTAGTCGATGCTGATCGAGGGCAGGGTGGGGAACACGTCGGACACGTCGGACGACGAGAACATGGCGTCGATACCCCCGGCGAGGTCGGGAAGATGCGTGCGGATCGCGTCGTCCATCGCGCGGGCGCGGAAGAAGAACATGCCACTGTTCCAGAGGAACCGACCGCTCGCGAGGTACTCGCGGGCCCGCGCGAGATCGGGCTTTTCGACGAAGCGCGAGACCTCGTGGGCTCCCTCGACCTCGGAGATGAACCCGCCCGTCTCGATGTAGCCGAACCCGGTGTCGGGCCTCGTCGGGCGGATGCCGATGGTCGCGAGGGCGCGGACTTTGGCGACCTCGATCGCACTCGAAATCGAAGCGCGCAGCCCGGCCGGATCGGCCACGTGTTGATCGCTCGGGAGCACCACCACGATCGCGTCGGGATCGCGCTCGAGGATCGTGCGGGTCGCCCACCCGATGCACGGCGCGGTGTTGCGCGGCGCAGGCTCGGCGAGCAGGTTCTCGGCCGGCAGGCTCGGCAGCTCGCGGCGGGTCGCGTCGGCGAGGACCGCGGCCGTCACGATGAGGGTGCGCTCGGTCGGGACGATCGGCGCGATGCGCCCGACCGTCGCCGCGAGGAGCGACTCGTTGCCGCCGCCGAGCGGGAGGAGCTGCTTGGGGCGGTGCGCGCGGGACGCCGGCCAGAAACGGGTGCCCGACCCACCAGCCATGACCACGGCCCAGACCTTCGGAGCTGCCATGCCGGTTTGGTCGCGGCGCGCGGAGCGGATGTCAATCTCGTGCGGCGAGGAGCTTTCGCGCGAGGGTCGAGACGCCGCGGTGCGCGAGCTCCGCGGGCCGGACCACCTCGACCGCGTCCCACGTCGACGAGCTGACCGCGGTCGGCGCGCGATCGACGTGGCCCGAGACGACGTCGATCTCGAGGTGACGATGGGTGAGCACGTGCTCCACCTTGCGCGACGGTCGGCGGTCCAATGTGATGGACACCCCGAGCGTGGCCTCGAGCTCCGCGCGTGCGGCGTGCCGATCGGTGGCGGCCACGCGCGGTGGCTCCCACATTCCGCCGAACAGTCCCTCCGGTACCCGGCGCACGAGCACGGAACCCTCGTGACCTTTCACCGTGAGGACCGCGGCGATCTCCCGGATGCGCGGGCGCACTGGCTTGTCGGTGGCGACGGGCAGCGTCTTCTCGCGCCCCTCTTTGCGCGCGACGCAGTGCGCGCGAACGGGGCAGAGCAGGCAACGCGGCTCGCGCGGAACGCACACCGTCGCCCCGAGCTCCATCAACGCGTTGTTCAGCGCGCCGGGCCGCTCGCCCTTCACGAGCTCCTCGGCGTGTTTCCAGGTGCGCGCGAGGCCTTTGCCCTTCTTCACGTCTTCTTCGATCGCGAACAGACGGGAGAGCGCGCGAGCAACATTGCCGTCGACGAGCGCAGCCGGCATGTCGAACGCCTGGCTCGCAATCGCACCCGTGGTGTAGGCGCCGACGCCGGGGATCGCGCGGATCGCCTCGACGTCGGCCGGAATCGACCCCGAGTGCGCCTCGGCGACGTGTTGCGCACCTTTGTGGAGGAGGCGCGCGCGGCGGTAGTACCCGAGGCCGCTCCACGCCGCGAGCACGTCGTCGAGGGGGGCGCCGGCGAGCGCGCGCGCGTCGGGCCACCGCGCGAGGAACTTCTCCCAGTAGGGGATCACCGTCTCGACGCGAGTCTGCTGCAGCATCACCTCGGCGACCCAGATCGCGTACGGGTCACGGGTGCGCCGCCAGGGCAGGTCGCGTTTGTTGTCGTCGTACCAGGTGAGCAGCGCTCGCCGAACCGACTTGACGCTCACTTCACCGGCTTGCTGGTCATCTCGAGCGTGAACGTTCCCTCGGCCTTGGTGCCGTAGCCGTCGACCACCACGAAGTAGGTCCCCGGGTCGAGCTCGCGGTCGATCTGCTTGGAGTAATAGTTCGAGCAGACGATCTCGTTGCGCGTCGGATCGCTGCAGTCGGAGCGCAGCGACATGATCGCGTTGTAGAAGGTGCCACCCTTGAGCGAGAGGCTGACCTTCGACTTCTCCTTGAGCGTGAACTGGTAGACCTTGTCGCCGCTGGTCTGGCTCCACACCGTGCCGCCGCACTTCTCGGAGGCGAAGCGGTCGGGCGAGCCCGCCGTGGTGTCGTTGATCGGCGTGCCGGGCACGAGCTTCGGCGCGGCCTTGCAGGCAGCGACGGCCGGCGCGAGCTCGCGCAGCTTGGCCGAGAGCTTGGTGCGCCCGAAGTCGTCGACGCCCTTGCCCTTGATGACGAAGAAGTACGAGCCGGGATCGACCGTCGCGTCGAAGCCCTTGGAGGTGCTCGCGATCTCGCAGGCGATCTCCCCCTTGGTGTCACCGCAGCTCTTCTGCAGCGCGAACACGTGGTGGCCCTCGTCCTCGATCGTCGAGACGAAGAGGCGGCTCTTCGCCTTGACGTCGAGCTTGTAGACGAGGTCGGCAGCGCCGTCGGCCGCGCAGCTCGCGCGCAGATCGGCCTTGGCCTGGAAGGAGTCGATCGTCAGCTGGGTGCCGAGCTGCAGGGGCTTGGCGTCCTTGCAGGTGTCGCCGTCGATGCCGCCGTTGCCCTGCGCGTCGGCGCGGTCGAGGCTGAGATCGACGCTGGCGGAGTGGGTCGCGTCGGTCGTGGAGGCGATGACCGTGTACGCCCCCGAGTCCATCAGGCCGGTCCACGCGATGCCGTCGATGTGCCAGTCCTTCGAGCACACCATCTCGGTGGCCGGGTCCTCGCAGCGCTTGCGGACGCTGATGCTGCTCTCGCCGCCGGAGGACGAGCGCATGCCGAGGCGCACACGCGAGCGCGACTTGAGGTCGAACTTGAAGAGCGCCTCGCTCCCGCTCGTGGTCGCGCACGACGGGTGGAAGTTCGACCCCTCGGCGTTGACGAACTCGGTGGTCTTCTGGCCGGTGCTGGCGGCGCGCGCCGTTCCGCACACCGCCTCGAGGCTCGGTGCCTCTTCGAGGCGGGTCTTCAGCTCGAAGTCGCCTTTGTGATCCGCCTCGTAGCCGGTGATGACCACGCCGTAGTCGCCCGTGTCGACGACGGCCTCGATGTGCGACTTGGTCTGCAGACCCTCGGAGTCGTCGGAGCAGTCGACCTCGCGGCCGGCGTCGCAGAGATAGCCGTCGTTGTGGTCGGCGCGGTAGAGGCCCATCACCGCGTCGAACTTCGCCGAGAGATCGAGCACGAGCTTGTGCCGGTTCTCGACGTGGATGCGGTAGACGGCCGACGGGCCCTCGGCGGCCGCGCAGCTCGCGCGTTGGGCGAAGCCCTTGCCGCCGTTGTTGCCTTTGATGCTCGCGCCTGCGGCCAGCTCGATGCCGCCGCTGCACGGGTCGCCCGAGCCGTCGGAGATCATCGGCTCGGGGCAATCGTCGCCGGTGCAGTCGGTGGGACCCGCTGGCTCGTCCGGACCCTTGCTCGCGGACTTCTCCGAGGAAGCGTACGGCTGCGCGACGAACGAGCCGGAGCCGCCGGTCGACTTGACCACCAGGTTGTAGGTCGCCGCTTCGGTGACGCAGTGCTTGATCGAGACCGAGCCCTCTTGCTTCTTCACCTCGCCGACCGGCTTGCCCGCCGGATCGAGGAGCGAGAGCTCGATGCCCTTGAGGCCATCGCCCGGGAACGTGACGATCTGGTAGCAGCCCTCTTTGAGCGGGAGCGGCACCTTGCCGTCGGTACCTTCAGCGGTCGTGCCCATCGCGGGCGCGCCGAACGCGGTGTAGCCGACGCTCTCGTAGATGCTCTTGGCCGACGCCATCCGCGCCGCGAGATCGGGGCCGCGCGACGCGCACCCGCTCTCGGCGAAGACGAACGGCGCAGCGAGGAAACACGCGGCCAGGGCAACTCGCCTGAGACGGATCATCGTCCGGGCATGGTAGCCCAAGAACGACAACGATCCTCTCGACTCGGTAGGCATGAAGATTTGCCCTCACCCCGGCCCTCTCCCGGAGGGAGAGGGAGGTGAGATCGCGCCGAATTCTCGAGCCCTCTCCCTCCGGGAGAGGGTTGGGTGAGGGCAACATCCCGGGACCGCCGAAGGCGGGACCGGGTACTACCGTCGGCGGGACGGCGGCGGACTCGATTCGCGGTCCTCGGGATATGCGAGCTGCTCGCCGGACGACGGCGGATCGATCGGCTCGGCGACCGCGATGCGCGAGGACGTCTGTCGCATCGCCGGAATCTCGCCGGTGACCTCGGCGGGGTGCATCCCGAACTGGCGCAGCTTGCCGTAGAAAGTGACCTTGGAGACCCCGAGGGCCTTGGCCGCGCGGGTGACGCTGCGGTTGGACCGCTCGTAGGCCTCGAGGTACGCGCGCCGCTCGACCTCCGCCAACGGGAGGATGGGCCCGCTCCCGAAGAGCGTGCTCCCCGGGTTCGATTCGCGCACAGGGATCGACATCGACGAGGGGATGCCCAGCTGCGACTCGCGCAACGACCACGCGCCGGACGGCGGCGGATCCGACGCGCGTCGGATCGAGGCCGGCACCCGATCGAGCAAGACGGCGGTCGGCGGGAGCAAGCTCACCTCGCCCTCGATCACGTTGGCGAGCTCGCGGATGTTGCCCGGCCAGCCGTACGTGATGAGCGCGCTCTCGACCTCGGGGGACATCTCCCGCACCGCCTTGCCCTGCCGCTCCGCGAACGAGCGCAGGTAGTGGTTGGCGATGATCAGGATGTCGCCCGGGCGATTGCGCAGCGCGGGTAGCGGGATCTGGAGCACGCGCAGGCGGTGCAACAGGTCGAGGCGGAACCGACCCCGCTCCACGTCGATGGTCAGATCGCGCTGGGCGGTGGCCATCACGCGCGCCCGCACCGGACGCTCCACGCTGCTGCCGAGGCGCACGACCACGCGTTCCTGCAACACGCGCAGGAGCTTGACCTGCATGTCGAGCGGCATGTCGACGATCTCGTCGAGGAGGATCGTTCCGTCACCCGCGAGCTCGAACTTGCCGACCGAGCCCTCGGCCCGCGCGCCGGTGAACGCGCCGCGTTCGTAGCCGAACAGCTCGGCCTCGAGCAGCTCGCGCGGGAGCGCCGCGCAGTTGATGGCGACGAAGGGCTCGCGCGCCCGAGGGCCCGCGGCATGGACGGCCTGTGCGACGAGCTCCTTGCCGGTGCCGCTCTCGCCGACGATCAGCACGCTGGCATCGACGGTCGATGCGCGTCGGGCGATGTCGAGCGCCTGGAGCAGCGCTGGATCGTTGCCGCGCAAATCGGCGAAGGTGTACCGCGAGCGTGGACCGACCAGCTTCTGCGCGATCTTCTGGGCACGCTCGTATTCGATGAGCGTCGCGACGATGCCCTCGCCGGGGACGCCGCGCGCGTGCACCACCACCGACGTGGTCTGCAGCCGCACGACCAGACCGTCGGCCGGGTTCTGCAGCGCCAACGCGAGCGGCGCGAGCTCCTGGATGCCGTCGAGCCGACGGCCGAGCAGCCGCGACTGATCGACCCGCAAGGCGCGACACGCGGTCTCGTTCACCGCCGTGACGACCCCATCGCGATCGAGCGCGAGCAGGCCGTCCCGCATGGCGTCGATGGTCGCAGCGAGTCGTCGTCCGAGGGCCGCTGCGGCGTTCGTCGCGCGCAGACGCGCGATCGCGAGGCCACCGTACGACGCGAGGAGCTCGAGCGTCGCAGCGTCGGCTGCGGAGAAGGTGCCGCTGCTCGCGCGCTTGTCGACATAGATGGCGCCGTCGGTTCCGGAGGCGCGCATGGGCTTCACCAGCGTCGGTCCCGGAGGCACCTCGCTGCCGCCGCGTCGATCCTGGCCGAGCGGATTCTCGATGATCTCGAGGGGCTTCTGCGGCTTGCTGCCGAGCGGCGCGTCGAGGATCTCTTCGGCGGTCTCGGTCCAGCTCTCGTCGCCCTGCTGGACGCCGCGGGCGGCAATCGCACGGAGGCCGATGTGCGGGACGCGCTCGGCGATCACCACCGCGTTCGCTGCGAGCTGCTCGAGCACCACGTCGGCGAGGTCCTCGACGAGCGCCTCGACGTCGGTGGCGCCCTCGAGACGGGCCAGGATCGTCGCAATCGCCCGCGCTCTCTCGCGTTCGGCGAAGGTGCTCGCGACGATCTGACCGAGGTCTCCCTCGACCCGCGCGAGCTCGCCGAGTGAAGCGCTCGCTGCGGCGTCGAGCAGATCGATCGAGTCACGGAGCGCGGCGAGGCCGTCGAACGTGGCCTGGGGGGCCCCGCTGCTCTCGACGAGCGTCTCGAGATCGTCGGCCGCCTTGGTCTGGCGATCGAGACCGAGCGCCAGGGTCGACTGAACGTGGGCGCGCATGCGGTCGCGCGCGTCGAGTCGAACGGCGACCTCGCGAGGAATGGCTTTGTCGGCGTCGCGCCGACCGTGCATGCGCCACGCGTGACGCGTCGCCACCCGATCGCGCCAGGTCGCGGAGTCGCCGATGGCGTTCTGCGCGCGCGCGACCCACGAGGTCGAGGTGCCGCCGATCGCCTCGAGGAGGTCCGGTGCGACCGCGAGCACGCGCAGCAACGAGCGACCGTAGTCGCGTTGCAGACCTGCGCGTTCGAGCGACCGCAACGAGCGCTGCAGCGCGTTCGGGTTTCGTTCGGCCGCCGCCTGCGACAGCTCGAGGATCGTGCGGGTTCGGACGTCGGCCCCGTGGATCTCGAGACCCTCGGTGCTGCCTCGCGCCCAGAGGAGCTCGATCGCCAATGCATCGGACAGCTCGACGATCCATGGGGCATCGCCGATCTCGGGCAGCTCGGGCAGCGGGCGCTGCGCGCCACGACGTGCGGCGATCCAGGCGGCGAGCAACTGGCGCGAAGCGAGATCCTGCGCCCCGGCACCGGCGTCGAGGTGAACTGCGGCGCGATCTTCGTCGTCGCCGATGAGCGCAACCTCGGCCAACCCGAGCTCGCAGCGCGCCACGTCGGCAACGGCGCCGCGTTTGTGATGGTGTCGACGCTCGTGAACGAGCAGTCGCGTGGCAGCGCCGTCGTCGCCGCTCCACGTCAAGGCCCGCGCAAGCCGGATCGCAGCCGTGCCTCGAGCGTCTGATGCGGCGGCATCAAGAGCGCGCTGCCTCGCCTCGACAGTTGCGGCAAGCCAAGTGCCGCCGGAACCCGACGAGGCGCCCGGCGGCTGTGCGGGACGCATCACCAGGGAATTCTAGTTCAATTACCGAACGTGTTGCGCTTCATTTGACATGACGCAACGCGCAGGTACAGACGTGTACGCACACGTATGACTCGCGATTACCAGGCGAGTCCGACCGTCGCACCGAACGTCGTTTGCTTGTCGAGACCGGAGATCCGCTTCTTTGCGGCATCATCCGGGGCGCCATCCTCCGGATTGGCCAACTCGATCATGACATGGGGCAGAACCAAGGAAAGATTCTCCCATCGCCACGAGAGGCCGAGGATCATCCGCTGGCGCCGGTAGGTCCGCATGTTGCGGAACACGACGTTGTTGTTGAGGTCGAGCTTGGCGATGGCGGCGTCGCTGCCCGGGGCCGCGTCGCCGGAGATGCCGCTGCCGGAGTTGTTCTGGCAGTGGAACTCGCCGGTGTCGCCCTTGGCGCGCTCGTCTGCCGTTGGCGGACGGGCGTTGCACTTGCCGAGGCCATCGACGTTCGGGGTGGTGTCGATGACGCCCGAGTCGACGTTCAACCAGACCATCTGCCACCCGACGTAGGGCTGGAAGATGACCTGCTGGGCGATGACGAACTGACGGGAGACCTGGATGTCGAACGCCGGGACGGTGATCTTCACCTTGTTGGTGCCGGTCATCGTGTGGACGTAGCCGCCCGCGGAGATGTCGAAGTACTTGCGGAAGCCCTCGAACGGCGCGAGCCGGATGCCGCCGCCGAGGATGGCCATCTCGGTGTTGGCCATGTAGCCGACGGTGCCCTGGAGCTCGAATCCGTAGGGCAAGCCCTTGCGGCCGGTGACGCCCCAGGTCTGGAGGACGCTGTCGGGGGTCGCGTTCTTCGAGGAGAACTTGTTGCCGTCGGTGATCGGCCCCTCGGTCCCCTGCTCCATGAACTTCGCATCTTTCGAGATGGTCGTCATGGAGCCGAACAGCGAAAGCTCGAAGCCGCCGTAGCCGGTCGTGCGGGCCGGGTGCATCGCGAGCGGCGCCATCGCCATCGCGTATTGCGACATCAGCTTGGCCCAGGCCTCGTTGTCGGCCTTGAAGTAGTTGGTGTCGAACCCGGTGCCGGCCGCGTTCACCTTCACGCCGCCGCAGGGGATGGCGCTCGTGCGGTCGCAGGTGACCAGGCGCTCGGGCGCGAGGTCCATCGGGTTCGCGTTCGCGCCCCGTTCCGCGAGCATGGACAGCCCGAGCACCGCCCCCATCGAGAGCGCCGCCGTCGCTGCCAGCCGTGACACACGCCTTTCCACCATCACGTTCCTCGAGCAAGCTCGCCCGCTACGAGACTGGCAAGCTAAAGGTTCGGGGAAGAGACCGTCAAGATGAACGTTCCGCCCAAACCAGGATCAGGCGATTCACATACCTCGGTCCCCCCCTCGGCGGATCCCGAGAGGCAGGGGTCGCAGGACGCCACGGGGCGCCTCCGCGTTCCACCGCTCGAGCCGCCGTTCCACATCGTGCTCCTCGAACCCGAGATCCCGCCCAACACGGGCAACGTCGCGCGGATCTGCGCGGCAACCAGCTCCCCGCTGCACCTCGTCGGGCCGCTCGGCTTCCGCATCGACGAGCACTCGGTGCGACGGGCAGGGCTCGACTACTGGCACCTCGTCGACCTGCGACGGCACCTCGATTGGCCGCACTTCCTCCACGCCTTCCGCAAAGAGCGCGGCGAGTCGGCGCGCCTCTGGCTGTTCACCGGAAAGGCGCGGCAGAGCTGGTTCCACGCCAGCCCCAGCCCGGGCGATGCCCTCGTGTTCGGCAAGGAGTCCGTCGGACTGCCCGAGGACCTCTGCGCGATGCACGCGGATTGGACCGTCGCGATCCCGACCAGCGGCGGGGTTCGATCCCACAACCTCGCCAACGCGGTCGGAATCGCCCTCTACGAGGGCCTCCGCCGCGTCGGAGCCATTGGCTGAGTCGACAGGCGACTACTTGATGGGCGGGGGCTTCGGCGTCTCTTTGTCGGTCTGCACGCAGCTCGCGAGGTCGAAGAGCATGAACTCGAGGACCTTCTCCTGCGGCGTCAGCGCCCCCGCCCCGCAGTTGGTCGGGAATGCGACCGAGCCGCCGCCCGAGGCGACGTGGAAGCTCGAGTACACCACGCGACCGCACTGCGAGGCCTCTGCTGCCCCCACGGGGGCGTTGAACGTGAAGTGCTGGACGGTGCTGGCGTTGGTGATCCACTTGCGGGTGGCCCCGTTCACCCCCGTCGCCCGCGCGTAGGTGCCGGTCAGGTTGATCGACGCGTAGGTCGGGGTCGCACCGACGTTCTTCAGCCAGTCGGCGAGCGCCTTCCCCTTGGGAAAGCTCGTGTCGATGGTGAAGGGGTTGGCCGTCGAGCCGCTGCCCCAGGTCGCGGTCCCGCTGAAAGGCGCCGGCGCGGACGCGTCGACCCACGGGTAGCTCAGGTCCGTCGCGAACACGCGCCCGCCCGCGTTGGCGTAGTCGATCACGTTCTGCTTCGAGGTCGTGTCGCTCGCGACCGAGGAGCACGGGAACGCGACGAGGTCGTAATTCTTCAGCTTGGGAAGGCTCGACCAGAGCACGGTGCCGGCGGGCGTCTCGGTGCCGATGTACGAGCCATTGCCTTTGTACAGGTGGATGCGGCCGGTGCTGATGTTGAACTCGGTGTCGTCGATGCCGATCTTGCGGAGGATGCACTCGGTCGGGTCGTAGGTCGACGTGACGATCGCCGTGAGGGGGATGTCGCCCTCTTTCTTGTTCTTCGGGAGGCGCGTGAGCTCGCCGTCGAGCGGGTTGTCCGTGCAGGCGGTGACCTTGGGGATGACCACCTGGCGGCGCCATCGCCCGATCTGGATGACCAGCGGGATGTTGTCACCGGCGGGCACGTTCTCGACGCGGAACTTGCCGTCGGCTCCCGACAGCGCCGCGGCGATCGGCTCGCCCGACACGGTGCCGCACTTCTCGCAGCTGACGCCTGGCTTGAAGGGCGCGGGGGTCGCGTTCGGGATGTAGACGACCACGTTGTAGAGCGGGTCGCTCTTGGCCGGGTTGAACACCGTGCCGCTGATCGTGGTGGTGGCGCCGCCGGCGCAGGTCACCTGTTTGCACTCGAGGTTCTTGCAGGTGGTGGGGCTGGTCTCGGCGAGCGCGTCGAGCTCGAGGCCCGATTCGAGCCCTGGAGTGAAGCCGTCGGCCGTCGTGGAGGAATCCTCGTCGGGTAGGTCTTCGTCGCCTCCCATCGTCTTGGACGCACCGCAGCCGACCAGAAGAGCCAGGGAGCAACCAAGCCAAGCACTCGTACGGAACATCCGAACCTCCAGGCGTGACAGCCCTTGCGACGCGCGTGCCGCCTCGTCCATTCAAACAGAAATCAGGAACCGGCGTTGGCGCCGCCCCGTCTTTTGGCGAAGCGGCCTGTGTCCAACTGTGCCGCCGGGCGGGTGGATCATGGTACCTTGCCTCGACATGGCTGGTCCGGTCCTCGAGGCTTCCGTCGACGACAAACGCGGCGTGTCGTTTGCCGCCGGCGCCGGATTCCTTCGGATCAGCGAGCTGGTGGGCGGTTTTGCGCTCCTGTTCTGGCGAATCGTCGTTCGGATCGTGCCCCCGCGGTTCGATGCGCGCGAGCTGAAGGTCAATCTGTACAAGATGGGCGTGAAGTCGCTGCCCATCGTGGCGGTGACCGCGCTGTTCACGGGCGCGATCATGGTCATCCAGGCGGCGCCCCTCATCACGCGCTACCAGGCCCACGGCCTCATCGGCTGGGGCGCCGGCTTCGGCACCCTTCGCGAGATCGGACCGCTCCTCACCGCGCTGATGATCAGCGGACGCGTCGGGGCGAACAACGCGGCGGAGCTCGGGACCATGGTCGTCACCGAGCAGATCGACGCGATGCGCACCATGGCGATCGATCCGGTGAACTACCTCATCGCGCCCCGCTTCATCGCGGTCGTCATCACGTTGTTCATCTCCACGCTCGTCGCCGACGCGCTCGCGCTGTTCGGCGCGGCGTACTCGTGCGGTCCGCTCCTCGGCATCGAGCCGCGGGTGTTCTACAACGGCCTCACCGCAGGTCTGCTCAACTTCGGTGACGTCGCGCACGGCCTCATCAAGTCGGTGTTCTTCGGCGCGATGATCGGCCTCTCGAGCTGCTACTTCGGGACCAACGTCTCGGGCGGCGCGCCGGGCGTCGGCCGCGCGGTCAACGCCACCGTCGTCGTCAGCGCCGCGAGCATCTTCGTCCTCGACTACTTCATCTCGTTCCTGGCTGCCTGAGCGATGTCCGCGCACACCGAAGACCAGGAACAAGAGGCACCGACGCGCGACGGCGAGCGCGGCTTCGTCCAGGAGCTCGGCTTCCTCGTTCTCGACGGCCTGCAGCAGGCGCGGGACCTGTACTCGGTGTTCGTGCGCACGATGTACTTCTCGGTCTACGGCAAGAGCGAGAAGGGCGCGGTGCTCGACCAGATCTACCTGCAGGGCAACCAGTCGGTCTTCTTCCTCACCGTGTTCATGGGGTTCTTCGGGATGATCCTGGTGTTCCAGGCGGGCGTGCAGGCGCTCCGGATCATCCCCGACCTCACCCTGCTCGGCGCCACGTTCCTCCAGCTGCTCATCCGCGACCTCGCTGCGTCGATCGGCGCCCTCATGCTCGCCACGCGCGTTGGCGCGGGTATCGCCGCCGAGATCGGCTCGATGGTCGTGACCGAGCAGGTCGACGCGCTCCGCATGTGCGCCGCAGATCCCATCGAGTACCTCGTCGTCCCCCGGTTCAAGGGCGGCATCATCGCGACGACGGCGGTCATCATCTGGAGCGCTTTGGTCGCGTGGACGAGCGGCATGCTCACCGCGTGGTCGTTCTTCGGCGTGCTCCCCCGCACCTTCGCGAACACCTCGATGGTCGGCGTCGGCGATCTCGTCGTCGGCCTCACCAAGTGTCTCGCTTACGGCGCCGCCATCCCGATCGTGAGCGCCCAATCGGGCCTCTCGACGTTCGGTGGCAGCGAAGGCGTCGGCTGGGCGACCACCCGCGCCGTGGTCAACAGCTCGCTCGCGGTCATCATGCTGAACTTCTTCATCTCAGCGGCCGGTCTCGCGCTCTTCCCGTAGCCGTCCGCGTTCGAGTCCGCGTTCGCGTCCGCGTTCGCGTTCGCGTTCGCGTCGGCGTCCGCGTCCGCGTCCGCGTCGGCGTCGGCGTCGGCGTCGGCGTCGGCGTCGGCGTCGGCGTCGGCGTCGGCGTCGGCGTCGGCGTCCGCGTGTGTTTGTGCTCCCCCGGGCTGCTCTCAGCGTATCGCCGTGCTCGGGCTCCTCATCGCGCGGCCGCAATCGCGGTGCGCGCTATCACACCGCCGCAGGTTCCGCCCGCGAGCTGATCGCGGTCATCGAGACCTCGGTCGCCTTCGGTCACATCAAGCCGCTCGATGAGCGGCTGATGGACACGTTGTTCAGAATCGTGGCCGTCTTGTTCAAGAACACCTAGCCGCTCACCACGGGCGGGCCTTCGCACGTGCGTCGGCCCGCCCGAGGCGCGCGGTCAGCTGCGCCTTGCTTTGAGCAGCGTGCCGACGACTCGCTTCATCTGCTGGCGCAAGGGCTCCTCGAACGACCCGATGTGGCCTTTGGCGAGTGCCAGGTCGATGCACCCGATGGCCTCGTCCATCGACGCCGCACCGCGCGTGTAGTGCAACGCACGACTCTTGCCCGCGGACCGTGATCCCTCGGCGATGCCGAGGACGGTGCTGTCAGCTGCCCGATCGAGTTGGTCTGCCAACGAAGGCTGCCGCCGCCGGATCGACTCGACGTAGGGCACGAGCCTGCGAACGATTTCGAGAGCGTCGTCGTAGATGCGCAACATGGGAACTCCGGGATGCGCCGAGCACCGAATTGCTCGGGGGCTGCCCCCGCACCCCCGCGCGCAGACGCACTCAAGCCTGGCGAGGCTTTGCGAGCCACCGCGGCGCAGCCGCGGCTCGGGCTT
>Ga0208492_1000851_pt1 | contig 22813 bp, 16 predicted proteins | sample Subbioar_CSW14AB_FD_184820 | JGI IMG/M metagenome (GOLD analysis project Ga0208492, IMG submission 184820) | Serpentinite rock and fluid subsurface biosphere microbial communities from McLaughlin Reserve, California, USA - CR12Mar_CSW14AB (SPAdes) | ecosystem: Environmental > Terrestrial > Deep... | reverse complement strand
CGTAGTGTGGATTGTCCTTGTTCATCGGATGCAGAGGCTGGTTCGGCGCGAAGCCCGCCGCAGCACAAATCCCAGCTCCGTGCCTCCGAGCCACCCTGTGAGTCTCTTCTCTGGGACTTTGGCTCGAGTCTCGAACGATCTCGCGGACATGGACCACTCCGACAGCAGAGGTGCCGATGTGCTGGGCGGCAGACCGACCCCTCCGTGTCCTGCGCGTCCTCCGTGGTGAGTCTCGTCTCGACCTTCGACCTTCGACCCGTTCTGGCAGTCCGATGGACTGATTTGGCGCACCAAGGCTCACGCCTCGTGGCACTTCTCGTGTAGAGTGGCCGCGGCTCAGCCGGGCCGTTCCCGCCTTCCCGAGGTGTCTTCGATGCGCGTCCGTACTTTCGTCGCCCCTACTGCCCTGCTCGCCCTCCTCGCGCTCGCGCCGACGGCACACGCCGAGAAGAAGGCCGACGCCAAATCCGCGGACGCCAAGGCCGAAGACAAGACCGAGGCCAAGGACACCAAGGCCACGGACAAGGAAGGCGACAAGGCGGCCGACGACAAGTCGACCGACGAGACCAAGGAGGGCGACGAAGCCGCCGCCAAGCCGGCCAAGCCCGAAGAGGAGAAGCTCGCGCCGAACGACGCGAAGGAGCTCCCCGGCAAGACCTACTACTTCATCGGCGCACGCTGGCGTCAGACGCTGCTGCCGAGCTTCATGATCAACCTGTTCGTCGCGGGCGGCCCGCCGGCTGTGTGGATCCCGAGCTTCGGCGTCGAGGGCACGATGCGTCGCGACGGCTTCGACACGACGCTCTACCTCACGTACGCCGACTGGAGCATGGACGCCTTCGCCTTCAAGGGCAAAGACGAGGCGAACACCGCGTGGGAGATCGTCAACTCGCGCCTGAAGTTGATCAACATCGGCGTCGACCTGCTCTGGGGCGCCGACTTCAACAAGAACTTCTCGTTCCAGTACGGCATCACCACCGGCATCGCGATCGTGCTCGGCGACCTCGCCCGCGTTCAGGGCAAGCCCAAGGCGGGCGGCAACCCCGACAATCCCGACGACATCGAGCCGTGCCCCAGCGTGCTCACGGGACCGACGCCCGGCTACCAGTACTGCACCAGCGACAACAACCACTACGGCGACTACACCGAGCCGTCCTGGTTCAACGGCGGCAAGAAGCCCAACGTCTACGCGTCGTTCGGTCCGCAGATCGGCATGCGCTTCAAGCCGGGCAAGCCGTTCATGGCGCGCCTCAACGTGGGTTGGGACATCTTCCAGGGTCCCTTCTTCGGTCTGAACGGGAGCTACGGGCTCTAGTCCACCCGCGTGGAGGCTCCCAAATTCTTCCCCGCACGGTACCAACCGGTCCGGCGCCTCGGCGCCGGCGGCGGGGGCGAGGTCTGGGAGGTGCGCGATCGGATCAACGATCGCGTGCTCGCATTGAAGGTTCTCGCCGCGGGTGAGGGCTCGTCGGAGCAAGAGGTCGCCGCGCTCGTGCGCGAGGCCACGACGCTCCTCGACCTGTCTTCGTCGACGGGGATGAAGCTCCCGCGCGTCGAGCGCTTCGGGCGCCTCGCCGATGGCCGACCGTACCTGGTGCGCGAGCTCGTCGAAGGCGAGAGCCTCGCTTCGTACATCGAGCGCGGCGGCGATCTGATCGGCGCTGCGCGCGCGCTTCGCGGCGCTGCCGTGCAGCTCACCCAGCTGCATCGCGCGGGGATGCTCCACGGCGACATCAAACCGGCGAACCTCATCGTGCGGCCCGATGGCTCGTCCACGCTGGTCGATCTCGGTCTCGCCACGGCGTGGGGCCCAGGCGGCGCGCGACCCGAGGGGCTCACGCCGCGATTCGCCGCTCCCGAGTTGTTCGAGGGTGAGCCCCTCACGGTGCGTGGCGAGGTCTACGCGCTCGGCGCGAGCCTCCGGGACGTGCTCGACGGGTGTGTCTCCCCCGACCGGACGATGATGGCCGGCGCGACCGATCTCGTCTCGTCGCTTCGTGCGATCGAACGACGCGCGACCTCGCGTGATCCGTCGCAGCGCTTCCCCAGCGTCGACGAGCTCGGCGCCGCGATCGCCGCCGCATGCGGATTTGCCGGCGAAAACGCGCTCACCCAAGGCATCTGGACGATCGTCGCGACCGACGCGCCGCTCACCGATCTGTTGCGTGCGGTCGACGCGCTGGCGATCGGCGAGGAGCTGTCGGTCATCGGAACGGTCGGCTCGGGCGGACGTACGCTGCTCGCGGCGCTCGCCTGGCGGCTCGGCATCGGCGGGTGGCCGACCGCCTGGCTGCGCGGTGCGTGGTCCGACGAAGCGCTCGCCATCGAGCTCGCGACCGCGCTCGGCGGCGCCACTGCCACCGACGAGTCGTTTGGCGCAAACGCTGGCGTGCTGATCGTGGACGACCCCGCCGCCGATGACGCGAGGCTCGCCTCGCTCCGTCGCGCGGGCGCTCGGATCATCGCGCGACGCCTCGGCGACCCGGGCCGCGGCCCCACCTTCACCGTGCCCTCTCTCGGCGATCGCGACGCGCTCGAGCTGGTGAGGCTCGCGTTGCCCTCGCTCCCTGACGCGGTGCTCGCCCGTATCGTCGCGCGTGGCGAGGGCAGACCCGGTCGGTTGCGCGCCATCGTCGAGGCCATCGGCGATCGGGCGATCGTGCGCGCGGAGTCGGTCGACGTGATCGTCGCCCACCTTCGGGCCGGCGGTGACGAGAAGATCGAAGAGCCCGCGACCGCGCAGCGCATTCGCGAGCTGCTCGACGCAGGACGCGTCGCGGAGGCCGAGACGTTGCTCGAGTCGGTTCCCGCGGGACCGCAAACCGAGCTGCTCCGCGGGTGGATCGCGTGGTCGAAGGGAGAGCTCGACATCGCGCGGGCGATCGTCGACGCGGCGGCGATCGAGCCTTCGGCCGTGGCGCTCCTCGCCGAGCGCGGCGTGCTCCGGGCGAAGATCGAGACCAAGGCTGGCGCGTACGATCGTGCCATTCTCGAGGCGGACAAGGCGCTCGCGATTCCCGACCTCGAGCTCGTCGCCCCCGGCGTCGCGGCCGAGGCCCGGCAGGCGCGAGGTGTCGGCAAGATCTACCGCCAGGACGACGCCGGCGCGGTGCGCGATCTCGAGGCCGCCATCGTGCTCGCCCGTCGCGCCGGGTCCAAGCGCATCGAAGCCATCGTCCACTCGTCGCTCGCCGTCGGACACCAACGCGCGGGACGTCCCGCCGAGGCGCGTACGTCGTACGACGACGCCATCACCGCGGCCGAGGCTGCGGGCGACGCCGCCGGCGTGGCGACCGCGCGCTTGAACCTCGGAACGCTCGAGTGGGCCGACGGCGATCTCGGTCGAGCGATCAACGAGTTCGAGGCCGCCGCCGATCTCGCGCGCCGCGTGATGCGTCTCTCGACCCTCGAGCGGGCGTTGATCAACCTCGCGATCGTCGACCTCGGCCTCGGCCGGTACGCGCGGGTGGCCAACACGCTCAAGTCACTCGAGGCCGTCGAGCCGCAGATGACCCGCGTCGGGCGGGCGCAGCTCTCGGGCTTGCGCGCCGAGCTCGCGGGCCGCACCGGCGAGTTCGCGCGCGCCGTCGAGTTGTATCGGGCGACCATCGCTGCGTGGCGCGAGATCGGTCGGCCGGGTGACGCCGCCGAAGCAGCGATCGACGAGATCCTCGTGCGTCGACAGCGCGGCTCCACCGCGGTCTCCGCCGACGATGACCTTCGCGCGCTCGATCAGGCCGAGCGCGATCTCGGCACGCGCGCCGGAGAGCTCGGCGCACAGCTCGGCCTCGCCCGCGGCCTCGTCAAACAGGTGCGTGGCGACGAATCGGCTGCCCTCGCGGAGCTCGATTCCGCCTTGAAGGCCGCAGAAGGTCAGAAGGAGTGGCGCTGGCAGATCCACGCGGCGCGGGCTCGTCTGCTCGCCTCGCAGGGCAGCCACGCACGTGCCCGTCGCGACGCCGACGACGCCGCGGCGATCCTCGAGGAGATCGGGTCGAAGCTCCCGCGCGATCTCCGCGAGGTGTTCTGGGACGAGCCCCGTAGACGCGCCTTGCGCCAGGTGCACGAGGCCACGGTGCACACGCCGCGGAGCATGGTCCCGCCCTCGGGCATGCTTCCGTCGTTGGTCCCCGGACCCCCGCACGCCCCGGCCCCGAGCGGCGCCACCCAGTTCGTGCGGCTGGCCGAGGATCGCCTCGCGCGCATCCTCGCGATCAACCGTGACCTCGCGTGCGAGGCCGATCTCGATCGGCTGCTCGCCCGCATCACCGATCAAGCGCTCGATCTGCTCGGGGCCGATCGCGGCTTCGTCCTGCTCGCGGGCGAGGAGGACCAGGCGCTCCACGCCCAGGCCGCGCGCGATCGTCGCAAGGACGATCCGAGCGTGCAGTTCTCGCGCTCGATCGCCGAGCGCGTGCTCCGCACCGGCGAGCCGATCGTCACCAACGACGCCCGGGGCGATGCGCGCCTGGGCAACGCCGCGAGCGTGCACGCGCTCGCCATCCACTCGGTCGCGTGCGTGCCCATTCCGCGCGTGCGCGGCGCCGATCGCCTGCCGATCGGCGTGCTCTACCTCGAGACCCGCGGCGCGCGGCCGGGGCGTCCGATGGAGGGCGAGCTCACCACGCTCCTCGCGTTCGCCGATCAAGTCGGCATCGCCATCGCCAACGCGCGTCTCGTCGACGAAAACCGCCGACGGGCCGACGAGCTCGCCAAATCCAACTCCGAGCTCGAGACCGCGCGTGCACGTCTCGACGAGCTCCTCGCGCGGCGCACCGAGCAACTCGAGAAGGTGCGCGCGGATCTCGGCGTCGCGCGCCAGGCGCTCCGCGGCCACGCCGGCTACGCAGGGTACAAGGGGCTGGTGGGCGCGAGCCCGACGATGCGTCGGTTGTACGCGCTCGTCGATCGGGTGAAGGCGGCCGACGTCCCCGTGTTGATCACCGGCGAGAGCGGCACCGGCAAGGAGGTCGTCGCGCGCGCGATCCACACGGGCAGCGAGCGCGGCAAGAAGCCGTTCCTCGCGGTGAACTGCGGCGCCATCCCGGCGAACCTCCTCGAGAGCGAGCTGTTCGGACACGTGCGCGGCGCGTTCACCGGCGCCGATCGTGAGCGCAAAGGTCTCTTCCGTGAGGCCGAGGGCGGCTCGATCCTGCTCGACGAGATCGGCGAGATGCCGCTCAAGATGCAGGCAGGCCTCCTCAGGGTGCTGCAGGAGAAGACGGTGCGGCCGGTCGGGGGCGCGCGCGAAGAGCCCGTCGACGCACGGGTGGTGTGCGCGACCCACCGCGACCTCGAGGAGATGGTCGCCGCGGGGACCTTCCGCGAAGACCTCTACTACCGGATCAACGTCGTCGCGCTGCACGTGCCTGCGTTGCGCGAGCGGGCCGAGGACATCCCCCTGCTCTGCGACTACTTCCTCGGTGTCTTCGCCGCGCATTATCGGCGCGAGAAGAAGACCCTCTCACGCGACGCCGTGCGCAGGCTCTCGGCCTACCACTGGCCGGGCAACGTGAGGCAGCTCGAGAACCTCCTGCTCAACGCGTTCGTCCTCAGCGAGGGCATGCAGATCGAGCTCGAGGACCTCGCGATCCCCGACGGACAACGCGCGCCCTCCATGCCTCCGCCCCGGGCGCAAGCGCACGTGGGAGGCGAAGCCGGAACGAGTCCCTCCGCGCCGCCGCCGCCCAACTACGAGGCGCACAAGGAGAGCGAGAAGGAGAAGATCCTCGAGGCCCTCGAGAAGAGCGGGTGGAACCGCCTGCAGGCCGCGAGGCTCTGCGGCATCCCGCGCCGCACGTTCTACCGGCGGCTCAAGGAGTACGGCATTCAGGAGTGAGAGCCTCTGGCGCCAGGTGAATGGTGATCGGGGATCCCTGGATATTCATGCGGGCGGTTTAAACCAACCGAACGCCCGGAGCGGCTGGCATTGTCATGCCGAGCACGTATCCTGCCGGGTCTACATCCTTTGGGAGGCATCACCATGCTCGCTCGTCACCGCATCGTTTCCGTCGTCATGCTCTCCACGTTCGCTGCCCTCGCAGGCTGCGGAGGCTCGACCGAAGAGCCGGCCGTCGAGGAGACCGACACCGGGACGGTCGAGGACACCGGCTCGTCGGGGACCGACACCGCGGTCGACGACACCGGCACGGTCGACGACACCGGCACGGTCGATGACACCGGCACCACGGGCGACACCGGCACGACGGGCGATGGCACCGTCACCGATACCGGCACGGCAGGCGACACCGGCACCGCGGGCGACACCGCGACGACGACCGACACGGGCACCGCGGCCGACACCGCGCCGGTCGATGCGGGCCCGCTCGCGAGCTGCACGACCGCCACCATCTCGACCACCGGCTACACCGACAAGAACGTGCGGCAGGGCGCGGGCGCGATCACCATCGCCGTCGTCGGCACCGGCCTCTCGACCGTGACCGGCGCGACGCTCGGCACCGTCACCTGCACGGCAGCCGCCGCGACGGCCACGGCCGTGACGATCACCTGCGCCATCCCGCACGGCATGGCGCTCGGCTCCAAGGACCTCGTGCTGACCGGTGTCACCGGCACCTGCGCGGGCGCGGTGAACATCGACAAGATCACCACCGCGACGACGGGCAACGACACGACCGGTCTCGGCACGTCGACCAAGCCGTTCCGCACCGTCACCAAGTCCCTCAGCGTCGCCGACAGCGGCGACACCGTGTTCATCACCAGCGGCACCTATGCGGCGGGCGGCGGCGAGACCTGGGTCACCGGCGCGAACAGCACCACCAACCTCTCGCTGACCAAGAACGTGAAGGCCGGCGTCACGATCCAGGGCGATCCCACCACGGCGCCGACCCTCACCGGCAGCGACGCCACGGCAGCCTTCCGCCTGACGGGCAACACGACCTTCAGCAACCTCAAGCTCACCGGCTTCCGCTACGGCGTGATCGCCGACGCCGGCAACGTCTCGATGACCGACGTGAGCATCTCGAACGGTGCAGGGCAGGGCAACACTGCGGTCTTCGTCGACGGCTCGGCGAACGTCACCATGAGCAGCGCGACCGCGGGCACGACGACGACGCCGTCGAAGTGCCTCCTCGACAACAACAACCTCGGTCTGCGCATCTACGGCGGCAGCAAGGCCACCCTCACCAACTGCGACATCACCAAGAACAACTCGGCGGGTGTCGACATCCGTACGACGTCGGGCGGCAGCCCCGAGGTGACCACCACCTCGACGCGAGTCCTTGACAGCGGCGACACCGGCCCTGGCATCAACGTCGGCGGGAACAACTACCGCATGGGCGTGAACATCGAAGGCGCCGGCAAGCTGACGATGACCGGCGGCGAAGTCTCCACGAGCTTCGACTACGGCATGCTCGGCAACGGGACCGCGCAGATCACCCTGACCAACACCAGCTTCCTCTCGAACGGCCTCGGCGCCGGTTCGGCGGCGAACTCGGGCATCCGGTTGGATACGTCGTCCACCGTGCTGAGCCTCGGTACGCTCAAGGTAACCGGGGGAAACTTCGACAAGAACGGTTATGCGGGCATTGGAATCACCGACGGCTGGAATGTCGAGCTGACGGGGTCGACGTTCGCGGCCAACGGCGACGCAGGTCTTCGCGTCGGCGGGGCTGGCACGTTCACCGCGAAGGGCCTCACCATCAGCGGGAATGGCGGCACCGGGGGGGCGCAGATCGTGATCGAGGGCGCAGCTTCGACTGCGGCGAAGATCGAGTTCCTGGCCAACGGGACGACCCAAACCACCGTGGCGCGCACGACCGCCAGCGCGACGATTCCGCTCGTCTTGGATACGCGCGCCAGCATTCCCGGTGGCTTGCCGAAGAACGTCTTCTTTGCCGCGGGAACCCTGTTCCAGGCCGCGGCAATGCCGGCCAAGGAGTACACCGGTCCAGCCAATTTCTACAACGGTGGCACCACCACGGTCGGGACTTCCCGCGTATTCCAGATCACGAACAACCGGACCATCACGGTTCTCTGATCGTCGATCGAGCCGAGCGTCCTCGCGGTCATCCCGGTCGCGGGGACGTTCGTGCTTTGTGCGCTAACGCCGTTGCGTTGCTTACCAGACGATCGACACAGGCGATTTGTAGGGGCCTGCCCCTGTCGCATCGACCCCGGACCAACCGGCGCCCCAGATCAGCAGTCGGGACGTGTCGTACGTGACCATGTCACGTCGTCCGGCAACTATTCCCGTGACCGTGCCGGTGATGAGCGGTGACGTGGGTTTGAGACGGTCCACGCTCGTTCCATCACCGATCGCGCCCGAGATATTGTTGCCCCAACATTTCACGGCGCTGGACTTCGTGCGGATACAAGTGAAGCTCTCGCCCGCAACCAGCTGATCGACCTGCTCGGTGACGTTCACCACGGCTGTGGGCAGGCTGCGCTGCGTGGTTGTTTCGTCGCCAATTTCGCCCGCGACATTTTGACCCCAGCACCACAGGCCCGAGACGGAGTTTGCGCAGGTGTGGTTCGGCCCAAGGCCGAATCCGGTCACGCCGGCTTCACCCAGGACAAGCTTCGGAGAGAGCGACATCGTGGTCGTCCCATCACCGAGTTGCCCATACGCGTTCCCGCCCCAGCAGCGAAGTTTTCCATCGATTCCCAATGCACAGGCGTGCCCACCCCCAGCCTTCACCTGCAAGGATGTGACGCCAGCGATCGTCACAGGCTCGAGCGACTTCGGCGTTGCAGGATCGATCCCGAGTTGACCTTCGCCGTTGGATCCCCAACAGGCTACGTCGCCTGTCTCAACGGCGGCACAGGTGAAGTACGCTCCAGCAGAAATCATCGCGACCTTGCCCAGTCCCTTCGGCGGCGTTGGGCTGGAGCGATCGATGATGGTGCCATCGCCGATCTGCCCGGTGAAATTCGCGCCCCAGCACCGAACGGTACTGTCGGCAAGGACCGCGCAGCTGTGCTTCCACCCGCTCACCAACGAAATCGCCTTCTGTGGCAGTGGCACGAGCGTGTGGTATTCGCCGCTCGAGGACTTCCCGTTTCCAATCTGCCCGTTCGCGTTCTCGCCCCAGCACCAAACGGATCCGTCGTCGAGGAGCACGCAGGTGTGCAACCAGCCCGGAGCGGCCATGACCACGTGTCGGCACGCCTCGCTCTGGCAGGTTGTCCCGCAATCCGACTTCTTCGACCAGATCCCGCTCGAGCAGGTTTCGACTGTGCGAGCCGCGCAACGCGCCGACGCGCCATCGCACACATCGGTGGTCTCGCCGGTTACGTCGCTTCCGCTGTCGGCGACCGCGGTGTCCGCAGTAGTCGTGTCGGGCACGTTGGTGTCGGCCACAAACGTGTCGGCCACGAACGTGTCGGCGACCATGCTGTCGGCGACGGTGCTGTCGGGTACGAGAGTGTCGAAGGGCGTGTCCGTCGTGACGAGCGAATCAAGAGTGGTGGAATCAGCGAAGCCGTCGGCCGTGACCGAATCGGGCTCGGCGCCCCCATCACCCGAGTCCGGGCTCGCTTCGGCTTGGATGGATGCGTCGCTCGCGTCTTCTCCCGCTTCCGCGGTCGAGTCTCGATCTTCGGTCGCGTCCGAGGCATCGGTCGCGTCACTCGCCGCCGAGTCACGGCAGGCTGGGCCGTCGTTCTCATCGCGGCAGATGGTCAGGTCGTGCCGACAGGCCGACGAGAGCAGCAAGAGCAAGATGGCGGGCGCGGTGAGGAATCGACGCATGACGGCTCCGTTCGACGCGTCGTACTGGCCCGGGATGGTCCGCCAGTCAACGCGTTGATCGGGTTCGACCGCTGCTCCGTTTCAGTTGCGTGTCGCGGACGGTAAATCGCTCCGTCGGCGAAATAGGTGCCGCTGTACGGCCCGTAGTCGTAGTTCGCTCGACGAGAAGTCCGCGCTGAAGATGATGGGCGCGCGGAACGTCGAGCTGATCACCGCCGCCGTGGTCATGCTCCTCATCCCGCTCGCGCTGGCGATCGGCCTGTTCCCCAAGCTCCTGCACGGCCTCGACGGCGGCCACGAGAAGGTCAAGCTCGCGAAGCTGGCCAAGGGCTACTCGCCGTCGACCTCGAACCTCACCATCACCGACGCGCGCGTCGACACGACCAGCGCGCTCAGCCTCACCACCGTCAGCAAACGCAACGGCATCGAGACCGGCCGCACGACGAAGTTCTACATCCCGCTCGTCGCCAAGGGCGCGGACGACGACGAGCCGATTCGGGTGATCATCGAGACCTCGAAGCTCACCGCCTCGGAGATGTCCGAGCTCGAGGAGTCGAGCTCGATCAAAGGCATCGCGCGCGACGTGATGTGGGAGGGCCTCGCCAGCAGTCAGCGCGAATGGTTCACCACCAAGGCGCACCGGAAGCTCGCCAAGGACGTGCTCTTGTTCGAGTACAAGGCCGAGCCCGGGAGCGATCTCGTCCTGTTCCTGGTCGCGGTCGGCGTGACCACCGCGATCATGGGAATCATCGGGGTCATCGTCGTGGTCAAGCAGCGCAAGGGCTGAACCCACGCCCCGCCTCGGCGGATCCGTGGACGTCGCCGCCGGGCCGGGGCGGTGCTAAGTGCGCCCGACCGTGACGATCCAGCGCTTTTCCCGTGCCCTCATCCCCACCGTGAAGGAGACGCCGGCCGAGGCGACCAACGTCTCGCACCAGCTCCTGCTCCGCGGCGGCTACGTCCGTCAGATCGGCGCCGGCATCTACGACTTCCTGCCGCTCGGCCTGCGCGTGCTGCGGAAGATCGAGAACATCGTGCGCTCCGAGATGGACCGCGCCGGTGCGCTCGAGGTGCTGATGCCCGCGATGCTGCCGGCCGAGTACTTCCAGGAGACCGGACGCTGGGACGTGTACGGGCCGGTGCTCCTCCGCATCAAGGACCGCAAGGGCGGCGACTACCACCTCGGGCCGACGCACGAGGAGATCATCACCGACATGGTCCGGCGCGAGGTGAAGAGCTACCGCCAGCTCCCGCTCAACCTCTACCAGGTGCAGAGCAAGTTCCGCGACGAGCCGCGTCCCCGCGGCGGCCTGATGCGCTGCCGCGAGTTCGTCATGAAGGACGCCTACTCGTTCGACGTCGACGAGGCGGGCGCGGTCAAGAGCTACGAGACCATGCGTGAGGCGTACAAGCGCATCTTCACGCGCGCGGGCCTCACCTTCCGCATCGTGCAGGCGGACTCCGGCGCCATCGGTGGCAAGACCAGCGCCGAGTTCCAGATCCTCGCCGACAGCGGCGAGGACGCGATCGTCGCCTGTGACAACTGCGACTACGCCGCCAACGTCGAGGCCGCGGTCGTCGCCGCCGAGCCCGCCGCCGCGACGCCGGGAGCCGCGCCGATCGAGAAGGTCCACACCCCGGGCAAGGGCGCCATCACCGACGTCGCCGCGTTCTTGAAGGGTGACGTCAAGCAGTTCCTCAAGAGCCTCATCTACGTCACCGACAAGAACGAGGTCGTCATGGCCTGCGTTCGCGGTGACCACGAGGTCAACGAGATCAAGCTCACCAACGCGCTCGGCGCCCGCGAGATCCACCTCGCCACCGAGGCCGACGTGTTCAAGGCCACGGGCGCGAAGGTCGGCTACGCCGGCCCGGTCGGGTTCAAGGGTCGCGTGCTCGTCGATCCCGCTGGTGCCACCATCGTCGACGCGATCACCGGCGCCAACGAGACCGACCACCACATCAAGGGCGTGAACCTCTCGCGCGGCGACTACCAGGCCGTGGTCGTCGACCTGCGCTCGGCGACCGAGGGCGATCGCTGTCCGATGTGCGAGAAGGGCCACTTCAAGGCCTACAAGGGCATCGAGGGCGGCCACATCTTCATCCTCGGCACGCACTACTCGTCGAAGATGAAGGCCACCTTCCTCGACGAGAAGGGCGGCGAGAAGCCGATCGTCATGGGCTGCTACGGCATCGGCGTTTCGCGCCTGATCGCGAGCGCCATCGAGCAGCACAACGACAAGGACGGCATCCGCTGGCCGATGGCCATCGCGCCCTACCAGGTGCACCTCTGCACGCTCACCAGCGGTCGCCCGGCCGACGCTGCAACCGACGCTGCGGTCCTCGCCGCCGGAGAGAAGCTCACCGCCGATCTCTCGGCCAAGGGCATCGAGGTCCTCTGGGACGACCGCGACGAGCGTCCCGGCGTGAAGTTCAAGGACGCCGATCTGATCGGCGTGCCGCTCCGCCTGACGATCGGGTCAAAGACGCTGGCCAACGCCGCGTGCGAGCTCAAGCGCCGCGACTCGGCCGACCCCAAGGGCTTCGAGCTCGTCCCCCTCGAGGGCGCCGCCGAGCGGATCGCCGCCGAGGTCTCGAAGGCCCTGGTCTGATGAGACGGCTCGTCGCGCTCGCGCTCGCGCTGCTCGTCACGAGCTGTCGTGAGCGGCGCGACGAGCAGCCCGCTCCGCCACCGGCGGTCTCGGTTCCGCCTGCGCTCGTTCCGAAGGTCGTCTCCGGCTCGTTCCAGGCGATGGGCACTTCCATCGAGCTCAAGGTGTGGACCGATCGCGAGGTGCCCGCGCGCGCCGCGATGAACGACGCCTTCGCCGAGATCAAGCGCCTCGAGGCGATGATGACGGTGTGGAGCGAGACCTCCGAGATCTCGAAGATCAACGCCAACGCCGGCGGCGCCGCGGTGGCGGTCTCCGACGAGATGCTCGACGTCCTCGAGGGCGCGCGTCGCATCTACGACGAGAGCCACGGCGTCTTCGACATCAGCTTCTACGCGTTCAAGGGGCTCTGGCGCTTCGATCACGACGGCGTCGACGAGATCCCGAGCGACGACGCGATCAAGGCGCGCCTCCCGCTGATCGACGGTAAGAAGGTCGAGATCGATCGCAAAGCCAAGACCGCCCGCCTCGGGCAGAAGGGCATGCTGATCAACCTCGGCGGCATCGCCAAGGGTTACGCGGTCGACAAAGCCGCGGCGGTGCTCGCCAAACACGGCTTCACCGACGTGGTGGTGCAGGCTGGCGGTGACTTGCTCGTGAAGGGTCGCAAAGGTGAGGCGCCGTGGCGGGTCGGCATCCGCGACCCGCGCGGGCCCGACGGAGACTTCTTCGCGGTCGCCCCCATTCGAGACGCCGCGTTCTCCACTGCCGGCGACTACGAGCGCGGCTTCGTCAAAGACGGCGTGCGCTACCACCACATCCTCGACCCGCGCACCGGCAAGCCGGCCAACGCGTGTCGCAGCGTCACCATCCTCGCCCCCGACGCACTCACCGCCGACGAGATCGACGATGCGATCTTCATCCTCGGCCCCGAGGAAGGCATGAAGCTCCTCGACAAGCACCCGGGCGCGGGCGCGGTGATCGTCGACAAGGACAACAAGGTTCACATCAGCGCGAACCTGAAGAACGTCGTCGAGATCGTGCACCCGCCGACGCCGGGCATCTGATCACTTCGTCAGGGTGATCGCTTCGACGTAGACCGTGATCTCCCATTCCTCCGGCATCGGAGGCCCGCCGTAGTACGCGCACCCGCTCGTCGTCGACCCGACCCCGCCCGCGCTCACGGCGACCCCGGTCTCGGCGCCACCTGGTGCCTTCAGCGAGAGGGTCGTCCATCCGGTGTCGACCTCGGTCCCCGTCGTCGTCGGCCACTTCAGCGTGTCTTCGCCGACGACCGCCTTTTCGCCGGGTCGTGCCGCCGAGAGACGAATGGCCCCCGGAGGGATCACGCCCCCGCCATACGTGGCGATGCGCTTGGCGACGGCACGCACGCTCGCGTTCACGATCCCGAGACCCGAGGGCAGGCGCGTTGCCACGCCTCCCTTGCTGCCGCCGCTGCAATACGAGTGCTTGAACGGACCGATCGCGATGCAGCTCTTGCCCGCGCCACAGCTCGTCGACGGCTTGGCGTCACCCCACATCATGGCAGCGCCTGCGTAGTCGTCGAAGCGCAGGTACGGCACCGCGCGCTGTGCCACGTACGCACCTTGGAGCTGCATCGCCGCCGCGGAGACGGTCACGTTGCCCGCGGGATCGGACACCGGTGGAGCCCCGACCCGAATCGGCATCTTCAGGTCCCAGTCCGTGAGACGCAGACGGAACCCGCGCGGAGCGTCGCCGAGCCACGTCGACTGCGTGAGCGGCGTCGCCTTCATGCCCTTGGCCGCCTCCCCGACAAACGCGGTGAGCTCCGTTCCCTTGCCGTACGGCTCGCTCGCCTCGATGAGGTGCTCGTCCCAAGGCAGCGGCACGCTCGCGAACGTCGGGCTCGACGACGTGCGGAAGCTCGGAGCCGACACGTCCGGCCCGAAGGTGACCTTCGCCGAGATCGTTCCGCTCCACGCGACGTCGCCTTGCTCGAGGAAGGTGCGACCGGTGATCGTCCCTTCGATCGGGCGACCGGTCGTGTCGAAGACCACGGTGAGCGACTCCCACGAATCCCCGCCGCGCCAATAGCCACCCGCTGCACTGAACCCGACGAGCGCTTTGTCCGCACCAGCGGTGAACGTCACCTTGGAACCACAGCAGGCGCGGACCATCACGGCATCGGCCCAAGGCGCAGCGAACAGCGCGCGTGCGCCACCATCCGTCCGCAGGCCCGCATCGAGATCGATGCGGAACGACTTGCCCTCGGACGCAGGGCTCGCGCTGGGCGGCGGGGGCCCACCGCCCAGCATGGTCACCGTCTCGCCCGAGATCTTCGCGTCGTAGCTGCGGAAGCCCTCGATCGGCGGCCCTTCATCCGGGATCGGCGTGTCGTACAGCACGTCGGCGTCAGGTCCCACGTTGCCGGGCGCGTCGAGATCCACACGACCGCCGCACGCTGCGAGCGCGAAAGAAAGAAAGCCAAGTTGTGCCAGCCGCTTCATGCTCGGAGAAAGAGCAGGCGGCGTGCCAGCGCGCAAAACGACCGAAGGCCGAAGGTGTTCGACCTTCGACCTTCGACCTTCGACCTTCGACCTTCGACCTTCGACGTGTCAGGCGTTCGCGCGCACTTCGGCCTTCGACGAGCCGCCGTACAGACGCTCGACCTTGTCGTTGTACACCTTGAGCACCTCGCGGCGCTTCAGCTTCATCGACGCGGTGAGCTGACCGTTGTTGACGGTGAAGTCATCCTTCACCAAGTCGAACTTGAGCACCTTCTCGAACTGCTTCCACTCCTGCGAGTACTGCTCGATCTCCTGGCGAATGAGGTTCTTCACCTTCGGGTCGGCGAGCAGCGCGTCGTCGTTCGTGTCGCCGATGCCGTTCTCCGGGCGCTTGGCCCACTCGCGGAGCTCCACCATGTCCGGCACGATCAGCGCGACGTTGTACGGCTTGTTCGCGCCGTGCACCATCACGTTGGCGATGTACTGCGAGAGCTTGAGCTTCTCCTCGAGCGGCGTCGGGACCACGTACTTGCCGTTCTCCAGCTTGTACTGCTCCTTGATGCGGCCGGTGATGTACAGGTAGCCCTGCGCATCGAGACGGCCCATGTCGCCGCTGCGGAACCCGCCGTCCTTGGTGAACACCGCGGCGTTCTCCTCGGGCCGGTTGTGGTAGCCCTTCATGATGTTCGGGCCGTAGATGATGATCTCGCCGTTCTCGGGGTCACCGGTGATCGCCTTGTCGATCACGATGCGCACGCCGGGAATCGCGCGGCCGACCGACCCGAGACGACGACGGCCCGGGGCGTTCGCGTTGGCGATCGGCGAGGTCTCGGTGAGGCCGTAGCCCTCGAACACCGTGATGCCGATGGCGTCGATGAACTCGGCGACCTCTTTGGCGATCGCCGCGCCGCCGCTGACCGCGTAGCGGAGCCGGCCGCCGAAGCGACCGCGCACCTTCTCGAACACCAGCCGATCGGCGGCTTCGAACGCGGCGACCTCGAGCACCGAGAGGCGCCCCCCGGAGCTGCGCTTCTTCGCCGCGGCGAGGCCGGCCTCGACCAGCTTCTGCACGGGCTTCGGCTTCTCGCGGATCTGCTTCTGCACGCGGTCGTAGATGCGGTTGAAGATGCGCGGCACGCTCATGATGATCGTGGGGCGCGTCTCGGCGAGGTTGTCGATGATCTTGTCGACCGACTCGGCGAGCGCCATCGCGGCGCCCATCGCGAGCAGGCCGTGGAGCTCCACGGTCTGCCCGAAGGAGTGCGCCCACGGAAGGAACGAGAGCGAGCGGTCGTCCGGCTCGATGTCGATGATCTCGCCGATCGCGCTGACGTTCGACGCGATGTTGTCGTGCGTGAGCATCACGCCCTTGGGCTCGCCCGTCGTGCCGCTCGTGTAGATGAACCCACAGATCTCGTCGCCGGCCGGGTGGTAGGCCTTGACCGGGTTCAGTCGACCCTCGGCGCTCACCGCCTCGTAGGTGTTCTTGTCGTCCTTCGAGCCCTCGAACGCGATGACGTGCTCGAGCTTGCCGACCTTGCCCGGCCAGTCCTTGACCTTGCCGTAGATGGCGTGGGTCGAGACCAGGAGCGCCTTCGCATCGCAGTCCTTGATGATGAACTGCCACTCCTTCTCGAGCTGCGCCTCGTACATCGGGACCCACACGGCCCCGAGGCCGAACACCGCGTACGCGGCGACGGCCCACTCGATGCGGTTGTTCGAGATGCACGCGACCTTGTCGCCCTTGCCGATGCCGCGCGCGGCGAGCCCCGCGCGGAACGCGTCGACGGCCCGGCCGAATTCGCCGTAGGTCATCCAACGCCAGACGTTGCCCACCTTCGTGCCGAACAACTCACGGCCGGCGTAGTTCTCGACCGACTGTTCGTAGAGCTCGACGAGGTTCTTGTATTTCTGCATATGCAGCGCTCCCAGGCCCGAGGCGACGTTCTTCGGCGTGGTACCCCACCCCGCCGTGCGGAGCGCGGACGCTAACCCATTTCGCGGTGCGCAACGACGTACGCGTGCGTTCAGGAGAGCGATCCGTCACCCCGTGGATCCGCCGAGCGCGCGATCGTGCCAGAGCAGCATTTCCAGGCTCCCCGGGCCGCGGAGGAACGGCTGATCGTGGGGCCCGAGCGCGACGCGCAAGGTGTGGGGGATCGACCGCTTTTTCAGTGCGGCCGAGAGCGCCTCCACCGGCGCGCGGAAGACATCCTGGGTGCTGGTGAGCAGGTGGAGAGGTCGCGCCCCATGGGTCGCGAACGCCTTGGCGATGCGTTCGCTCCACCTGTCGGCGTCGGCCGACGAGATCGCCGCCTGCACGCACCCGAGAGCGCCGAGGCCGTCGAGCCTCCGCACGCCCACCCCGAGCGACGCGTATCCCCCGAGCGACACGCCGTCGAGCCCGGTGCGCTCGGGGCCGGCGAAGACCGGCGTCTCGGCGTGCAGCCGCGGCAGTAGCACGTCGAACAACCACGGTGCGTAGGCATCGAGCACCGAATCCGGGGTCGGTCCGGCCTTCCAGATGTTCGGCGTGTAGGGGCACGCGATGACCATCCCGCGGAACGGACGCGCGGCGAGCTCGGCCTGCAGCTCCGAGACCCTCTGCGCGGTGACCATCTTCCCCAGGCTCTCGACGCTGATCGACTGTGGATCCCGCGCGTGGGCGTAACCTTCGCCGATCCCGTACTTCTTCACCCAGGCGTACGCGCCGAGTGTCTCGTCGACCGTCTCGGCGAGGCCGTGCAGCGCGAGCAGGAGCGGCACGCGCTCGCCCTTCGCGAGGTGCGTCGGCACGAGCACCACCGCTCGGCGCGACAGCTTCGGGTCGCCTGGGAGAGCCCAGTCGTGCAGCGCGAGCGCACCGTTGGCGATGGTCTCCTTCGGCGTCGTCTGCGGGTAGGGCGCGTCGTCCACCCGCACCTCCGCCTCGGGTGACGCATCGGAGGGCGGGGGCAGAGGGGGCGGCGGACCGCTCGACGCCTGGGTGATCCCGACCTCCTCGGAGGGAGGAAGTGCCGGCGTGCTACCTGCACGCCGGCCGACCGGTGGACCCTCCTCGCGTCGGCGGCAGGCGGCCGCGAGCACGGTCATCGCCAGAAGCCACTCCCGCCTGCTCTTCTCGAAGGTGCCCACGGCCCCTACACCCTTCACATGGTCGAGGTGAAAGTCGACCCTTCGCCTCTTGGGCGCGTCGATGCGCCGCGGCTCGCGGCGAAATGCCGCGCTGGCACGATCGGCCCTTTGACCGACGCCGCCCGCCCTGATAGGGAGGCGCCGCTTTCGTAGCCCGACCCGCTGAGAGCAGTGAAGTGAAGAAGACCGATAAGTGGCGTGACATCGGCGACGTCGGGGCTGTCGGCATCGAGTTCGTTCTCTCGATGGCGCTCGGTTGGTACGTCGGCCACTGGCTCGACGTCCGCTACTTCGGCGACCGCGGCACCGCGACCCTCATCGGCGCGAGCTTCGGCATCGCCACCGCGTTCAAGGCGATCTACGACGCCTCACAACGCGCTCGACGCAGGTTGGAGGAGCTCGAACGTGACGAGCATGAGCATGACACCCGACGCTGATGCGCCGCTCGCCGATGACGGCCAGCTGGATCGCACCATTCGCATCGTCTGCGCGACGATCGCGGCGTTCACGGTGTTGCTCGCCATCCCGTCGTACTTCGTCGCCGGCGGCCGGTTCACCCTCGCCGCCCTCAGCGGAGGCGCCATCGGCATCGCGAACTTCCTCTTCTTCGGCCGCATCGGAAAGGCCCTCACCGGCACCCGCCGCGCCGCCGCCTTCTGGGGCGGCATGTATTTCGTGAAGATCGTTGTTCTTTTCGGCGGTCTCTACCTCCTGTTCACCACGGGCGTCCTTCACTTCTACGGACTCCTCGTCGGCCTTTCCGCACTCGTGCCCGGAATCGTGGTAGGGGGCCTCCTCGCCACGCCCAAAGGCCCAACCTCTCGCTGAGCGACCATGCCCGAGCACACGTCATTCCTCAGCTACTTCGTGCACAGTCTCCCGCCCGCCGTCGATCACAACATCGCGGGGCTGAAGACGTACATCGCGCACGACCCGGTCAATCGCTACGGCCTCGAGCCGCTGATCTGGTCGGTGCTGGTGATGCTCTCCGTCATCGTCATGGCGCTCGTCACGCGGTCGAAGATCGCGAACATCGAGGCGGCCGTGGTCCCCGAGCGCTCGCTCTCGGTCCGCACGGTGATCGAGATCCTCATCGAGAGCCTCTACAACCTGATGAAAGAGATGATGGGCGGCAAGCGCGCCAAGCGGTACCTGCCGCTGATCGGCACGTGCGGCACGTTCATCTTCTTCTCGAACATCATCAGCCTGATTCCGGGCCTCTCGGCGCCGACCTCGAGCCTGAACATCACGTTCGGCTGCGCGCTGTTCGTGTTCATCGCCTACAACTATTACGGCTTCCAAGAGGGTGGCATCGGCTACCTGAAGCACTTCGCCGGCCCGGTGTGGTGGCTCGCGCCCCTCATCTTCCCGATCGAGATCATGTCGAACCTGATCCGGCCGGTGACGCTCGCCGTTCGTCTCATGCTCAACATGGCCGTCGACCACCTGGTCCTCGGGCTGATCGTCGCCATGGTGCCGCTCTTCGTGCCGATCCCGCTGATGATGCTCGGCACCCTCGTTGCCGTCGTCCAGACCCTCGTCTTCTGCCTCTTGGCGTCCATCTACGTTTCGATGGCCACCGAGCACGATCACTGATAAGGGGCCGCTCGAACGCGGTTCCCGACCCGCTCCCCCAAGACCCCATGCGGCGCCAACGAGCCCCGCGTTCTCGAACGAGACTTTGAAAGGAGACTGTCCGATGTCGCTGAAGAAGACCGCCGTCGCCACGGGCGCCGCCCTCGCTACCCTCGCGACCTCGTCGCTCGCCTTCGCGCAGGCGGCGGCCGAAGAGGTCGGCAAGGCCGGGGCGAACGTCAACGACGTCAAGGGCTGGGCGGCTCTCGCGGCCGGCATCGCGATCGGCGCCGCGGCGCTCGGCGGCACGTCCGCCCAGGGCCGTGCGACGGCTGCGGCCCTCGACGGCATCGCCCGCAACCCGGGCGCAGCCCCGCGTATCCAGACCCCGATGATTCTCGGTCTGGCGCTCATCGAGTCGCTGGTGCTCCTCGGCTTCGTCATCGCGTTCTTCCTCCAGGGCTACGCGAAGCCGTGAGCTGACGGCGCGCGACCTCGAGTCGCACGCAACGCAAGAGCCTTCGTCGCGCTGACCGCGTGACGGGGGCTTTTGCTTTTGAAGTCGACAGTCGACAGTCAACGGTCGACAGTGCGAGACGATGCGAGCCTTGCTCATCGTCTTCGGTCTGCTCTCGGCCTGTGACTCGGGACGTCCGCCCGCCGCCGGCTCGTCGGATCCGTGTCACCCGATCCCGCCGGTGCGCTGCGAGTCCGACACGGAGTGCGCGCCCTACCTCTGCAAGACGAGCTTCTGCGATCAGAAGTGCGTCTCCAGCGCGACGTGCGCCAAGGGCTTCGCGTGCAACGACGGCCGCTGCGTCAAGCAAGGCGCCTGCGGCACCTGCACCAACGACTACGACTGCGCTGGAGGCAAGAGGTGCGATCTCGCGAAGTCGCTGTGCCTGTAGACGCGATGTCGTACGAGAGAGCCCGCTGAAGGGGAATTCCTCTCACCGCTGACAGAGAGGAACCTCTCTCACCGCTTGCTGCCGCCGCCCCACCACGCCTTGAACCAGTCCTTGCCCACGTGCCCCGCCCACATCAGGTAGGCGAGCACGAAGAGCGCGATCGACAGATAGCCGCGGTACTGCCACGACGAGAGCAGCACGATCGCCGCCGCGATGTTCAGCGATGCGACCAGCATCCCGTTGAACAGCCGACGTCCGAGCCGATCGTACGCAGGCTCGATCGAGGCTTCGACGGTGCGGATCTGCAGCCGTCCCATGCGAAGGTCGTCGAGCACCTCACGGAGGTGGAACGGCACGTCGTGCGCCATTCCGGCGAACTGCTCGACGCCGCGGAGCAGCTCGTTACCCATCTCTTCGGGCGAGAAGCGCTTCTTCAACAGGTCGATGAAGTACGGCTGCGCCTCGCCGAAGACGTCGAGATCGGGATCGAGATCCTTGCCGATCGCCTCGATGGTCATCAGCGACTTGCCGACCATCATGAAGTCGGTCGGCATCTCGAGCCCGTACTTCACGGCGCCGTCGACGAGGTCCCGGATCAACGCGGCGAGCTCGATCTCCTTGAGTGGACGCCCGAGGTACTTCTCGGCGAGCACGCCGACCTCGGTGCGGTACTCGTCCATGTTGATCTTCTTGGTGGGCCGACCGATCGTGTAGAGCGCGTCGGCGACCGCGCGCGGATCGTTGCGGGCCGCGGCGACCATCAGCTTGATCGTCTTGTCCCGCATCTCCGGCGAGAGCCGCCCGACCATGCCGAGGTCGATCATCCCGACGATCGGCTCCGTCGGCGTCCCGAGGATGATGATGTTGCCAGGGTGCGGATCGGCGTGGAAGAAGCCGTCCTCGAAGATCATCTTGATGACGATCCCGAGCGCGTTCTTCGCGATCTTCTTGCCGTCGTACCCGGCTTGCAGCGCGGCGTAGATCTTCTTGCCGTCGAAGAACTCGAGCGTCAGCACTCGCCGCGACGACGCCCCCTTGTACGACTTGGGGAACGCGATCGTGTCGTGACCGGCGAAATTCCGCCGGAAGCGCTCGCCGTTCTGGGCCTCGATGCCGAAGTCCATCTCCGCGGTGATCGAGCGCTCGAACTGCTGCACCATCCCGACCGGGTCGTAGATGCGCGCCTCTTCCAGGCTGCGGTCGGCGATCTGCGCGAGGATGTGGAGCAGCTCGAGATCGCGCTCGACGATCTCCTTCACTCCCGGGCGCTGAACCTTGACGACGACCTCGCGCTCCTGCTTTTCGAGCGGCTTGCCCTCGCTGTCCACGCCCGGCTCGTCGAGCTCGGCGCGCAGCCGTGCGCGATGCACCTGTCCGATGGACGCGGTCGCCAGCGGCTTCTCGTCGAACCGGACGTAGACCTCGTCGAGCGGTACGCCGAGCGAGGCCTCGATCGCCTTCTTGATCTCCTCGAACGCGACCGGCGGGACATCGTCCTGCAGCTTCTTCAGCTCGACGATCAGCTCGGGCGGGAGCAGATCGCCGCGGGTCGACGCGATCTGCCCGAGCTTGATGAACGAGGGGCCGAGGTCCTGGATGACGAGGCGCACCCGCGTCTGCCACGCGATCGCCTTGCGCTCGGTGTCGCCCTCCTTCGAGGAAGGGGCGAGGTTGCCGAGGCCCATCCGGCTGAGCACCTCGCCGAACCCGTGCCGGGTGAGGACCGCAACGATCTCACGCAAGCGACCAAGGTCGCGGACCGCGGTGAGGAGGGACGCCACGGAGCGCGAGGGTACCGTATTCACATACCCACGTCCCGCCTTTGGCGGATCCGTGGAGTCGACAGTCGACAGTCGACAGTCGACAGTGCGTCAGTCGAATTTTCCGTACGACCCGGGCTTCTTCTTCGCCGTTGCGCTCGTCGCTGGAGGCGGAGGTGGCGGAGGAGGCTCGACCTTCGCGGTTTCGACCGGGGGAGGGGGAGGGGCGTCCACCTTTGTGGGCGTGGACGTCTTGGCGCCGGGTTGCTTCGGTTTGGCTGCCGACGTGGTCGGTGATGGCTTCGCGCTCGCGACGGGATCGGGCTCGAGCAGCTCCACCGGGGGTGCGCTCGACGCAGTCGGCTTGGGTGCGACCGGCGGTTGGGCGGCGGCCGCGGTCTTCGGCTCTTCGATCACGGTCGGCGGCCCTCGACGCTGCGCGAGGCCGATTCCGAGGCCCACCGCGCCGATCAGGACCACCACGAACGCCGCACCGAACATCACCGCGCGGGCATTCTTTCGGTGATCGCCCGCGGGCGCGGCCGACAGCTCGAGTGACGCATCCGCGACGGGGTTGATCGAGGTCGGCTGCGCCACCGGCACGACCGCACTCTCCATCGGCTCC
>Ga0208492_1000850_pt1 | contig 22849 bp, 19 predicted proteins | sample Subbioar_CSW14AB_FD_184820 | JGI IMG/M metagenome (GOLD analysis project Ga0208492, IMG submission 184820) | Serpentinite rock and fluid subsurface biosphere microbial communities from McLaughlin Reserve, California, USA - CR12Mar_CSW14AB (SPAdes) | ecosystem: Environmental > Terrestrial > Deep... | reverse complement strand
TAATTGGAAACCGTAACAAAGAGGAAATCCATTGGCTAAAAAAAATCTTATTAAGTAAAAAGGAGCTGGAAATATACAGTGCGGGACAGAGTGTATTTCTCTCTATGCATCCTTCTGAAGCAAACAATATTGATTTCTTATGGTCATTACCACTGAAAGAAATGATTACAAATAAAGGACTGAAGGAACTACTGGATCAATCAGGAGTAGAGATCTCTTCATTAAATTCCGGTCAGATAATAACTCTTAATTCATCTGATATAAAACGTCCGTTTTATATCAGTGTACACAAAGGAATTGCAAGAGGTAGCTTTGTTCTATCTCTTCTGAAAGATTGCTTAAATGAAAAAGCTGAAAAAATCGAAGCATCATTCCTCAGAGAAATCAGGAAAGGATTAAAAAGCAATGAAAATTCATTGGTCAACCTTTTCATTAATTACAGGAAACCAGGTTTTCTAACTCCTTTTCTGCGCCAAAACCAGATAGGAAATTTTGAATTATTCAGAGGTTTATCCGGTTATTCAGGCTTAACATTTAATTATAAAAGTGATGCACTGATGTTTAACGGAATCACTTCCATCAGCAGAGGAAAGAGGAGCTATACTGATCTTTATCTCAATCAGAAGCCCATCAAAAATACCCTAAAACGAATTTTTCCGTATAATACTGCCAACTCGGTAACTTATGGCGTGTCTGATTATACACTTTTTCACAAAGATCTTCTGGAGCTGTTCAGTCTGAGAAAATCAACAGATTCTCTGAAAAAAGAAATTGATCTTATTATTACTGAGAGTGGACTGAACCCTGACAGAGACATAAAAGGTTTATGGGGTGATGAAATGAGTTCGCTGCAACTTTCAACGCATGAAAGTATGGCAATTATTAAAACAAGTGATGGAAGTAAATTACAGTTCTTTCTTGAACCCGTAAGTTCAGAATATTCAGGAATGATCAGGAAAATGAGCTATTCCGGAATTTTCTATTATTTCTGGGGTGATCCATTAAGAAAGTTTCACAAGCCTTTTTTCGTAATCAGCGACAATCTGATTCTTCTTTCCAATTCTGCAAATACTCTGCAAAAGTACCTCGAAGCCTATAACGCTGACAGGTTTCTTTCTAAAACAGAACAGTTTATGCAGTTTGATCAGTTAGTAGCAGACCAGGCCAATATTTCGTTTATATTTAACCTGAAGAACTCTGAGAGTATTATCAAATCACTGTTTAAAAAGAGTTATGCCGATAATTTCATGAGTAAATCTTATGGGATAAAAGACCTTTATGCAGTCTCATTTCAACTATCCAGCAATAAAGATCATTTTTTTACAAATTTTTATACCGGATATAAAAACAATAAGCCTGCAGAAGAAATCATCCTTAACGTAGATAGTATTAAAACCAACGATTAATCATGTTTTTCAATGCTCAAATCATTATTTGCTCATTAAGGCGGATCCTTACACTTGCGATCTTTTCCATTACTTTTAATATTGCCTACGGTCAGCAATTCTCTTTATATAACAGCAGAACACTGTATGACAGCTTTGAAAACCCTTCCCAAAAGGCATTTCAGGTTGATACCAGCAGAAGATTTGCATTTAACTTCTTTATACCAACTCTAAGTATTAACAGTAGTTTTTCAGGCCCGGCAGAATCTGCATTCAAATCACTAATCTATGACGGCCTGGTTAACGGAAGGGATATTACGCTGGGAGAAAATCAAAGAAATACCCTGACACTTAATTCAAATAATTACATCGCGATGTTCAGGATACTAAAGGCTGTAAAAAACTATCAGGAGATGGGATTCAGCTGGCAGATACGCAGCGACCTAAGATTAAATGTCAGCAATGAAACCTTTGCAGTTTTCGATGATTACAGAGTGTTCCAGAATAGTGGAAATAAAGATTTGTTTAATAACAAGGGATACAATCAAAATTACCACCAGTTTAGTTTTGCCTACCGGCAGAATTATTCAAAACGACTTTCATTAGGTGCTAAATTCAGTTTGCTGAGCGGAATAAGTTATTCAGCTATCAAAATCAGGGAATCAGAACTGAACGTTAATGGTTCGGCCGATGCTTTTGATGTTTCAATCAAAGGTACCTTGAAATCAAGTTTCCAGTTTGATAATTTCCAGAATGAGATGCTCAAGCCAAACTTTAAAAATCCGGGTATGTCTGTCACGGCAAGTATGGGATATAAACTGCGAAACGGATGGTCAATAATGGGTAATCTGAAAGATCTGGGTTTTATCAGATGGAGTAAAGACTCTTATGAATATAATTTTGATACGGGTAAGATTATTATTATCAACGGGTCTGATCAAAGCGCAGATAACCGTTTAACCGACAGTCTGGATAACAAGATCATCTCGAAATATACAAACAAATCTTATATCAGTGCACTGAATGGGAAGGCTGAATTGCTGGTTCATAAAGAATTCGGAAACTATAAACCTAACCTGATTCTCTCCAAAAGTGTTTATTATAAAGGCGGAGATCTCGCGCTTGTCCACAATTACCACTACAGAAACTACGTTTTTACAGCCTTAACAGATTATAACACCAATGGTTTTTTACAAGTTGGCGGGCAATTTATGATTAAGTCTCCTAATGCAGAATTCTATATAGGAAGCGATCAATTGTTTAAGTCTTTTGAAATGCTAAAAAACTCCATAACCGATCAACGTCCATATTCTTCAGGATATACCGGAGTCTCTTTTTACATGGGTTTCGGCCTTAAGTTCGGTACTGTACTCGAACATATGCATAATGCATCAAGTACTCCGGGCTTCAGAAAAAAACCTTTTGAAGGCTTTGTAAAAAAGGTATTTGGTAAAAAAGAATAGGCACTTACTTTTTTGACTGAGTAACTAAAAAATCCTTCAGATAAAAAGGTTCAAAATACGCCAGATTTTCTTTTTCATCATTCATGAATTTGTTGCATGCCAGCACATTCATATTTGATGCTGAATTTACGAAGTCAATAAAATGAATATTTCTGTAAGCGGAAAACATCTCCCTGAACTTCCCTGCCCCGTCACCAAAAAGATAAAGCTCTCTGTCATTGAATTCAACAAAAGACCCTTCGTCCACTATTTTGGCTGAAACAGGTTCAAGAGCATTCATATTCTTATCGAAAATACCTGTATAAACCTCCATTCTCCGTGCATCAATCATCGGAACCAAAAGACCATTATCAGGTATTTCCTGTTGCTGCAACATTCCTGAAGCCATAGCTTCCACAGTATCAATGCCAATCAGTGGAATGTCCAGAGCATAGCATAATCCTTTTGCAGTTGAAACCCCTATCCTTAGTCCTGTATAAGAACCGGGGCCTTTACTGATAGCTACCGCATCAATATCCGGATATTTTTTACCGGCCTGTTGCATTACCTCACCAATAAATAAAGTAATATGGCTGGCATGAATATTACGCTCGTTTGCTTCTTTTACAGCGATAATATTTCCATTCTCAGACAAAGCTACTGAGCAGGTACTTGTAGCTGTTTCAATAAGTAAAATCAGTTGATTATTCATTAGTGCAAAAGAGCAAAATTATACAGATATAAGCAATTTTAAGGCACCGGATCATGCCCGTGACCTCCCCAGGGATGACAACGACCAATCCTTTTCAAAGTCAACCAGCCACCTTTAAAAGGCCCGTATTTATGAATGGCCTGAATACCATAATGCGAACATGTAGGATTGAACCGGCAGGATTGTCCAAGCAAGGGTGATATCAGATACTGATAAACCCTGATCAGGAACAAAAATAAGAGGGAAAACACCCTTTTGATCAGCTTAGTCAACATGGCTGCTCAGATAGGCTTTCTTCAAACGCTCAAGGGCATTCTTAAATTTCTTTTCCATAAATGCATATTCGGCAACCTCGTTTCCTATATAATTAACGGCAAGCAACATATTAACAGAATGCTCCCTAAGAAATGGGTATAAATATTCAGATTTATGTAAACGATAAAGTTCCCGCATTCTTCTTTTGAGAAGATTACGATCGACAGCTTTTTTAAATTTCTTTTTGGGAACGCTTACAAGGACCTGTGCAGGACTTTCAGACTGGATTTCTTCCGGAAGCCACACAATGCGAAAGGGATATACTAAAAAAGAAGAACCGTTATGATAAAGCTTTTCGATAAGCTTTATGCTACATAACCGTTCTTCTTTTTTAAAACTTTGCATTTTGATTGTTATTTAGCCTAAACCTAAGCAGATAATGATCTGCACCTTCGTCAGGCTACGAAAATACAACCAAAATTATGCTTTATGGCGACGCTCGTCAGAAACAGATAATCTCTTTCTACCTTTAGCTCTTCTTGACGCTAATACTCTTCTTCCGTTTGCACTGCTCATGCGCTCTCTAAATCCGTGCTTGTTTCTTCTTTTTCTTTGAGAAGGCTGGAATGTTCTTTTCATGACTTATTTTATATTATTGCTCTAAAAAACAGAGGTGCAAATATAAGCTTGATTTTTTACAATTCAAATAATAGATGTAAAAATGTAAACATATTTTATTAATAAATCAGGCAGACAAGGTATTTCTTTAAATTTAAGCCTGAAATTTAATACCATGATCAAATTTTCAGGCTTAAACTATACAAATCATAAAAGATCAAAAAATCTTTAACAGGCGTTTTTTTTTTACAGGAACCTCCTAAAGATTATTAATCTGACCTGATTACTTATTTTGATTTTTCAGCAGATCTCTGATTTCTGTCAGAAGCACCTCTTCAGCTCCAGGTGCAGCCGGAGGTGCAGGCGCTGCCTCTTCCTTACGCTTCAGAGTGTTCATCATTTTAATGACTGAAAAAATACATAAAGAAACAATCAGGAACTGAATGACAGAATTAATGAAACTACCATATCTGATTGCAACTTCTTCCACTTTATTAACCGTATCCGCATCAACCAAAATCAATTTCTTATCAGAGAAATCAACTCCGCCCATTAAATAACCAATCGGAGGCATTAGTACATCGTCAACCAATGAAGTAATGATTTTACCGAATGCTGCTCCGATAATCACACCGACTGCAAGATCAACAACATTTCCTTTGGAAATAAACTCTTTAAATTCTTTTACAATAGCCATAATTTCATAGTTTAGGTTTAACTACTACAAAATAAACCAAATCATGTTAAAATCAAAACATTCATAAGACATACTAACGTATATAATTTTACACACAACTGTTTCAAAACTAATATTTGTGTAATTTTACCCCATAATTCAGAATATGTTAAGACAAAATCTTCAGCAAAAACTGCTTCAAAAGCTTTCGCCACAACAAATCCAGTTTATCAAACTGTTACAGGTTCCCACTGTTTCGCTTGATACCCGGATAAAGGAAGAACTTGAAGATAATCCTGCTTTAGAAGACCTGAGCTTAACTAATATGAATGATCCTGTTGAAGAGTATCCTGACAGGGATCCTGATGAGGATAATTACAGTACTGATGAAGATCACGATATTGCAGATGAGTTCAATGTTGATGATTACCTACAGGACGACAGCATCAGCGACTACGGTTCAAAATATGACCAGAACGGAGATGAAGATGAAGAGCGGAAAGAGATACCCATAGCCGTACAAAGTTCATTTTTCGAAAGTCTCCAGGCTCAGCTTGATCTTGTCCCCCTTTCTGATAAAGATTTCAGAATCGGGCAACAGATTATTGGCAGTTTAGATGATGACGGTTATCTCAGAAGGCCGGTTAATTCTCTGGTTGATGACCTTGCTTTCTCGCAAAACGTATTTGCAGAAGAAGAAGAAGTTCTTGAAATATTAAAAGTTATCCAAACATTTGACCCCGCAGGTGTCGGAGCAAGAGATCTGCAGGAATGCCTGTTGATACAACTCAGAAAAAGAGAACATACTCCTGTTATACAAAAGGCTATCCGGGTAGTTGAAGATTATCTGGAAGAGTTCACTAAAAAGCATTATGACAAACTGGAACGTTCTCTGAACATGGATTCAGATGAATTAAAAGAAGTCATATCTGAAATATTAAAGCTCAATCCTAAACCGGGCGATTCCAATACTGTTACCACCAAGCAACTGCAAATTATTCCTGATTTTCATATCAGTAATAATGACGGGGTACTGATCCTGACACTGAATTCAAAAAACGCTCCTGAACTTCGTGTTAGCCGTTCTTATCAGGAAATGTTTGAGCATTATGATAAATCTTCACAAAAGGATAAAAAATTAAAGGAAGCTGTTCAATTCGTTAAACAAAAACTTGATTCGGCCAAATGGTTTATCGATGCCATCAAGCAACGCCAGCAAACTTTGCTGAAAACGATGAATGCCATCATGAATTATCAGTACGAATATTTTCTGACCGGCGATGACAAAAATCTGAAGCCAATGATTCTGAAAGATATTGCAGACCGCATCGGCATGGATATATCCACAGTTTCAAGGGTTGCAAATTCTAAATATGTTCAGACTGAATTCGGAACCTTCCTGCTGAAATCCTTCTTTTCTGAGGCTATTCAAATGGAAAGCGGTGAGGAGGTTTCAAACAAGGAAGTCAAAAAAATTCTGGAAGAATGTATTGGAAACGAGGATAAAAAACGCCCGTTAGCTGACGAAAAACTTACCGAAATCCTTAAGGAAAAAGGATACAATATCGCCAGAAGAACCGTTGCCAAATACAGGGAAGCCATGAATATTCCTGTAGCACGACTTAGAAAAGAGCTTTAAATTTTTACTGGGTTTGAGTAATTAGTTTAATTGACAGTTGACAATGGACAGTTGACAATGGCAGATAACTAATAACCGACAAGCTAACTATCAATTATCAACTGTCAACTCGTTAAAATATTCCTACCAGCTTTTTTGAGGACAGGTAACCTTGTACCGGTTATTCAGGAATACACCCAGTACGATCTCATGCGATCCTCTGCTGACCGTATTTAAACCTGAAGTGGTAAAATCATAAGAATATCCAATATTCATAAACGAACCTATATTGAATCCGGCCATGCCGGCAAATGCATCATCCTTTCTGTAGCTTCCGCCTACCCAAAAGCGATCCTTATAAGCCAGTTTCAGGTTGGCATCAACAGATACAGGAACAGGTGAAACTACTTTTAACAATAATGATGGTATAGCTGCAAAATCATCCCCCAGATAAATCTTATAACCTGCAGTGGCAAAAAGATGCGGCTCTTTCCTTCCCTGATTATAAGTAACCGGATCATCGCTGAACCCAATCGGACTCTTCAGAAGCTGCTGAGCAGACACTCCGGCAAAATACCTCGGGCCATACATCCATATACCTGCACTGAGATCGGGTTTAAACTGATCGTAAGAACCTGTACCAATAGCCTGATCTACAGGATTTTCAAGGATAATCTGTGAACGATCAAGATAAATTTTAGAAACACCAGCGGCAACTCCGACTGCAACATTAATTTGATCCGTTATCCCAATATGATAGGCATAATTGAAGTTCAGATCAGTTCTGGTAATCGGACCTGCCTTATCAGAAACAGCGGTGAAACCAACCCCATGATGAGGTTCGGATGCCATATAATTCTGAAGGTAACTTCTGCTGTTAGGGTTAGAACCTCCACCCTGAGGCACTGAGGTTGATGTGCCATATAAAAAATTCTTTCCGATTGGTGCGTGAATTGAAAAGTAAGAGGTTTCCGGTGCACCGCTCAATCCCTGCCACTGATTTCTGTATGCCGCTTTTACATCCACATAATTCTCAATTCCGGCGATCGCAGGGTTCAGAATAAAATTATTTAAAATATACTGTGTATACTGAGGTCTTTGCTGAGCTGAACAAGCCAGACCAAATCCCAAAACCAATGTAAACACAAATAACTTTTTCATCTATTTTCCAATCAGATAATATTTCAGCCTTTATATGCTAAAGAAATTTCTTTAAACAATTATGAGCTTAATTTAAGATTAATGTTTAAAAATACTCTATTCTGTTTTATCTAATTACAGCTACCCAACCTTTAAAAGACGGAAGACCTGATTTTGGTTCTATTACATAATAATATGTCCCCACTGGCACAGGCTCCCCGTTTGAAAAAGCATTCCATGGATTAAGATAGCCGATAGAACCATAAACCTTAATTCCAAATCTGTTGTAAATACTTACAATTACCCCGGGATAACTATCAAGGTACTGTATATTCCAGACATCATTAACTCCATCACCATTCGGACTAAAAGCATTGGGAATTACCGGCTTTTCAAGCACTTTTATAAGGATATCATCACTAAGTTCACAACCTTCATCTGAAGTAATGCTAACCACATACCGGGTGTCGGTCAATGGAGAAGCAACCGGATTCTTAACATCATCACGATCCAATCCCGCAGAAGGACTCCATTTATACTTCAGGTTCGTACCAGTTGCCTGAATATTAAAATTTAATGATCCTCCCCTTAAAATAGATGTATCTCTGCCTGCATTTAAAAATGGGGTTGAGATATTCAGCTCTTTCGTGATAGTCTGATCGCAACCCAATTCATTACTTACTGTTAAACTAACTTTATAAATTCCACCTGCTGCATACTGATGGCTTACCGCTGATGAATTTGTCTGTTCCAGAACATTCCCGTCTCCAAAATTCCATTTCCACTTCAATATCCTTCCCTGAAGAGACGCCGATCGGTCGGTAAAGGAAATACTTGAATTATTACATCCGGGTTTTGACATTTCAAAATCAGCATTCGCACTCGTCTGTATCTGAATTGTCTTTGATAAGAGCTGAACATTACAACTTGTAGAATTCTGAACTTTCAGGGTGATGGTATATTGCCCTGCTCGCGCATAAATATGTTTGGGATTCTGTTCTGTAGAGCTGATACCATCACCAAAATCCCATAACCATGAGCTAATTGGATTTCCATTATCATTACTCTGATCCGTAAAGCTTACTTCAGCATTTTCGCAATAATTGACAGTATTGATAAACGCCGGCACCGGAGGATTATAAACATCAAACTCATAATCAATCTGCTGTTCTTCAAGTGTACATCCAGACGCAGAAGCAAATCTGGCAATCACCTTGACAAGCTTTTTGCCTGCCTGCTTGTAACCCAGATCCTTTGGAAAAAGATATTCATAATAACCGATACCGTTCTTAACGACCGTGGTGTAGCTTAAATCCGAACCCGACTGAAGAACAGGAGTATCCGTTGATTCCAGCTGCCAGGATAAGCTGGATGCAGGCGCACTTAGAGTAAGTTTAAAATTAAGATCCTGATTGGTACAGGCACTTGAAATCTCCTGAAGTGTACTTTTACTGATTGCCCTTACATACTGGGTGGATGCAAGGTTTGTACCTGCCGAATATGCATAAGATTCAACATCTCCAAATCCATAGGCAATCGCATTAAAGCCATCTGAGGCTGATAAGTTAAATATCTGAGTGGAATACTGATTCAGATTAAGCTGCAGATATGACATCCCCGGAGACGAAGGTAATGGTGTAAAATTTACTGTTGGTGCACGACCATTAATTCTAAATGAGGAAGCAGCAGATGTCTTGATGAGAATATTCACAAAATTCTCACTGATATCTTCTTTTCTCGATGAGTAAACCGTGATGTTTCGGATATTATATTCCACCGGATTAAGAATTACCATATCCGGATCGCCGAAACCTCCTCCTGCACAATTCTGTGTTAATGCATATTGAGCAACCGCAATAGGCTTGTTAGCGGTAATGTAAGCTGGAGTATTTGAAGGTGAAGATGTTTGAAAAAACTGTCCGGAATTGAGCACCGCCAGTTGAGTTCCATTGTATTGCACAATGGTATTGTCGTCCTTTGCCAGAATCCTCAAATAATTCCCGAACGTTCTGGTTGGTGCTCCCGAAGGAGTTCTGGAACTAAAAGGAATAAATCCATAACTGCTCCCCCAGCTATCAACAGGATAATTTTGTTGATACAAAGGGTCGGATGAAACTGTACCCGCACAACCACCGGGCACCGTAATTGCTGAATTCGTCGTTCCTGAAAACATTGCGAACTGCTTACAGGCTGAAGTCTCTGGATCAACAAACACGCTGGCCCCCGTTAAATCCGTCAAGGAAAGAAACTCATAAGTATCTCCAACATTATTCAATGTGACACCTCCGGGTACTAAATCCTGTCCGTTTCTCCTCAGAAATATCTTTGTATTTGGCTCACTGGCTACCAGTACAACAAAATTATGCCCCCCGTCAAGAGTATTGCCACTCACATAATTCATACTAAAATATTGCTGACCCAGAGCCTCTTTTGGCAAAATCAGAGATGCAGCAGATCGTGCACCGGCAAAAATATGACCATAGACCACTACTTTTGGTTTACCCGGATCAACCTGAACCCTGATTGCACGATTTTGCAAAACCTGGCCTGCTTCAAAGTTATTTATATAAGCTTCATTACGCGGAATTTGAACTTCGATTACCGTATTAGCTTGTAGAAGATCAAATCGCTGAGTCCAGTTTCCTACACTGACTATGCCTGATGAAGCTTCTTTACCGGTAATGAAGATAGAATAATTTGCAAGTGGACGATAACCATTTAGATTGGCAGCCACATGGGTAGGAAAAACTGCAAAAAAATCAAGTCCTTCATTTGAAGTGCTCTGAGCAATGGCATTCTTATGATTCATTAAGACTGAACTTAATATCAGAAAATACATTACTAAGCTTCTCAACATATTTACACAATAAGTTCTGCCTTATAAATCAGGCTCATTTTAAACAACATACGTTCAAACCCGCTGATACTGTTATAAAAATATGAATTACACTTTACTGAATATTCAGTAAAGCGTAAGAATTTCGGACTGCAATCAAAGCTAATTTCGTTCAGACTTAAGTATCATCACATCAACCGGCCATTTCGATTCATGATTTGAAGAAAAATATATCATAAAAAAAGCCGGAAAGAAAAACTTTCCGGCTTCAAAAATTCATCAGTCTGAATTAAGCTCTGATCGCTTTGATAATTTCAAGCGCCTGCTTGGTAGCTTCAGTCAGTTCAGCATATTTTTTGTTCTCCATCACATCCTTGCTCACCAGTTTGCTTCCCATACCTACAGCACAAACACCCGACTTAAACCATCCTTCAATATTTGCTCTGTCTAATTCAACTCCACCGGTTGGCATAAACTTAAGGTTAGGGAACAATTCTTTAATTGCAGACATAAAGCCCGGACCCAGAATATTTCCAGGGAATAACTTCACCATCTTTGCACCTAAAGTCTCTGCTTTTATAATTTCACTTGGAGTCATACAACCAGGAACCCAAAGCATATCATATTTATCTGCAACTTCAGCAACACTTTCAACCAATCCCGGGCAAATGATGTAATCAGCACCGGCATCGATGAATGTCTGAGCCATGTTACCATCCTTAATTGTTCCAACTCCCAGGTACATTCCCTTTAATTCAGTATCGATAAACTGACGCATCTTCTTAAAGTTATTCAGGGCAGCCTCACCACGGTTTGTATATTCAACCGTACGGATGCCGGCATTGTATAATGCTTTCAGCAAGTCAATGCTGGTTTGTTCATCTTTATTGAAGTACAAGGGTAATATCCCCTGTTCAGGAATTAACTTCAAAAGTTCTTCTTTCTTGCTCATTGTTATTATTATCTAATTAAAACTCAGGGCTAATTTAGAGAATTTAATAAATATTGGGTAAAGAGTGTTCAAAATTCAATCATTTTAAACAGCTAAGTAACATTTTAAGCGTATTTCAGAGATTAAAAAAGGATAAAACTTTTAATTATCCGTCTTTAATGTATTTTTGTTATTCCTAAACTATAGGATAATAATAAACCTTCTTTCAAATAAACTACAAGATAGACCATGGCTAAAAAAGTCGTAACCCTTGGAGAGATAATGTTGAGATTATCAACTCCTGATTTCAAAAGATTTGTACAGAGTGATAGCTTTGATGTTACTTACGGTGGTGGTGAAGCAAACGTTTCTGCAGCACTTTGTAATTACGGACTAAACGGGACTTTCGTTTCAAAAGTACCAAACAACCCGATTGGTCAGTCTGCAATCAATCACCTTCGCAGATATGGCGTGGATACTCAATTCGTTGCAAGAGGCGGAAAAAGATTAGGTATCTACTTCCTTGAAACAGGTGCTTCCATGCGTGCTTCTCAGGTAGTATACGACCGTGCTGATGCTTCAATTGCAGATGTGGATGTATCTGAATTTGATTTCGATGCAATCTTTGAAGGTGCTGACTGGTTCCACACAACAGGTATTACTCCTGCTTTGAGTGATAAAGCTGCTGCCTTAACTGAAGCTGCCTTAAAAGCTGCCAAAGCTAAAGGTATCACTACCTCTATCGATTTGAACTACCGTAAGAAATTATGGAGCAAGGAAAAAGCAAGAGAAGTAATGACCAGATTATGCCAGTACGTGGATGTTTGTATCGGCAATGAGGAAGATGCAGATACTACACTAGGGTTTACTTCTAAAGGTACAGACGTTACTAAAGGAGAGCTTAACCTGGATGGCTACAAAGATGTGTTCCAGCAAATGAAAGCTAAATTTGGTTTCAAATACATTGCTTCAACATTAAGAGAAAGCCACAGTGCTTCTGATAACGGATGGTCTGCATTGGTTTATGATGGTAATGAATTCTATCACACCAAACAATACGAAGTAAGAATCGTTGACCGTGTTGGTAGTGGTGACTCTTTCGCAAGTGGATTTATCTACGGACTGGTAACCGGAATGGCAATGGGTGATGCAGCAGAATTTGGTGTTGCAGCATCTGCATTAAAACACACAATTCCTGGCGACTTAAACCATGCTACTTTAGCAGAAGTAAAAGATCTGGTTGGTGGCGACGGTTCAGGACGTGTACAACGCTAAATAAAAATTAACATCATGAAATCCGCCCCATCAAAGGGCGGATTTTTAATATAAACCCATTTAAACCCTACAGTCATGATTATAGATACCTTAGAAAATGCCGGAAAATACACCTCAGTTCACCCGCTTTTTGCAAAGGCTTTTGATTTCCTTAATTCAATCGACCTTAAAAATGCAGAAATTGGAAAATTTGATATCAGTGAAGGCTTAAAGTATATTGTTTCTGAAAAGGAAGGTATGACTGCTGCTGAATCTGCAGCGAAATTTGAATGCCATGATAAAAACATTGACATTCAGCTTTGCATCAGCGGTAAAGAGCAAATCGGCTGGAAACCACGCAGTGCCTGCAAATCGCTGAAAGGTGAGTACAATCCTGAAAAAGATGTTTCATTTTATAATGATGAGCCGGAAATGTATTTCCAGTTATCCGACATGCAGTTTGCAATCTTTTTCCCTGAAGATGTCCATGCACCAATGATTGGTGACGGAGTTATCAAAAAACTGGTTGTCAAAGTAAAGATCTAAAAAATAACAAAGCCCCTGATTAAAATTTCAGGGGCTTTGTTATTTCAGAATCCATAAATCATTTTGTTATACTCACTGGCTAAAGCGCGGGTTACTTCACCCGGATTCCCATTGCCAAGTGTCCTTCCATCAACCTGAACCACCGGCAGAATATTTTTAGTTGTACTGGTAATAAATGCTTCTTTAGCATTTCTGAGCTCCTCTAAACTTACATCCCTCGCTTCAGTTTTAAACATACCGGAAGCTATTTCAAGAATATGCTTTCTGCTTACTCCCTTTAGCATATCCGATTCAGGAGTAATTACTTCATGGTCTTTGGTAACGATAAAGAAGTTAGCTCTCGGACATTCCCGAATCAGTCCATTACTATGATAAAGCACATCATCCGCGTTTTTCTGTTTCAGGACAGGCTGAAGCCAGATTGCCTGAAGATAATCCAGCGTCTTGGCATTGGAGAACTGACGCTGATATTCATGGGTAATGACACCAACACCTTTCTCAGACATGGTTCTGGGAATCTGAAATACCGCCTGACTGATAATAAGATTGGGCTCGGCGATATTAAAGCCATCAGGTGAAAAACCTCCTGTCAGAATAATCTTAATCCCTGAATCACTCAGTGCATTTTTTTCAATGAGTTGATATATCTTATCTCTGATTTCATCCCTGCTTTGTTTCACACCCAGACGCATCAGAACAGCAGAACGAAAGAAACGATCCAGATGATCTTCCAGAAACACCGGTTTCCCATCAATCGTTTTAAAAAAATCAAAGATGCCATATCCTCTTTGCACTGCGAGGTCACTGACATTCACCAGAGCATTGTCTGCAGGCACCAGTGAATCATTGACCCAAACGTAAAGTTTACTCATTTTATTTTCGGTTGTATTTTTTTAGAACTGGAATAACCCGGTCGAGGGGAAGCGCTTCAATTTTCCGACCTTTATAGCCGATCATCGTTTTAGCCGCAAACAGGGAATTAATAATAGCCTCCTCAGTCGCTTCGATAGCTGCCATAAACAGCTGAGACGTAAAATCATTGTGCAGGTATCCGGCCTGATTAACAGGACTAAGTGGCTGGTGCGGAACCCTGAGTCCCTCTGCCGTAGAAAAAGCAATCACATAATCACCACTTCCATTAGATGCAATGCCGCCGGTTTTACCTAGGCCTAAAAAAGCACGTTTTGCCAGTCGCTCCAGATTTCTTGCATCCAGAGGAGCATCAGTAGCCACCACAATCATGCAGGAGCCATCTACATTATTCAGTAATTGATCACTGAATGAGAATTTACCCAGCTCCTCCCCAACCGGAACACCATCAATCTGCAATACTCCGCCAAAATTACTCTGAACCAAAACTCCTACGGTATATCCACCTAAACTTTGAGATAATTTACGAGAAGAAGTACCGATTCCTCCTTTATACCCAAAACATACTGTACCGGTACCCGCACCCACATTGCCCTCTTCCACAAATCCACCCGATGCTGAACGGATAGCCTCAAGAACATCCTCTTTCTTCACATGACGGCCCCTGATATCATTCAGATTACCATCATTGGTTTCTCCGACGACTGCATTTACAGATTGTACCCCTTCATTCCCTTTTTGTGCCAGTGTATGTTCAACTACACCTTGTATTCCCTCGGCCACATTCAGGGTATTAGTCAGGATAACCGGGCTTTCCAATGCACCCAGTTCATCAACCTGTGTACTTCCACTAAGTTTTCCAAAACCGTTTCCGGCAAAGATTGCTGCAGGAACCTTAGATTGAAAGATATTCCCATCATGCGGTAAAATGGCTGTAACTCCGGTACGTACAGACTCTCCGATGATAAGGGTTTTATGACCGACCTTAACGCCTGAAACATCAGTAATCGCATTTTGTTTACCCGCAGGCAAAACTCCAATCTTAATCCCAATATCTCTCAGCCGTAGATTATTCTGTGCTCCGGCCAGAACCGGAAACAAAAACAGTAGCATAAAACAGATCTTTTTCTGCATACACAATTATAAACAATAAAATAAGCATTATGAGTGCCTGCTGCTAAAAACAGGAAAACTTAAGAGGGTTCAGAACGGGGATTATTTTTTTATTTGTGCCTTCAGAAAGCTAACTTGCATAGAAATAAAATTTCCCTGAAACCCAATTTTTCTCTTTACAATTGATAAACACAAAAAGATTAAACAATGGCCTTTCATTTTCCCATATCCAGAACAATCGTAAAAAAGGCTTTTCTAAGTCTGTTAATTGTATTGGTATCCACCTCCTTTTCCCAGGCTCAGAAATTAACCAAAAGAAAAGTGGCCAGAGTGTTCAAAAGCTCTGAAGTATTGAAAGATCATGTGGTAGGCTTTGCACTGTACAACAACGATAACAACAAAAAAATCTTTGAACTCGATGCCAATAAACCCTTAATTCCTGCATCGAACACCAAACTTTTTACTTTATATACTGCTCTGAACATGCTCGGAGATTCTATTCCGGGACTGAGATACATCAGCAAAGGTGATTCTTTGATTTTCTGGGGAACCGGAGATCCTTCCTTGCTGCATCCTGACCTTAAATCAACGCGTGTGTATGATTTTCTGAAGAATTCAGGTAAGCAGCTTTATTATTCGCATGCCAATGCCGGTACTGATTTTAATGGCTCTGCTATTTATACCATTGCGATGGTCTCTATGCCAATAGGTGAAAATACGGCACAGGCCTACGCCGATAAACAAGGTAAACTGCAGATCAAACCTGCTTTTCTGATGAATCATTTAAAGCTTGATACTACATTCCATCCAAGAAATTTCACGGTTCGCAGAGATGATAAAACCAATACATTCACCTATCCTGCGATGCCATTACCGGCCAATTATAAGCAAACCCTCTACCTGGTGCCTACGGCTGAACTGACTACTGCCATGCTGAGCGATACCCTAAAATTATCGGTTAAAATCAGCAATATGGCAATGCCTTCAAATGCGAAGACCTTGTACAGTATACCTTCAGATTCTCTTTACCGAAGAATGATGTTACCCAGCGATAATTATCTGGCTGAACATATCCTCTATATCTGTTCATCAATCCTTCCGGGTAAGCTCAGCGTAGACTCTGCCATTGCCTATAGTTCGAGAAACTTCCTTAACGACCTGCCGGATAAATTCCAGTGGAGGGATGGATCAGGACTATCAAGATATAATCTGTTTAGTCCGCGCTCGGTCATCGCTACCCTAATCAAAATAAAAGAGAAAGTCGGAAATGAAGAAAGATTGCATCGCCTCCTGCCTGCCGGTGGAGTTAGCGGCACTCTGAGAAATGCATATGAAACCGATAATGGTCAGCCCTTTGTATGGGCTAAAACAGGAACTCTTTCCAATGTACACTTGCAGGGAGGCTTTTTTGTAACACGGAAAGGGAAAAAATACATCTACTCCTTCATTAACAACAATTTCATGATTCCTTCCGCCGATATTCGTAAGGAAATGGGAAGAATCATCACATATTTCCACAACAATTACTAATAAAAATCAAATAATACCATGTATAGAATCAAATCAATTGCCTTATTATCATTAGTTTGTCTTTTATTACCTGCAGTAACATTTGCTCAGAAGAAACTTCCGCTTGAAGGGAAGGTAATCGTTATTGATCCGGGTCACGGAGGCAGCGCTGCTACTGACAGTTACCGCCAGGGACCAACCGGAGAGCGTGAAGAATGGATTGACCTGAGAGTAGGATTGCTTTTGAAGGATTTACTCGAAGCAAAAGGTGCGAAAGTACTGATGACAAGAAGTACCGATGTAGCCTTCCCTCTTGCAGATCGTTCTAAAATAGCCAACGATAATAAAGCCGATCTTTTTGTTTCTATACATCACAATGCCACCGCAGATCCGGCAGTAAATTTTCCGATCATTTATTACCACGGGCTTTCGTCGTCTAATCCCGCCGGAGTAAAGCTGGGTAAAATGCTGGGCAAGAACCTGCAAAAATACATGTACGAGTCTAAAACACCGGTGAGTGTTGTTTCAGATTATACTATTTTCAGTAGTGCCGGTTCTTCAGTATTAAGAGGTACTTACGGAATCCCGGGCGTACTGGCCGAAGCCTCATTTTTCACCAACCCTGAAGAAGAAGCTCGCCTGAAACAAAAGGAACATAACCAGAATGAGGCTATCGCCTTTGCAAAAACTATTGAAAAATTCCTTACCGGAAGTATTCCAACCATTCGCCCGAAAATTGCTTCTGACTTTCCTCCGCAGTTTGCTACATTACAGGAGGCAGAGCGTATGAGCCCGGTGGCGAAGCGCTGGCATCAGGATTATCTGGATGGTAAAGCATTGATGAAAAGCAAGGATAAGGAACAGCTGCAAAAAGCTTTTGACCTGTTTACACAGTCGGCAAAATCATTTCCCGACTCCTATGTAGCCGCAAAATGTCATAAGTACAGAGCAGAAATACTGCGCAAACTGGGTAAAGAAGATGATGCATTTAAAGAAGAAAACAGAGTAAGCGAATTCTATCCGAACTAAATGAACATCATTAAAAAGACTGCTGCTTTTGCCCTGATACTCATGCTCAGCCTGCAGGTTCTGGGGCAGAAAAAGAACAGATCCGACTTCAGGATAGTGGGATATTATTCACTCAAGGCAGCCATGACTGCTGATCTGAAAACTGTACCTTTTGATAAACTGACTCACATCAACCTTTCCTTTCTGAATCCTGACACACTGGGTAATTTCAATCAGGATCTCAGTGCGCTCATTCCCTTTATTAAGGCCGCACATAAACATCATGTAAAGGTTCTGCCATCGATTGCCGGAGGTGGTAAACATGAATATTATCACAAACTCCTGAAATCTGAAAACCGTGCCAGATTTATAAATGATTTGCTTTTAATAACCCTGAAGTACGATTTTGATGGCATTGATGTGGATATTGAAGGCAGTGATATCGATGAAAATTATGAAAACTTTGTAGTCGGACTTGCCAATGTTCTTAAACCGCATAAAAAACTGCTTACCTCCGCAATAGCCATTTTCTATAAAGATCAGTTAAGCGACAAGGCGCTGGCACAATATGATTTTATGACTCTGATGAGCTATGATCATACCGGTCCGTGGCGCCCATCCAAACCGGGCCCGCATTCTACTTATGAACATGCAGTGGCAGACCTGAACTACTTCAGGACAGAAAGGAAGATCCCCAAAGAAAAAATCGTGCTTGGAGTAGGATTTTACGGTTATGGATTCGGGCCTGAATTAACTTCTCCGGCTTCGAGTATGAACTACGGACAAATCGTTAACACTTTTACGGGAGCCGAAAAAGCAGATCAGTTAACTATGCCTGATGGAAAAATCATGTACTATAACGGAGAAGAGACCATGCGTAAGAAAACCCTGCTTGCCAAAGAAAATGCTTCAGGAATCATGATCTGGCAGATTCTGGGTGATGCTACAGGAGAACGCTCTTTACTCAGTCTGATTCATAAGACTGCTTATTCGAAATAAGGATTTAACTGAGTTATATCAGGCAACAACAGGGAATTTAAACAAATCTGTCTGCCGAAATAAAACAAGATTCCCCGGCGACTTCATGTTTCAATTATATGAAGAAGAGTTCAGGAACTTGATATTCCAAAATGGAATATCAAGTTGGGGTGGTACAAGAAAATTACCCTATGCGTTTACTGAACAGGGCGTGGCTATGTTATCAGGAGTATTGCGCAGTGAAAGAGCAATTCAGGTAAACATCAGGATCATGAGAATTTTTACCCATATCAAACATCTTCTGAATAATCACTCCGATCTGAAACTCGAAATTGAAAAAATCAAAACGAAACTTAACAATCAAGACAAAAACCTTGAAATAGTCTTTAAATATCTGGATGAACTCATCGAAAAGCAATCAGACCCTAAACGCTTACCTGAGATCGGATTTATAGTAGGTAAAGATTAAAGGATAAAAGCGCTGTTTATTGACCGGAGTGGTGGGTCAGTATGACAGAAAGTTGTTGGGAGAATTAGCCAGATTCCGGCCCACGAGGCCGGAATCTCCTTTTCTTAAATAGATCGAACTGTCATCGTGGCGAAGGCCACGAACCCCATCTCTAATAAAACAATCCCGTCTTTCTTTTAAACTTTAACATTAGTTCTAAGTTACGGAGATGGTGGGGCTAGCCCACCATGACAACGCATTGATGGGGTGGAAGAAGGGAGATTCCGGCTCGGAGGCCGGAATCTCTTTAATTTCTAAACACCAAGCTGTCATTGTGAAGGCCACTACCCCATCCAACTATCCCGCTACTGATAAATCAATATCCAAAAACATTCGGTACTTCCGGCAGTTCCTTGTTCAGATCAATCAGATACCCGTTCAGGACGGCAGCTTCAGGCTTTCCCTCTTTCACCAGAAGAAACTGAGCCTGCTGCCCAATTCCTGCGGCTTTGAACGGACCATTTTCCTGATTAGTCAGATTAATCAATCTGTCTTTTACAGGTCCGGCAGGAGATGTGCTATCCGAAAGTTTCACGAATAAAAAGCCCTCTTTAATTAGCTGAAACTCTTCCTCTTTTGTCAGTTTATCCCATTCAGCTTTAGTCAGAGATTTTACCTTACCCGGACTCAGACTAAACTGGGAGGCGTCAATTTCATGGTGACCATAATTCAGTTCCATATCTCCAAGCTCTTCAATACGCCCGTTATAAAACATACTGGCATAACCCGGTCCCTTAATCTGATTCAGATTAATTCCCAGATTGGTTCTGAATACCGAACCTTCTTTCTGAATACTCACATTTCTGACAATCAAATCGTAAAGAGAGCGGCTGTTCTCTGGAATAGCATTGTATTTGGCCAGATCCTGGCTTTCATAAGATTTTTTCACAATTGACTCCAGCGCATTCAGGATAGCATAAAAATTAAGCTTCCTGATGTATTGCTTTTCCGGATCATTCATAAAACCTCCCGATTCGATCAGAATAGTTGAAATACCCATCCCTTGAAATGTATCTCCGAAACAACGCGGATCAAAGTCATCATTATATTTCGCCACTTTGCCGGGAATGCGCGTCTGCAAAGCATCGTTCATTTCCAGAATCAGTCTTGTTGCCCTCTTTCTGACATTATTCATGTCTTTTGCATAATTATAGGCCGGAGGCAGAAACGAAATGGTAGCCGATTTATCAGTCGGGCCGGCTGCATAGAGCGTACTCTGATCATGAAGATTAAAACCAATCTCAGGTTCAATCTTCTTCGCAATCTCCATCAGAGCTCTTCCCTCAGGCGTTACCAGACGACGGGCATCACGGTTGATATCTATTTCCTGTTCATTTCTTCTTTTCCATTCCTGAGCACCATCGGGATTCAGCATCGGCACAAAATGCAGTTCCAGATTATCCCGGATTAGTCTTCTCAGAGGATCAAACTCATCATTTCCTGATAAAAAATTAAACAGATCGAAGAGTGCCATCGTTGCGGTAGATTCATCACCATGCATCTGCGACCATAGCAAAACTTTTGTTTTCCCCCTGCCATAGCTGATATGATTGATACTGCGTCCCTTAATGGATCTGCCAATTTCTTCGCTGGCAAATAAGCCTGAACTTACATGCTTCTGAATCAGCTGTACCACATCACTGTGCTTTATAAAACGATTCTTTATACTCGCCTCATGATAAAGTTCATAGCTATCCCAAACCCGGTCGACATCCTTTTTCACCTGAACAGAATCCTGTGCAGCAACTATCTGAACTGAAATAAGAAGTAAAACAGCAAGAAATAAATTTTTCGACTTCATAATACCTAAAGAAATAAATGAATTAAAACGGCTAAAAATACAAATTATACTATTCCTATATTCGTACAGACTCGCTTATTATCCGGGAGTATTCAAATGTTTACAATGATCATGACCATTCTATTGTCTTTGTTAGCCGTGGAAAATAAAAATCCGCAGGATCTCAAAAGACAAATCCAGACAGAGTTAAATAAAAACAAAGGTGTATTTGCCGTAGCTTTCAAAGATCTGATAAGTGGCGAAGAGATTCTGATCAATGAAAAGATTAATTTCCATGCAGCCAGTACAATGAAAACACCGGTTCTGATTGAAGCATATAAGCAGGCCGCATCAGGAAAATTTTCAATCGATGATTCCATTACCGTCAGAAATGAATTTAAAAGTATTGTTGATGGCAGCCCCTACTCCCTGAACTCAAAAGATGACAGCGAAACAGATCTGTACACTAAAGAAGGTTCAAAAGTAAAGATCTATGACCTGCTTTACCTGATGATTATCCAAAGCAGCAATCTGGCAACCAATCTGATCATTGATCTGCTGGGTGCTAAAAATGTCAATCAAACCATGCGGGAAATGGGAGCAAATGACATTCAGGTATTGAGAGGTGTGGAAGATACAAAAGCCTACCGGGCGGGTCTGAACAATACTACCACCGCATATGATCAGATGATTATCTTTTCCAAAATGGCCGAAGGTAATGCAGTAGACAAAGCATCCTCAGATGCCATGATCCAGATTCTGCTGGATCAGAAATTCAATGATAAAATCCCGGCTAAACTACCCAAGAATGTAAAAGTTGCCCATAAAACCGGATGGATCACCGGAGTAAACCACGATGCAGGAATTGTATTTCTTCCGGATGGCAGAAAATATGTTTTGGTACTGCTGTCAAAGGAACTGGAGAACGACAAATCTGCAGTTAAGTCGATGGCAAAGGTTTCGAAAATGGTTTATGATTACTTTATCAGAAAGAGTTAGGGGATAAAGGGTAAGATATTGCCAGAATTAGGAATCCCATATCGTTTGCAACCTACCGTGTACCCACATCTATAGCCAACTTCCAACCGTAAAAGATTGAAGCGAATTTATCCAAACCTCTTTTAAGAACAATTACTCCAGGAGGTCCCTGAGATTCATATCCTTTCCATCCATCTAAACGGGTTATTATCCAAGTAGCCCATTTTAGATTTTTAGGGTTATTATGGTTTTGAAGTTTGAGGATTTTACCTTGCAGCTTTTTGTTAATATGATGCATACATTGGATTTCTTCTTCATTGAAAACCTCATCAAGTAGCTGTCCTACCTCGGGTTCATTATAGGCCAGATTCATTTGAATGATCCTTAACAATGCATTCAGCATGATACCTTTTCAATTTTCTATTTCCAAAGCAAATGCTTTAATCACTGGTGTCCGGTAAAAATAAAATGTTTAAAAATATTCTTTTAAAAAGTATCGTGAACGATTTTATCTCCTGATTTCAAAAATCAAGCCCCAAATTAGCCCACTCGCTCAATAGGCCCCGCTTTCAAGCGGTGGTGGGTATACAAGGGATATTCCGGGCTTCAGCCCAAAATAATCCGTTTATACCGGAACACCCGCATCGGGCTTCAGCCCGATTAAATGTTGTCGGCGCTGAAGCACCTGTTTA
>Ga0208492_1000849_pt1 | contig 22867 bp, 12 predicted proteins | sample Subbioar_CSW14AB_FD_184820 | JGI IMG/M metagenome (GOLD analysis project Ga0208492, IMG submission 184820) | Serpentinite rock and fluid subsurface biosphere microbial communities from McLaughlin Reserve, California, USA - CR12Mar_CSW14AB (SPAdes) | ecosystem: Environmental > Terrestrial > Deep... | reverse complement strand
CACCATGTGCTTTCATTTTGTCAGCTACTTTGTACCCCTCAAGGATATGCGTGAAAGTATTTACTTTAAAACCGTATTTTTCAGCAACCCTCAGTGCAACAACAATTTCACTAGCTACATAACTATGGCAGGTAATAAAACGTTTGCTGTTCATAATTTCAACAAGCGCTTCTAATTCAAGGTCTTTTCTGAAGGTAGTTGGTACAGCTCCTTTTTTCTTATTATTCGCTTCGTGTTCTTTCTTAGCTGCTTCGTATATTTTAGCACGATTAAATGCATCATTCAACACTTGTTCAACCCCCATACGTGTATCTGGGAACCTAATATTTCCTTGTGTAGAAGAAGAACGTTTTACATTTTCACCCAAGGCAAATTTGATAAACGGATCGGCACCTTCGAAAATCAATCCCTTATCGTCGGTTCCCCAACGAAGTTTAATTAATTGAGTCTGACCACCAATTGTATTAGCAGAACCATGTAGAATATGTGAACTCGTTACTCCTCCGCTTAATTGTCTGTAAATATTAATATCGTCTGGATCTAAGTTATCCTGCATTCTAACTTCAGAAGTTACAGATTGTCCACCTTCGTTGGTTGACGCAGATGCTATATGAGAGTGTTCATCAATAATACCAGCGGTTAAATGTTTACCAGTAGCATCAATTTGTTTGGCACTTGCTTCGTTAATGTTTTTTCCAATTTTAGCAATTTTACCATTTTTAACTAATACATCTGTAGCTTCTAGTTTACCTTCTTTTTCACTTGTCCAAACAGTTGCATTTTTAAATAAGAGCGTTTCCTGTTTAGGTATATTTTCTTCATCGTTACCGAATGCAGTAAACGGATAAAACGATTTTCCAATTTTAGGAGCTGTCTTTGATTTTGTTTCTTCTGCCTTAGCTGCTGTTAGGCTAATTTGCTGAGCAGACCATGTTACTGCGTTACCAAGTGAATCAACTCCGGTGCCATTCCATGTAGTTCCATTAGAATAGCCGCTTAATTTATTTGCGTTTGGAGGGAGTATAACCGGCGCATTAGCTGTGCCTCCCATTCCTGGTCTGCCCGCACCACCAGCTCTTCTTTGTTGAGGTGCAAAATTTATTTTTACATTTTTCCCATCATAGGTAAAACGTACAGCCATTGTATCTTTTCCAACCAAAGTTGCAGAACTGTTTGATTTAACTTCCAAATTATAATCCTGTGTTCCTTCCGCATTCTGAACAGTTAGTTTGTAATTACCATTTATAGAATACCACGCATCTTCTTTGATTGCATATTTATTACCATTAACCCAGTTGTGTAAAATCACAGCTTTATCTGTAAATACTGGTGCACTGGTAATCATAAAGTTTGCCATTTTGCCTTCATCAATGCTACCAACTTTGTCGTATACCCCAAGCCATGTAGCTGGGTTTTTGGTTAAGGCCTCCATGGCAGCCTTTTCACTCAATCCATACTCAATCGCTTTTCTTAGATTAGATAGAAATGATTTTGGATCTCTCAGGTCTGCGCTTGTTAAACAAAACGGAATACCTGCTTTTTCTATTGCTGCGGGGTTGGTTGGTCCTAACTCCCAGTTTTTCATGTCAGCTAATGAAACCAATCTTGCATCATTCGGATCTTCCACATCTTGCGCTTGCGGGAAGTTAAGATTAACTATCAATGGTGCTTTAGTTGCTGCAACTTCTTTAATTCGTTGATATTCTTTTCCTGTTGCTTTAATAATGTATTGTACGCCAAATTCATCTCCAATTCTGTCGGCTCGCATTACATTCCACAAATCAACACCTCTATCCTGAGCTTCAAAAATTTGAGGCAGACTTTGTTGGTCATTGAAATATTTTAATGTTATGTTATAACCTTCTTTTTTTGCTGCATCAGGATTGTTTTTATACCAAGCAGCATCATTATAGGTTTGCCGTAGTAATGCAATAGAGCCCATCAAAGAGGAAGGATAGGTCTGCGTAGAACTTCCTTTACTAAAAGAATAGTGTGCACTTGCTTTGTCTTTAACAATGACAAAGTTTTCCTTCTCATTTGAAAGTGTTACTACCGAACCTGTACCACGTGCAATTCCATCTTTTTGATGTGTAAGTACTGTACCAAATCCTGCTTCTCTTAAAGCTTTGGCTTTTGCTTCGTCTACGCTAAATAATTTATATGCATTTACATCTGTCTTGATAGACTGGTTCCAACCATATGCACCTTTTTGATTACTGGTTAGTTGTGCAGGTGCGCCAAATCCACCTCCTGTTGGGCGTTGAACCTGTGGCATACCATAGTCAGAATAGATATCAATAAAAGATGGATATATGTATTTGTCTTTACAGTCAATTACAACAGCATCTTTTGGAATTGACACATTAGTACCAACTGCTATAATTTTTCCATCTCTGATAACTAGACTACCATTGGCAATCGTGTTTTGTGCATCTTTAACAATTGTAGCGTTTGTAAATGCATAGCAGCCATCTCGTTTATCTGCTACACCATTTACCGGAAATGTTTCCTGGGCTCGCAACATGGTTGTGAGTACCAAACAAGAAAACAACAACTTGATTTTTCTCATAAGTAAGGTCGTTTTAGTAGGATTCTAAAGCTACTAAAATTGTACTTCTTATGGTAAACTGGTTTTTTTTAATATGATGAATGGATGAAAAGGAATTATCTACCCATATATACCATCAGTATTTGAACATCGCTAGGGTTTACTCCACTAATTCTGCTTGCCTGTCCTAATGTTGCTGGTTGAATTTTTTTCAGTTTTTGTATGGCTTCATTAGAAAGGGCTGTAAGTCTCTCGTATTCAAAATTGGCTGGAATCTTCATATTTTCTAAATCACTCATTTTGTCTACCAATTGCTGTTCCTTCTCTATATAGCGTTCATATTTGATTTGAATCTCAGCTTGTAGCAATTCTTCTTCTGAATATGGTTTTAAAGTTTCAGCCAATTCTGGTAAATGAGATTTCATGTCATTTAGCGTAACATTGGGTCGAAGAATAATCTTAGCAGCTTTTTGTTTTTCTGTTAATGCCGCAGATTGAATAGAAGAAAAATATGGATTGATTAAATCTGGCTCAACAGGAAAGTTGCTCATGGTTTGCTTGATCTCTTCAACATGCGCTTTCTTATCTGAAACGGCTCTCATTCTTTCTTCAGAAGCCAAGCCTATTCGGAAACTTTTTTCTGTTAATCTTAAATCGGCGTTGTCTTGTCTCAGTAAGGTTCTGAATTCAGCTCTGCTGGTAAACATTCTGTAGGGTTCATCGGTTCCTTTATTAATAAGGTCATCTACCAAAACCCCAATGTATGCTTCTGATCTGTTTAAAATAAAGGGTTCCTTGTTCTTTGCTTTTTGATGAGCATTAATTCCCGCTATTAATCCTTGACAAGCAGCTTCTTCGTATCCAGTGGTTCCGTTAATTTGTCCTGCAAAAAACAGATGACTTATTTGCTTGGTTTCTAATGCATGCGTTAACTGCGTAGGCATGAAATAGTCATATTCAATTGCATAACCTGGTCTGAATATTTTACATTTTTCAAAACCCGGAACTTGACGCAATGCAGCCATTTGAACTTCTTCAGGTAGAGATGTGGAAAATCCGTTTACATATATTTCTACCGTATCCCATCCTTCGGGTTCTACGAATAACTGGTGACGGTCTCTATCCGCGAAGCGGCTAATTTTATCTTCAATACTAGGACAATATCTCGGTCCTACTCCTTCTATTCTTCCCTGATACATTGGAGATCTGTCAAAGCCCGTCTTTAATAAATCATGTACCGTACTATTTGTATAGGTGATAAAACAACTTCTTTGTTGTTCTGCTTTTACACGAGGAATATTCATATAAGAAAAACCAATAATATGTTCGTCTCCTTTCTGTTCCTCCATTTTAGCGTAGTCCAGACTTCTTCCATCCACTCTGGGTGGTGTTCCCGTTTTCAGTCGGTCGCTCTCAAAGCCCAACGAAACCAATTGCTCTGTAATGCCCGTAGCTGCTTTTTCAGCAACCCTACCACCGCCAAATTGTTTTTCACCAATATGGATTACGCCATTCAAAAATGTACCGCTGGTAACTACAACAGATTCGGCCATAATCTCATGTCCTAAACCGGTTATTACTCCACATGCTTTATTGTTCTTAATGATGATCTCTTTTACCATATCCTGGTAGAAATCAACATTGGGTGTTTTCTCTAACCACTCTCTCCATTTCGCAGCAAAAAGCATACGATCGTTCTGCGCTCTAGGGCTCCACATTGCTGGCCCCTTACTCATATTCAGCATTCTGAATTGAATCGTGCTAAGATCAGTTATGATACCACTGTACCCGCCGAGTGCATCAATCTCACGCACAATCTGTCCCTTGGCAATTCCACCCATCGCTGGGTTGCAACTCATTTGTGCAATGGTTTGCATATTCATGGTTACCAACAAAACAGAACTACCCAGATTGGCAGCAGCAGCAGCGGCCTCACAACCAGCATGACCCGCGCCTACAACAATAACATCGTATTTTGAAAACATGGTGCAAAGATATTATAGGATTACCCCTAACCGAATTTTTTTAGGATTTCTCTTTCTGTAAGAATTGCCTGGGCAGATTCCGTTTCCAGGTACTGCGCGTATTCCTCTTTGGTAAAGCCTGGAATCGCTACAAGGTCTTTCATATTGGATTGAATAAACGCCAACTGTTTCTCGGTTAAGTCCAAGCTGTTATTGTTTGTGATGGATTCAACTTTTGCAATAAACTTTGCAGCTTCTGAAAATCCTGTAATTGCATAGAGCTTTTCAAAATAGGCTTTAGCAAAAGTCAAGTCTGTTAAATTTCCATTTCCCTCCAGTGAAGCCACTTTAATGTTTAAATAGCTCCAGCATAGTTTCAATTCAACTTCCTCAGCCGTATTAAAGAAAGAAACGGGAATCACGTGTTCAAATTGCCAGGAGATTCCAAAGTTCTCCCAGCTTTGCACCCCAGTAAACTGAGATTCAAACCATTCTCTCAGCGCTTTTCTATGTAATCCAAAGTATGGGGCATATTGTTCGCTAGGGCTTCCCTCAAGTACAAAACGCCTGAAGGCAACCTGCCACTTTCTTTTTTCATTTTTATTCTCTGTGCCTTTCATTTCCCAAAGGTAAATGTGATTCGTGGAACATACACAAAATTGTTTCATGGTGAAACGGTTGCCCGTGGAACACGGATGCTCAGGTGTGAAACGTTGACTCGTGGAACATGAAGCGCTTGTTAAAATGGTGGTGTCCCACGTGAAAAAAGGGTTGTTCTTTCCGTAATTTTTACCTGGCTGGCCTCTCTTCGCACCCCAGTTCCTGCACGATAAGTGTTTGATCTCCGTCTAGTTGGACAGAACTAACCCCCATTTTGCTATAATTGGAATTCAAAAGATTCTTGCGATGGCCCAGGTCGGGAAGATTGATGTCCAAATAAAGTAAGAGCAGGGAGCTAAGTCCCCAATTGTCCTTCCCCAGGGAGATATTTTCTGCGGAACAGCCCCTGTACCCCACTTTTCGCATGCGGTCCCCAAAGCTGGAACCATCTGATGAACGGTGGCTTACGCTCCCCCCATTCCTTTTAATATCTTTTCCATGGTCTCGGGCCGCTTTACTTAGTTTCTCCTCAGGATCTATAAATGGTAGGGCATTGGCTTTGTCCAAAGTTTCCAATAAGCTATTAGCGTATTTACCCTTTAGTCTGGGCTGTTGCTCTAAATAAGGTATCAGGGCCGAGTCCCTGAATTCTTTGGGAAAAAGTCTGGAATAGTTGACCCAATACATAAATGATTGAGATATGCGGTCTGAAGCTTGAAAAACCGGATTCCGTTCCAGTCTTTCCTTGATTTCTTTCTTGACGGTAATGGTTGGCTCAAAGGGAATGTCGGTTAATACTACCTGGCTGTATCCCTGGGCTTTAGTTGTAGATGTTGTAAAAACAAGATTCAATAGAAAGCAGAAAGTAAAAGCACTCCAGCGCATGGTTTATTTTATTTTGGCTATCATCCGCAAATACTGGTCCTCTTTTGCCCTCATTTCCTGAATTTCACTTTTCTTTTTGTCTTTATAGCCGCAAAGATGCAAAGCCCCATGAAAGAGCACCCTCATCATTTCATTTTCATAATCAACCCCCTGCTGGATAGCATTGTCTTTCACCCGATCAATGCTGATATAAATCTCTGCTTCAATGGGCTGCCCCGGTTCCTGTAAGCCAAAGGTTATGATATCGGTGTAATAGTTATGTTGTAAAAAGTCCTGATTGATTTTCAAAAGCATTTCGTCAGAACAGAAAATATAGTTGATACCCCCCAGTTCTTTTTTCTCTTTCTTGAACAGGAATTCGATAAAAGATTTTAGTCCGGTTTTGTCTGGGAAAATAAACGGTCTATCTCCGCTTCTGAAATTGATTTTAGCCATAGTTCTTGATTACTCCAAAATTCGTAACAATACCAAAACGCAAGGGTTTACCTTTATAGTATAATTGCGAATATGAAAAGATTGTCCGAGTTGGCGGCAGGAGAAAAGGGAATTATAGATTCATTTGAAAAAGACGAAATCTTTATAAAGCTGATGGAAATGGGCTGTGTACCAGGAGAAAAAGTAAAAGTAGAACAGATAGCCCCATTAGGAGATCCTATATCCATTTGTGTATCTGGATACAGACTGAGCTTACGTTTAAGCGAGGCAAATAGTATCTTCGTGATAGAAGATATTTAATTAAAACATTGATAATCAGCCACTTAGATGAAAATCGGCCTCTACTTTGGTTCTTTCAATCCTATACATACGGGGCATTTAATCATTGCCAGTCATGTTTTGAATGAAACCAATTTGCAGCAAATCTGGCTGGTAGTGTCGCCCCAGAATCCATTTAAACAGGAACATAGTTTATTGAGTGAATATCACCGGCTTCATCTTGCAACACTGGCCGTTGAAGACGATGAACGCTTAAGAGCTTCGGATATTGAATTCAAATTACCCAAACCCTCTTATACCATTGATACGATGGTATATTTAAAAGAAAAATATCCCCAACACGAGTTCACGATTATTATAGGATCAGATAGTTTTCAGAATATTCAGAAATGGAAAAACGCATCTATCCTTCTGGCCGAATATTCTTTTGTAATTTATAACCGACCTGGATTTATTGCCACCATTCCAGATGGTGCAAAAGCGGTGATTCTGGATGCACCCATGCTTTCTATTTCTGCAACCCATATCCGAAACAATATTAAAGAAGGAAAAAGCATTCAGTATTTGGTTCCCGAAAAAGTAAGGGAATATATTGAAGCGAATCATTACTATAAGTAAGAGCACCATTTATTGGTATTGTCTGCATTTGACCCATTCATAAAAAAGGTAGCCGCAGAAAATAATTACTTAACAGAAAGCAATAGATTTATTTTCTAAACAGATTGTATGAGAAAAATATTGCTATTGCTTTCGCTGGCTTATGTATATGCCGGCTATTCGCAGACTTTAACTGTTGACCATATTATGCGAGATCCTAAATGGATGGGGACCTCTCCATCTAACGCATTCTGGAGCCATGACAGTAAAACGGTTTACTTTAACTGGAATCCTCAACAACAAGTATCAGATTCATTGTATGCTTTTGCCATTACTGCAACTGCGCCTGAAAAAGCAAATAGCAATATTCTTGAAAGAAATAATGCACTGAATAATGCGGTGTACAATTCGGCCGGAACACAGATGGTATATGGCTTTCGTGGCGATATATATTGGACAGAAATTAAAACAAACAAAACAACCAGGGTAACACAAACCGAAGAACAGGAGTTCAATCCTTCCTTTATTTTAAACGACGAATGGATTGCCTTCAACAAGTCTGGTAACTTATTTGGATGGCATACAAAATCAGGCGTGCTGATGCAGCTAACAAATATTGGAAGCGGGGGGAGTTCAACTGGCGCTAATTTCAATCGTTCATCTGGCTCTATCAACACCCAAACACAGGATGGATGGTTGCAGCAACAGCAACTCGATTTATTTGAAGTCTTGAAAGAAAGAAAAGAAAAAAGAGACCTGCGCAATGAATATCTGAGAAAAAACAGAATCGTTTATAATGATACCATTAAGCGAATTGCAACAGGCGATAAAATGATGCAGGGCCTGCAGATCAGTCCTGATGCACGTTTCGTTACCTACAGATTGTATCAGGCACCTTCTGGAAATAAATCTACTATTGTTCCGGATTATGTAACCGAGTCTGGATATACTACAGACCTAAACACAAGAACCAAAGTGGGCAATGCATTAGGCAAATTTGAATTTTATGTGTGGGACAGACAGCGTGATACTTTGATGTTGATAAAAACAGATGCCATACCTGGCATTCAGGATTTACCCGATTATGCAAAAGATTATCCGAAAAAATACGAAGGCAAAAAACCTACCAATAGACCCGTTGCCATTTATGGACCTTACTGGAATGCAAGTGGAACATTTGCAATTGTTGATATCCGTTCACAGGACAATAAAGACAGATGGATTATGCAATTGGATGCGGCTTCCGGAAAACTAGTTCCGATTGATCGTCAAAGAGATGAAGCATGGATTGCGGGTCCTGGAATTGGTGGGGGCAATTTCGGAACGAGAATTGGCTGGGTAAACAATGATCAGTTTTATTTTCAAAGTGAAGCAACTGGTTATTCACACTTATATATATACGACACAAAAACACAGAGTAAGAAAGCGCTTAGTTCCGGAAACTATGAAGTGCAGGAATTGCGCTTAAGTAAGAACAAACAATTTTTTTATTTACTGACCAATGAAACCCATCCAGGAAAACAGAACTGGTACCGAATTAAAATTGACGGAACTGGAAAAGAAAGAATCACTCCATGGGAAGGTGGCTATGAAGTAAGTATGAGTCCCGATGAAAAATGGATTGCGTATCGTTACTCTTATATTAATAAGCCCTGGGAATTATATGTGCAGGAGAACGCTCCGGGTAAAAAACCCATTCAGGTTACCAATCTTTCCATGAGCGATGAATTTAAAAAGTACAACTGGAAAGAACCCAAAGTAACCACTATACCAGCCAGAGACGGACAATCCATTTATGCAAGAATTTATGAACCCGCACCGGAAAAGAAAAACGGAGCTGCTGTATTTTTTGTACATGGTGCCGGCTATCTGCAAAATGTGCATTACTGGTGGAGCAGTTATTTCAGAGAATACATGTTTAATAATTTATTAGCAGACAAAGGATATACAGTCATTGATATAGACTACAGAGCCAGCAGCGGATATGGCAGAGATTGGAGAACGGGCATCTACAGACATATGGGTGGCAAAGATTTAACAGACCACGTGGATGCGGCCGAATACCTGGTAAAAAATTATGGTATCGACAAAAACAGAATTGGATTGTACGGTGGTTCTTATGGAGGCTTTATTACCTTGATGGGATTGTTCACAACACCGGATGTATTTAAAGCGGGTGCAGCACTAAGACCAGTAACAGACTGGGCACATTACAATCACGGATATACGGCCAATATTTTAAATGAACCAGTGCAAGACTCCATAGCCTATGCAAAATCTTCACCAATCAATTTTGCATCTGGTTTAAAAAATCATTTATTGATTTGTCATGGTATGGTAGATGTGAATGTGCATTTTCAGGATGTGGTACGCTTATCGCAAAAACTGATTGAATTAAAAAAAGACAACTGGGAGTTGGCAGTGTATCCCATGGAAGATCATGGATTTGTAGAACCTAGTAGTTGGACCGATGAGTATAAAAGAATTTTAAAATTATTTGAAGAGCGATTAAAGTAAATGGCTTTGAAAAAAGCAAATGCGCTAACCAATAATATTAACCCATAGTTTACTTGTGTTACCAAATCGTGATCAGAATATTATCTTAAAGTGAAGGTATCATTATCAAATGATTAAGAAGGGCCGCTGGTATAGCGGCTCTTTTTTTTGCAGTATAGTTTCGCGCCAGAAAAACTATATAGCATTATGAGAAACCAATTTAAATCAATGATGATTTCATTAACACTAATAATGGTGTTGATTAATACATCATTCGTATTTGCACAAACCACCAGGGATTTAACTGGTACAGTATTGAATGAAAAAGGAGATCCTTTGCAGGGGGTAACAGTGGTATTGCAGAACAATGCCAACAGCAGTCAACGAACCACCACCAATGAGAGTGGGGTTTATGTTGTAAAGCAATTAACTATTGGAAATAAATACACGATAAAATTTTCTTTTGTTGGATTTGCGTCTACTGAGCAAATGATTACTGTTTCAAAAAATCAACAGCAACTGGTTACCAGAATGAAATCGGAGGCTGGTGAGTTGAATGAAGTGGTGGTTACAGCATTGGGAATTAAAAAGCAGGAAAAAGCATTGGGCTATGCCGCACAAACGATGAAGGAATCAGATGTGATGGATGCCCGCTCTAACAACTGGGTAAGCTCTTTGTCTGGTAAGGTAGCTGGATTGAATTTGTATTCTGCGGGATCGGGACCGGGTGGTTCTGTAAGGGTTTCACTGAGGGGAGATGCTTCTATGAATCCGGATGGAAACAACGCGCTGATTGTATTAGATGGTGTACCTATGAATGGGGGTGGAACCAGTTCAGGAGTAGGCAATGCTTATGGAGCAGGATCTGGTTCAGATGTTCCCGTTGATTTTGGAAATGGGATTTCAGATATTAATCCAGATGATATTGAGAGCATCACCGTGTTGAAAGGACCAGGTGCTACTGCTTTATATGGTAGCAGAGCAGCAAATGGTGCCTTGTTAATTACTACCAAATCTGGTGCGAGAAAAGACAAGGGTATTGGTGTAACCGTAAATACAAATGCAAGCATTAACACCGTATTAAGGTGGCCTGATTATCAATATGAGTATGGTCAGGGAACTGGAAGAGGGTTAAATGCCGCCGGTGAAAAATATTATAGCTATGGGGCTTCTGCAGATGGTGCAAGCACTAGCGGAACCAGTAGTGCATTTGGTCCAAGATTCAATGGACAACTATATTATCAATATGATCCAACAGTTGAAGGACAATCTCCTGAAAGACGTCCATGGGTAGCACAGCCCAACAATATCAAAGACTTCTGGAGAACAGGGTCTACCATCACTAATAATATTTCATTAGAAAGTGGAAATGAAAATGGTTCGGTAAGAGCATCACTCACACACTCTAAAAATGAATGGATCATGCCGAATACTGGTTTCGAAAGAGTAACTGCGGCTTTAAGTGTTAGTCAAAAAGTGTCTGATAAATTGCGCTTTGTTTCTAAAGTAAACTACACCAACAAAACCAGCGATAATTTACCTGCAACGGGTTACAACAATCAGTCAATTGCGTATTTCATGATTTTCCAAAATCCAAACGTAGACTTAAGTTGGTATAGACCTATCTGGAAAAAAGGGCAGGAACAAATTGATCAGGTACATCCCTTCAGCAGTTTTATTGACAACCCATATTTGATTGCTTATGAAATGACCAATGGAGTTAGAAGCAATGCCTTCTTAGCCAATATGGCAGCCACTTATACTTTCAATAGCAAGTTCAATTTGATGTTGCGTTCTGGTATTGATTTTTCCAGTGAAATTAGAAAGCAACAAAGACCCTATTCGTCTGCTAACTACTTAAGAGGTTTTTATAAAGAACAAAATATTCAGGACTATGAAATCAATACTGACTTCTTATTATCCTATAAGGACAAAATTGGTTCTGACATTAATGTAACCGCTTCTGTTGGTGGTAATGCCATGAGTACAAAATACTCCAGAGTAGACGCCAGTGTGATTGGCTTGGTTATTCCGGGCGTATATATGTTAAGCAATGGGGTTGGAACACCGGAAGTAGTGAATGTTGCCAGAAACAAAAAGGTAAACAGTTTATATGGAACAGCATCTTTTGCGTATAAGAATAAATGGTTCGTGGATGTAACAGGAAGGAATGACTGGTCAAGCACATTGCCTATTCAAAACAATTCTTTCTTTTACCCTTCTATTAATACCAGTGTTATCCTAAGTGATATCTTACGCTTGCCGGCATCTATTTCATTTGCCAAACTTCGTTTGTCTGCAGCTCAGGTGGGTAACGATACCGATCCATATAAAACAAGCAAATACTATGGAACCAGCCCATTCCCTGGTTCTGGATCAGTACCAACACTTTTGCACAACGTGAATTTTAAACCAGAAATTTCTACCAACTATGAAGCAGGTCTGGATATTCGTTTGTTCAAGAGCAGACTGAATCTGGATCTTACTTACTACAGCAATACTACCCGAAACCAGATTTTGGAAGTTCCTTTAGATCCAACAACTGGATATTCCAGAGCAGTATTGAATGCAGGAGCTGTTAGAAACAGAGGAATAGAAGTGGTATTAACCGGAAGCATCATTAAAAAGAAAAACTTTAGCTGGACTTCAATTTTAACATGGGCAAAAAACCAAAACCGTGTACTTGAATTGGCGGAAGGAATGGAAGGAAAACAAGATATTGGTTATGGCGGTAATGCAACCATTCAAGCCAGAGTAGGAGGTACAACCGGTGATATTTATGGATTTGGCTTTTTGCGTTCACCTGATGGACAAATTGTTTACAATGCAGCAACAGGTTTGCCTGCACGTCCCCAGGAAATTCAATACATCGGGTCTGCTTATGCAGATTGGAAAGGCGGTATCAGAAATGAATTTACCTATAAAAATTATCGATTCAGCTTTTTGGTAGATGGACAATTGGGTGGCATGATTTATTCTCAGAGTCATCATAAAATGATGGAACAGGGAAAACTAAAATCAAGCCTGCCTGGTCGTGAAGAGAATTATATTATTGGCGTTGGAGTTGTTCAGAACCCCGACAAATCCTATTCACCCAATACTACCAAAGTATTACCTGTTGATTACTACGGAGACTATTACAGAAGAGCCAATGTAGAGTCCAATTCCTTCGATGCTTCTTATTTAAAATTGCGAGAGGCAAGGTTAGAATACAATTTCCCTAAAACGCTTTTAGGTAAGTCTTTCTTTAAACAAGTAAGTGTGGCATTATATGGAAGAGACCTATTCATGATTTCAAGCTTCCCTGTTTTTGATCCAGAAACCGCCGCATTAAATGGTTCCACCATTTTGCCGGGTGTTGAAATGGGACAATTACCGTCTAGCAGAACCATTGGAGCTAATATCACCGTTAAGTTTTAAGGGATTGGGTATTTTTTAAATGACCCATCATTACAATCAATAATGAATCATAATAAAGAAAATGTATGAAAAATAAAATCTCTATAACACTCTCCTTGTTGATGCTTTTGTTCATGGCATCTTGTACCAAGGATTTTGAATCAGTAAACACGGATCCGAATCGTGTAAATAAAATCAGCCCAGGAACCTTATTGAATCCAATTATATATGAAGTGTCTTCTTTCAATATGCGTAAGGCAGATGATTTCACTTTTGGTTTAATGCAGGATATGCTTCCCTTTCCGAGTGTAGCAGGCGGGGTTCACCGATATGATATCACAGAGACAGCGGGTAATTCAACTTGGAGTACGTACTATCGTTGGTTAACCAATGTAAAGGAAATGTACAATTCGGCTGTTGAACAAAAAGACCCGAATTATCAGGCCATTGCGATGACCTTGAATGCTATGATTTATTCAACACTTACCGATTGCTTTGGTGATATTCCTATGGAAGAAGCCACAAAGGGCGACGAAGGAATCTTCAGGCCCAAGTTTACTACACAGCAAAAAGTGTATGAGAAAATCATTGCAGATTTAGATTCAGCCAACAATTTATACGTTACAACCCGTTCCATGATTTATGGTACAGATATGCTATTTGCCAACAATGTGAGCAGCTGGAAGCGATTTACCAACTCATTGCAGATGCGTTTGTTAATGCGTTTAAGTAAAAGAACGGAAATGGGTACCCTGGCAAAGTTGAGAATTATCATAGATAATCCTGTAAAATACCCGGTGTTTACTTCTAATGATCAGGCGGCTATTTTAAAATTATCTGGGGTAACACCATTTGTATCACCATGGGGTAGAGCCATTGACTTTACCACTTTCCGCGCAGCCGGCTTGTTCTTCACTGATAATTTGAATGACTTTAATGATCCAAGAAGAGCCAGATGGTTAACGCAAGCCAGAAACAAACTCAATAATGCCAATATTGGGTACAAAGGAATTCCAGCGGGATACGCTGGAAGCGACAATCAGTTTGACTATGTTCCTTCCAATAAAAATATTGCCTTGGTTACCGCGCCTATGTCTGTGGTATTAATGAGCTATGCAGAAGTTGAACTTATCAGAGCGGAACTAGAATTCAGAAATAATAATACAGCAGCAGCAAAAGCAGCCTATGAAAGAGGGGTGAAAGCTTCTGTTGAGCAGTGGGGTGCCGTTATGCCTGCCGACTATTTTACTAATGTAAAAGCAGCATATAACAATACTTTAGAGCGAATCATGCTGCAGAAATATTATGCTTTATACTTTACCGATTTTCAGCAGTGGTTCGAATACAGAAGAACAGGATTCCCTATAATGCCAGTGGCAGATGGTATGTTGAACAACAAAGTAATGCCAGTCAGATATCGATACCCACCAGCAGTTCAAAGCACCAATACCGAAAATTATAACCAAGCGGTACAAGCTATGGGCGGAGACAATATCAATATTAAAGTGTGGTGGGAAAAATAGCGAAACACTGGTGTGCAGAATTGAAAATTGAAAAGATAGCGTTGAGAATAATGATTTGAAAAACTAACAAATGAAACGAAGAAATTTCTTAAGAAATATAGGATTCACCGGGGGCATATTTGCTTTGCCTTCGGTGATAGCAGAAACCCGGGCCGCTGCTTTTGAAAAGCAAGACCAATTGGTTATTAAAGGCAAAGTAAAGAGTGAGGGCAAAGGAATTGCAGGAGTGAGTGTTACGGATGGTACCAGGGTTTATCAAACCAATAAAAGCGGGGACTATGAATTTGTAGTAAACGAAAACGCCGATTTTGTTTATATCAGCACGCCAGCAGGATATGCTTTTACACATCAAAATCATATCCCTCAATTTTTTGTTTCTGTAAAAGGAAAACGCGGAAACTTTTCTCATGATTTCGTTTTGGAAAAATTATCGGTGGATGATCAGCAGCACAATTTTGTTGTGTGGGCAGACACACAAATGATTTCTGCTGATGATTGTGTACAACTTAAATCCACAACTGTTCCTGATTTCAAAAAATTGATGCAGCAATATCCAGCCAATACTTTGTTTCATGGAATTGGATGTGGAGATCTGGTATGGGATAAGTTTGAATTCTTTAAGGATTATAAAGAGGCCATTCACATGACAGGTGTTCCTTTTTTTAATGTGATTGGCAATCACGATATGGATCTGAATTCCAGAACGGATGATTACTCGGCAGAAACCTTCAAAGAACAATTCGGACCCACTTATTACTCATTCAACAGAGGAGCTATACACTATGTAGTACTCGATGATGTCTTTTTTATTGGTACTGCTAAAAAATACATTGGCTACTTTACCGAAACTCAATTGGCCTGGTTAGAGAGAGATCTTCAGTTTGTTGAACCGGGTACCACTGTGGTAGTGAATGTTCACATTCCCACGTTCACTGGTGCTCCTAAAAGAAACAAAAAAGAAGAAGATTTTGGTGGAACTGTTTCCAATCGTAAAAAACTATATGCCTTATTAGCGCCGTATAAAGTGCATATCATGTCGGGCCATACGCATTTTAATGAATCGTGGGAACAAGATAATATCATGGAGCACAATCACGGAACCGTTTGTGGTGCCTGGTGGACTGGACCCATCTGTGGAGATGGTACACCAAGGGGCTACGGGGTGTATGAAGTAAATGGCAGTGAAATCAAATGGTTTTATAAAAGCACCGACAAAGAAGTCGATCATCAGCTAAGAATCTACCCGAAGGGATACGACAAGAATAATCCTGAAGAACTTGCAGTGAATATCTGGAACTGGGATACTAAATGGAAACTAGAGTGGTTGGAAGATGGTGTATCCAAAGGAGCTCCCACACAAAGAGTGGCAAAAGATCCATGGGCGGTTGAGCTGTATGAGGGCCCCGCGCTTCCGCAGAAACACAAGTTTGTAGAACCTACATTGACTGAACATTTATTTTTTATTAAGCCGTCTACTAACGCGAAAAAAGTTACAGTACGAGCAACGGATCGTTTTGGAAAATCTTTTGAAGAATCCATTCTTCTCTAAAAGGGTCGTTGCTAACTGGTTATAAGCAGTTGATTACTGGGGGCAGTTATCAAAAAAAGGGCACCGTTTTTTTGCGGTGCCCTTGTCAATTTTAATAAGTAAGCGCCAAGGTAATTGGCGCTAAAAATTATCTATTCATACTCGCCAAGAATTCTTCATTGTTCTTGGTTCCGCGCATGCGCTTCAACAATTCGTTCATCGCTTCTTCAGAATTCATATCGTTTAAGAAAACGCGAAGAATATTCATGCGTTGTAATACTTCTTTGTCTAACAATAAGTCGTCGCGACGGGTAGAAGAACCCACCAAGTCAATAGCAGGGAAGATACGCTTGTTGGCTAGTTTTCTTTCAAGCTGTAATTCCATATTACCGGTACCCTTGAATTCTTCAAAGATTACCTCATCCATTTTACTACCTGTTTCTACTAGAGCAGTAGCCAGGATGGTTAGTGAACCGCCGTTTTCAATTTTACGTGCCGCACCAAAGAATTGTTTAGGTTTCAATAAAGCGTTTGCTTCCACACCACCACTCAATACCTTACCGCTTGAAGGAGCAACGGTATTGTGTGCTCTGGCCAAACGGGTAATTGAATCCAATAGAATCACTACATCGTGTCCGCACTCTACTAAACGTTTTGCTTTTTGTAAAGCGATAGAAGAAACTTTTACGTGTTTTTCAGCAGGCTCATCAAAAGTAGATGCAATTACTTCTGCATTTACGCTACGCTCCATATCGGTAACTTCCTCAGGACGTTCGTCAATCAGAACAACCATCAAATACACTTCTGGGTGGTTGGCCGCAATGGCATTGGCCACTTCTTTCAACAACATGGTTTTACCCACTTTGGGTTGCGCCACAATCAATCCACGTTGTCCCTTACCAATAGGCGTGAACAAGTCGATGATACGGGTGCTATAGTTGCTGGGTGAAGTAAATAAATTTAATTTTTCAAACGGGAACAAAGGAGTCAGGTAATCAAAAGGAACCCTGTCTCTTACCTCATCAGGACGCTTTCCGTTGATAAAGTCCACTTTGAGTAAAGCGAAATATTTTTCTCCTTCTTTCGGAGGACGAACAGAACCTGTAACGGTATCTCCGGTTTTTAATCCGAATAATTTAATCTGAGAAGGTGAAACATATACGTCATCCGGAGAAGACAAATAATTGTAATCAGAGGAACGAAGGAAACCATATCCGTCTGGCATCATTTCCAGTACCCCTTCCCCTGGGATAATCCCTTCAAATTCTATATTGAAAGCGGGTTCTTTTTTAGGCTGATGCTGGTGTCTTGGGCGTTCCTGTTGTAAAGAAGTCTCGGGCGCCTGTGCCTGATCGCCATTGTTTTCACTGGCTTCTAATGTCTGAATAATGGCAGCAGCAATATTGGCTGTTGGATCAATTTCGCCGGATTCTTCGGTCTTTACTCCTTCTACTTCCTGATTTTCTATGCGAGGTCTTGGACCTGGTCCTTTTTTATTGTGAACCGCTTTTTTAACCGGGCGACCTTGACGGGCATCTTCTCTTTTGGGCGCTGCTTTTTCTTGTGAAAGAGGTTCGGCAACAACAGGTGCGTCCTGCATCACTTCCGCTTCTTCGGTTGAGCCAGTTGAGGTTTTAATATTAACAGCTTTTTTAGGTCTTCCGGCTTTTTTAGGGGCACCACCTTCTTTTGCTGTACTTTCCTGCACCGCTTGAGAGTCAAGGATCTTATAAATTAATCCTTGTTTGTCTAATTTTTTAGCTCCGGTAATTTTTAAATTTTCAGCTATATCCATTAGTTCTGGCAATAGCATGTCATTTAACTGAAGAATGTCATACATAAATAGAGATATTGTTTGGGGGGTATCAATTTCAAACGATAAAAAAAGTTAATCCTGTCTAAGGAAATCAAACTCAGAAAGGCTAATTGGGTTGATTTGGAAAGAGAGTAACTGAAAATTAAGTGCGTTAAAATGCCACTTATCAGCAGTGTTTCCAGTGCAATGTTACAAAATATTGATAAAACCAACGATTTTATCTGATAAAATATGATCAAACTGAGTCTAAAACCCATTGAATCGCCCTTCAAAACCCCTTGTTTGGTTATCTTTGCGCCATGTTTAATACAAGAATCAAGATAAAAACCCTTTTGGCCAGTGGAAAACCGGGCGATCAGGTAACGGTAATGGGTTGGGTGCGCACGTTTCGCAACAATCAGTTTGTGGCATTGAACGATGGTAGTACCAATAATAATTTACAAGTAGTAGTAGAACTGGGTTTATTGAACGAGGAAACGCTGAAGCGGATTACAACCGGCGCTTCTTTAAAAGTTACCGGAGAAGTAGTAGCTTCTGTAGGTAAGGGACAAACCATTGAAGTAAAAGCAGCAACCTTAGAGATTTTAGGAGATAGCGATGCAGAGAAGTATCCACTCCAACCGAAAAAACATAGTCTTGAATTTTTAAGAGAGAAAGCGCATCTGCGTTTTCGTACCAATACATTCGGTGCGGTATTCCGCATTAGACATTCACTGGCATTTGCTGTGCACCAGTTTTTTAATGAAAAGGGATTTGTGTATTTGCATACACCCATCATTACCGCGAGTGATGCAGAAGGCGCAGGAGAAATGTTCAGAGTAACAACTTTACCAATGGACGGCACTGCACCAAAAGATGCAGCAGGAAATATAGATTACAGCGAAGACTTTTTTGGAAAGAGTACCAATCTTACCGTGAGTGGTCAGCTAGAAGGAGAATTGGGGGCCATGGCTTTTTCTGAGATTTACACTTTTGGACCTACTTTTAGAGCAGAGAATTCGAATACAACCCGCCACCTTGCTGAGTTCTGGATGATTGAACCTGAAATGGCTTTTCACGATATTGAAGACAATATGAACTTGGCCGAAGAGTTTATTCAATACCTGATTCGTTATGCCATGGAGCATAATAAAGAAGACCTTGAATTTTTAGACCAGCGTTTGGCAGAAGAAGAAAAGCAGAAGCCACAGAATGAGCGCGCAGAAATGGGCTTGCTTGAAAAATTGAATTTTGTTCTCAATAATAAATTTGAACGCATCACTTATACTGAAGCGATTCAGATACTATTGGACAGCCCTGCCTACAAAAAGAAAAAATTCAAATACGAAGTAAGCTGGGGTATTGATATGCAGAGTGAGCACGAACGTTACTTGGTGGAGAAGCATTTCAAAAAGCCAGTGATTGTAACAGGATATCCAGCCAAAATCAAAGCATTTTATATGCGTTTGAATGATGGTTGTGAACCAGGCAAAGAAACCGTGGCTGCCATGGATATACTTGCTCCGGGTATTGGAGAAATCGTTGGCGGTTCTCAGAGAGAAGAGCGTCTAGATAAATTGGAGGCTCGCATGAAAGACATGCATATTCCTGCAGAAGAAATGAGCTGGTATTTAGATACTCGTCGTTTTGGAACGGTTCCACATGCAGGATTTGGATTAGGATTCGAGCGAATGGTGCAGTTTGTAACGGGTATGACCAATATCAGAGACGTTATTCCATTCGCCAGAACACCAAAGAATTGCGAATTCTAAGAAAAAAATAGTGGATAATGCGTGAATAACCATTCCACTCCTTATATTTGCAACCCCGAAGGGGAATTCTACGGAAGGTGCGGTAGCTCAGTCGGTAGAGCAAAGGACTGAAAATCCTTGTGTCGCCGGTTCGATCCCGGCCCACACCACAAGACCTCAACAGCAATGTTGGGGTTTTTTTATGTCTTGAGCTGGTCGGTTGGTTAATGTTAAAATATTGTTTTTAAATTATTAACAATAGGTTACTAAATCATTAATGAATGGTTATCAATGAGTTAACAAATGGTTAAGTTGAATTATTGCTGATAGTGCAGAGTACATTCGCGCTTAAATCAATTTGACTTATGAGACCTATTTCTTTTCTCTGCAAGTTCATGTGCTTGTTTGTAATTTTCTTTTTATCCATTCATTTAAAGCTTAGTGCACAGACTATTTCTGGTGTAATTAATGATATTAATGGAAAACCGCTAGCGGGAGCTTCCATTCAATTTAAGGGCACTAGTATAAAAGCGCAAACTAATGCTGACGGCCAATTCAAAATAGAGCCGAATAAAAAATTAGCTAACACAGATATAATATTAATTAGTTATTCAGGTTATAAATCTAAAGAATGGGCGTTTGATGGCTCAACATCAGTTACTATTCAATTAGAACAAGATGATAAAGTTTTAGCTGAAGTGGTGGTTACCGCCCTTGGTATTAAACGTGAGGAAAAATCATTAGGATTTGCTGCTCAAACTGTTAAAGAGAATGCAGTTAAAGATGCAAGAACCAATAACTGGGCGAATAGCTTGTCTGGTAAAGTGGCCGGACTGAATATTCAAGGAACGGGAGCTGGTCCAATGGGATCTTCAAGAATAACACTAAGAGGAGAATCTTCTCTTAATTTAGATAATAATCAAGCACTAATCATTATTGATGGTGTACCAGTTAGTAATAAAATTACTGGTACAGGTTTTTCTTCCCATCTCTCACAAGACAATCCTGTTGACTATGGTTCAGCGGTTTCAGATATTAATCCTGATGATATAGAAAAAATATCGGTATTAAAAGGATCTGGTGCTACCGCATTATATGGAAGCCGGGCTGCTGGTGGGGTAATTTTAATAACTACCAAATCTGGTCAGCGTAAAGACAAGGGATTGGGCATTACTTACAATACCAATATAAGCATGGATCAGGTTAATCGTTGGCCAGACTATCAGTTTGAATATGGAGAAGGAAGAACGGATGCATACTATTCATATTTAAATAGTGCGGATGGACTTAATACCAGTACTGGAGTTGCTGCTGGACGTGCATGGGGTCCAAAATTCAATGGACAACAGTATTTTCAATTCAATCCTTTGGCTGCTGATGGAAAGCCAACAGAACGAACACCATGGGTGGCACACAAGGATTATATTTCTGGATATTTTAAAACAGGTTTAACCATCAATAATAGCATTTCAATTGAAGGGGGATCTGATAAAAGTAGTGCTCGTTTATCGGTGACTCATTTGAAAAATGAGTGGATTATTCCGAATACAGGTTTTGAGCGCTATAACGTTGCGCTCTCCATAAATCAAAAAATTACTGATAAACTTCGCATAAATGGTCGTGTCAATTATACCAATAAGCAAAGTGATAATCTGCCTGCTGCAGGGTACAACAATCAGTCGCTAATGTATTTTTTAATTATTGGAACAGCACCCAATATTCGTCCAGAATGGTTTAAGCCTTATTGGGAGCCTGGTTTAGAAAATGTAAAGCAAAGAAATCCTTTTAATCCGGGACCAGATAATCCTTATTTGGCTTTTTATGAAATGCTGAATAAAATGAATAAGCATGGAGTAATTGGTAATATTTCTGCCACCTATAGTTTTAATGATCATCTTGAGTTACAGGTTAGAACTGGTATGGATATGTCCTACGAGTATCGTTCTCAACAACGACCATTTAGTATGACTAAATATCCTAGGGGGATGTTTCGTGAGCAAAATGTTTTTAACTATGAAATAAACACCGATTTTTTAATAACCTATAATAATAAAATCAATAGTGATTGGAAATATGCTGCAACTGTTGGTGGTAATATGATGAGACAAAACTATGATTTTGCTGGAATGTATGCTGATCAACTAGCGCAACCAGGCATTTATCAAATTTCAAATAGTCTTGATCAGGCAGTTGCTGATCCATTAAAAACTAGAAAAGCCATTAATAGTTTATATGGTACAGGTCAGCTATCTTATCGTGATCTTATTTTTGTGGATGTTACGGGCCGAAATGATTGGTCTAGTACCCTTCCATATAAAAACAATTCATTTTTTTATCCTTCATTCAGCACAAGTTATATTTTATCTGATTTATTCAAATTGCCTACGAAAATTTCTTTTGCTAAGTTGAGAATGTCATGGGCACAGGTTGGGAATGATACGAGGCCTTATCAAACAGATAAATATTATGACCGTATTTACGGAAACAGTTTTACTAATCCGTCTGTTTTATTTAATCCTGAGCTTAAGCCAGAAATTACAACAAGTTATGAAGCAGGTTTGGATATTCGTTTTTTACGTAACAGACTTTCTTTAGATGTGGCCGTGTATTCTAACAACAGCCGCAACCAAATTTTAGCTATTCCATTAGATCCTGTAAGTGGTTATAGTAATGCTCTTGTTAATGCAGGTTTAATAAATAGTAGAGGAATAGAAGTGGCTATTTCAGGAAAACCTATTGTAAACAAAAATTTTACTTGGTCTACTAATTTAGTTTGGAGTATGAACAGAAGCTATGTTAGAGAATTAGCTGCTGGTATTACCAATCAAGTTATTTATTCTCATGGAAGTAATGTTTCAATTGAAGCAAGAGTTGGCGGTAGAATGGGTGATCTATATGGTCGTGGATTTCAACGATCTCCAGAAGGACAAATTATTTATGGCTCGAATGGTTTACCTGCTCAGTTAGATCCAGTTGTTAAAAAATGGGGAAATGCTTTTGCAGATTGGAAAGCAGGGCTAACCAATGAATTTACCATAAATCAAACAAGAATAAGTGTATTACTTGA
>Ga0208492_1000848_pt1 | contig 22887 bp, 37 predicted proteins | sample Subbioar_CSW14AB_FD_184820 | JGI IMG/M metagenome (GOLD analysis project Ga0208492, IMG submission 184820) | Serpentinite rock and fluid subsurface biosphere microbial communities from McLaughlin Reserve, California, USA - CR12Mar_CSW14AB (SPAdes) | ecosystem: Environmental > Terrestrial > Deep... | reverse complement strand
CGGCATCCGCCCGACGCAGAAGACCACGGTCACGGGTATCGAGATGTTCCACAAGCAGCTCGACGAGGCCTGGGCCGGCGAGAACTGCGGTCTCCTGCTCCGTGGTCTTAAGCGCGAGGAGGTCGAGCGCGGCCAGGTCGTCGTGAAGCCGGGTTCGGTCACGCCGCACACGAACTTCGAGGGCACCGCGTACATCCTGTCGAAGGACGAGGGTGGCCGCCACAACCCCTTCTACACGAACTACCGCCCGCAGTTCTACTTCCGCACCACGGACGTGACCGGCGTCATCTCGCTGCCCGAGGGCACCGAGATGGTCATGCCCGGTGACACCACGGACATGACGGTGGAGCTCATCCAGCCCATCGCCATGGAGGAGGGCCTCGGCTTCGCGATCCGTGAGGGTGGCCGCACCGTCGGCGCCGGCACGGTGACCAAGATCATCAAGTAAGTACCTCCAGTACTCGCTTCGGGAGCGGGGTCGGATCTTCGGATGCGGCCCCGCTTTCGTGCTCCCGGGTGGTCGTCGAGCGGAGCGAGGCGCCGTCCCCGGTCGTTGAGCGGAGCGAAGCGGAGTCGAAACGTCTCCGAACTCACCCTGCGCGCTCCGCTCCTCCACAGCCCCACCCGGTACCGTGCCCACATGACCGACGTCCTCGGCCCGAAGCCCCCGCGCAGCCACGCCCGCATGTGGGTCACCACCCTGCTGCTGCTCGTCTACGCGGGCTTCGTCGCCCTCGTTACTCTCTGGCCGAACCCCTCCGAGCTGGAGTTCGGTGGGATCGGCGACCGTGTGCTCCGGGTGCTCTATCGGTTCGGCGTCCCCGAGTGGTTCGGGATGGTCGAGCTTGAGTTCGCGGCCAACGTTGCGATGTTCGTGCCGCTGGGCTTCCTGCTGGGTTTGGCCTTGCCGCGCCGCGCCTGGTGGCTCGCGCTGTTCCTGCTTCCGGGTTACACGGTGGGCATCGAGCTCACGCAGGCTCTTGCCCTCGCCTCGCGGAGCCCAACGCTGCAGGATGTGGTCGCCAACTCGGCCGGTGGGTATATCGGACTGGCCTTGGCGATGGTATTGCGTGCTGTCATCCGCGCGCGCGACCGCCGTCTGATCACCCGGGCAATCTGGGAGCGGGACGCCGAAGTGCTGCGGGCGCGTCGCCTTCCGGTGCCCGCTGTGGACGCGAATCCGTGGGTGCCTGACGATGATGGGGCGTTCGGCGGGGCACGCTACGGCGGAATGCAGGAGGAGGCGCTCACGTTGCGACTCCCGCTCGACCGCTGAGCCTGCGACGGGCAGTCCTGCCCATGACGCCGTGCGTCGCCACTCCCGCTGGATGGGTTCCCCGGTGCGCGTCCGCCTGACACAATGGCGGCGACGCGTCCGACCTGCGGACGCACCGAACCCTTTGGGAGGGGAAATCATGGGCTTCGACGATCTCGTGAACCAGGGCAAGGAACTCTTCGAGCAGAACAAGGACAAGCTCCAGGACGCGCTCCAGAGCGCGGAGGCCGAGGGCGTCAGCGACTCGGTCCTCGACAAGGTCACGGACTTCGCCAAGGGCGTTCTGCCGGACGACCTCGACGCGCAGATCGACCAGATCCGCGACAACGTCGACGGCGCCGTCGGCGACGAGTAAGCAGCCGGCTTCCGACGCCTCCGCCCCTCGGGGCGGGGGCGTCGTCGCGTTCGCGGGGCTCGGGCGGGTCCAGGTAACGAACAGGTAACGCCCACGGGTCGTCCAGACCAGTCGGTAACGGTAGGGGGTCCCCATTCGCCGCGGCCGCCACCCGAAGGCCCTGCCGCGTGATGCGCCGCTGCGCGCGATGGCGAGTGCGGACGTACCCGATGAGAAACGCAAGGTATGTCGCACAACACACCCGAAACACCCCTGCTCACCCCGTTCCCGCGTCCGAACCACCTCTCGCTGCTGCGTCGCGAGCGCCGCGCGCGTCAGCGTCGCCGCCTGCTCGGCGTCGCTGTGGCCGCCGGCCTGATGCTGTCGGGCACCGCGGCCGTGGCGGCGACCGCTCCGCCGCCGGGCGCGCGCGCCGTCGCCGAGCCGACTCAGGGCGCGGACGACGCCACGGCCGCCGCCGTGGCCGAGGCCGCGCTCGACCGGGCCGAGAAGGCGCTCGCCCAGGCGCACGCCGAGGCTGACACCAGCAAGCTCCGCGCGAAGCTCGACGAGCTCAGCGACTACGAGAAGCTGCCGGCCGTCGTGATCAGCGGCGAGGCCGTCGAGACCGAGCACGCCACGCAGGACCTCGTGGCCCAGACCGCCGCCCTGGTGCGCCAGGACGAGGAGGAGGCCCGCCGTGCCGCCGAGGAGGCCGCGCGCAAGGCCGAGGAGGAGGCCGCGCGCAAGGCCGAGGAGGAGCGCCAGGCGGCCGAGGCCCTCGCCGCCGCGAACACCCCCGCGGGCGCGCAGGCGACGGCCCAGCGCATGGCGGCCGAGGTGTACGGCTGGGGCGCCGGCGAGTTCAGCTGCCTCGTGTCGCTCTGGAACAAGGAGTCCGGCTGGAACTACCAGGCCATGAACCCCTCGAGCGGCGCCTACGGCATCCCGCAGTCGCTGCCCGGAGACAAGATGGCCACGGTCGCCTCGGACTGGGCGACCAACGCCACGACCCAGATCACCTGGGGCCTCGACTACATCTCGCGCGCCTACGGCAGCCCCTGCGCGGCGTGGGGCCACTCGCAGGCCGTCAACTGGTACTGACGCACCCGGCAGATCCGAAGGGATCCGCACATCCGAAGCCCGTTTCGTCCGGTCCGCGCTTCGGGGTGGCGGATCCCTTCGGCTGTGCGGGCGGCGTGCGCCGTCGTCACGCCGCCTTGTGCAGGCCCTGCGCGATCGCGCGCAGGATGAGGTCCTGCACCTCCTCCCAGTGCTCGTAGATCTGCTGCGACGTCACGCGGATCACGTGGTAGCCGTGCAGCCGCAGGATCGCGTCGTGCGCGTTGTCGGACGACCGCTGCGCGCCGACGTGGTGCGCGCCGTCGACCTGCACCACCAGGCGCTCGCCGATCAGGAAGTCCACGCGGTGCCCGTAGAGCCAGATCTGCGATCGGATGGGCATCCGCAGCCAGCGGAGCCGGGTGAACACGAATGTCTCGAGGCCCGAATCCCGGAACGGCGACACCTCCGCCAGCAGCCGACGCGCGGCCGGAGAGAGCCGGTAGCGCCCGAACGAGTCGCGATCGACGAGGCCCTGCTGGAACGCCGAGTCCCACGCGGCGAGCGACTCCCCGTGCGGCTGGCAGTCGGCGATGAGCGCGAGGACGTTCTCGATCGGGTCCTCGAGTTGCCCGGGATGACGCGGTATCAGTGGCTGGGCCCAGTGGACTTGCGCCTTCTTCACCACGACGGACGCCGGCGCGAGAGCGCCGACGTGCACCAGGTCATCGGCCGCCCTCGTCCACAGCCCCAGCCGTTCAGCCTGGGTCACGCATGTAAGCACCACTCCCGAGACGGCTGCCCGGACGAGCATCTGATCCGCGCAGCCGGGAATGTAGACCCATCCCCGGCGCGGACGCCTGAGCGCGCCGCGTGCGACTGCTCCGTCGATTTCGTGCCGAGAGAAGCCGGCGTCGCGGAGCGCACGTGTGCGGGCGATCCCGCCCTGCGCGGCGAGGTGTGCGAGGAGATCCATGAGGCCACCGTCGCAGTCGCCAGGCTCGCTTGAGGCGGCCATCCGCTGCGGCGGAACAGGTGAGCCGCGGATGATCGCTGTGGACGAGAGTCGCCGATGCGAAGGGATCCGCACATCCGAAGCCCGGACCGCTTTCATCCGACTTCGGATGTGCGGATCGCTTCCGGTGGGCGAGCCTGGGAGGGTACCGAGCGCCCTCCCGAGAGCCGCGTGATTCCGCGGGATCCCGCGCGACACGCCCGGGTTGCTCTCGTGCGGCCCGGGGTGGCAGAATAGACAAGTTCCACATTCCTGCGTGCGCTCCCTCGGGAGGACTGCGCGGGATCACTGCCAGGGCAGTGCACAGACCAGGGGTCTGGGCCGCGGGCAGGAGAACGAAATCACACACCCACCTCGCAGAGGCTGCTCTGCGCGCGTGGACTGACATGTGAACACGACCCACAGGGGTCAGCCCGAAGGGTATCCGGAGGGTACGTGCGTCCAATGCCCGTGAGGTACGACGCGTAAAGAGAGTGAGCAGACAAATGGCGGGACAGAAGATCCGCATTCGCCTGAAGTCGTATGACCACGAGGTCATCGACACGTCGGCGCGCAAGATCGTCGACACGGTCACCCGTGCGGGTGCTCAGGTCGTGGGCCCGGTGCCCCTTCCGACCGAGAAGAACGTGGTCGTCGTGATCCGTTCGCCCCACAAGTACAAGGACAGCCGCGAGCACTTCGAGATGCGCACCCACAAGCGCCTCATCGACATCGTGGACCCGACGCCGAAGGCCGTCGACTCGCTCATGCGTCTCGACCTTCCGGCCGACGTCAACATCGAGATCAAGCTCTGAGGCTGGGGATCGACATGGCTGACATCAACAACAAGATTTCGAAGGGCCTGCTGGGCACCAAGCTCGGCATGACCCAGGTGTGGAACGAGAACGGCAAGCTCATCCCCGTCACGGTGATCGAGCTCGCGCCGAACGTGGTCACGCAGATCCGCACGGCGGAGAAGGACGGCTACTCGGCCATCCAGATCGCCGCCGGCGCCATCGACCCGCGCAAGGTCAACAAGCCGCTCTCGGGCCACTTCGAGGCCGCGGGCGTGACGCCCCGCCGTCACCTCGCGGAGATCCGCACGGCCGACGCCGCCGAGTACTCGCTGGGCCAGGAGCTCACGGTCGACGGCACCTTCGAGGCCGGCCAGCTCGTCGACGTCGTCGGCACGAGCAAGGGCAAGGGCACCGCGGGTGTCATGAAGCGCCACAACTTCAAGGGCGTCTCGGCTTCGCACGGTGCGCACCGCAACCACCGCAAGCCCGGTTCGATCGGCGCCTCGTCGACCCCGAGCCGCGTCTTCAAGGGCATGCGCATGGCCGGCCGTATGGGCGCCGAGCGCGTGACCGTCCTCAACCTCACGGTTCACGCCGTCGACGCCGAGAAGGGTCTGCTGCTCGTCAAGGGCGCCGTCCCCGGCGCGCGCGGCCGCACCGTGTACGTCCGCAACGCTGTGAAGGGGGCCTGAGTTAGATGGCTGACTCGACTCTCGCTCTCGACGTTCTGGGCATCGACGGCAAGAAGGCCGGCTCGGTCGAGCTGCCCGCCTCGGTGTTCGACGTCAAGACGAACATCCCGCTGATCCACCAGGTCGTCGTCGCGCAGCTCGCCGCGGCTCGCCAGGGCACCCACTCGACCAAGCGTCGCGGTGAGGTCTCGGGCGCCGGCCGCAAGCCCTTCAAGCAGAAGGGCACGGGCAACGCCCGTCAGGGCTCGATCCGCGCGCCGCACATGACCGGCGGTGGCATCGTCCACGGCCCGAAGCCGCGCGACTACTCGCAGCGCACCCCCAAGAAGATGATCGCCGCCGCCCTCGCGGGCGCGCTCAGCGACCGTCTGCGGGGCGAGCGCATCCACGTCGTCGAGTCGTTCGGTGTGACCGAGCCCTCGACCAAGGCCGCCGCCTCCTTCCTCGCGAAGGTGTCGCCTGCCAAGAACGTGCTCGTCGTGCTCGACCGCGAGGACGACTTCGGCTACCTGAGCGTGCGCAACCTCGGTTACGTCCACGTGCTGATGGCCGACCAGCTGAACGCCTACGACGTGCTCGTCTCGGACGACATCGTCTTCACCAAGGCCGCCATCGACGCGTTCATCGCGCAGAAGGCCGGCGCCACTGAGGAGGTCTCGGCATGACCGCCGTCCAGAAGGACCCGCGCGACGTCATCCTGAAGCCGGTCGTCTCGGAGAAGAGCTACGGTCTCATCGACGAGGGCAAGTACACGTTCATCGTGGACCCCCGCTCGAACAAGACCGAGATCAAGCTCGCGATCGAGAAGATCTTCGGCGTCAAGGTGGCTTCGGTCAACACGATCAACCGCGTCGGCAAGGCCCGCCGCACCCGCTTCGGCATCGGCAAGCGCAAGGACACCAAGCGCGCCATCGTCACGCTCAAGTCGGGCACCATCGACATCTTCACGGCAGTCGGCTGACGGTCGGGGAGGAAGAGAGAACATGGCTATTCGCAACTACAAGCCCACGACCCCCGGTCGCCGCGGCTCGTCGGTGGCAGACTTCGCCGAGATCACCCGGTCGACGCCTGAGAAGTCGCTGCTCCGCCCGCTCGCCAAGACGGGTGGCCGCAACAACCAGGGCCGCATCACGACGCGCCACATCGGTGGTGGCCACAAGCGCCAGTACCGCGTGATCGACTTCCGTCGCAACGACAAGGACGGCATCGACGCGAAGGTCGCGCACATCGAGTACGACCCCAACCGCACGGCGCGCATCGCGCTCCTGCACTACGTGGACGGCACGAAGCGCTACATCCTCGCGCCCAACAAGCTGCAGCAGGGCGACGTCGTCGAGTCGGGTCCGAACGCGGACATCAAGCCCGGCAACAACCTGCCGCTGCGCAACATCCCGACCGGTACCGTCGTGCACGCCATCGAGCTGCGCCCCGGTGGCGGCGCGAAGATGGCGCGTTCGGCCGGCGCCGCGGTGCGTCTCGTCGCCAAGGACGGCCCCTACGCGCAGCTCCGTCTGCCGTCGGGCGAGGTCCGCAACGTCGACGCCCGCTGCCGCGCGACGATCGGCGAGGTCGGCAACGCCGAGCAGTCGAACATCAACTGGGGCAAGGCTGGCCGCAAGCGCTGGAAGGGCGTCCGCCCGACCGTCCGCGGTGTCGCCATGAACCCGGTCGACCACCCGCACGGTGGTGGTGAGGGCAAGACCTCCGGTGGCCGTCACCCGGTCACCCCGTGGGGTCAGCCTGAGGGCCGCACCCGTCACGCCAACAAGGAAAGCGACAAGCTCATCGTGCGTCGCCGTAACGCCGGCAAGAAGCGCAAGTAGGAGTAAAGAAGATGCCCCGCAGTCTGAAGAAGGGCCCCTTCGTCGACGAGCACCTGCTGCGCAAGGTGGTCTCGCAGAACGAAGCCGGCACCAAGAACGTGATCAAGACCTGGTCGCGTCGCTCGATGATCATCCCGGCCATGCTCGGCCACACGATCGCCGTGCACGACGGTCGCAAGCACATCCCGGTGTTCGTCACCGAGACGCTTGTCGGCCACAAGCTGGGCGAGTTCGCGCCCACCCGCACCTTCCGCGGCCACGAGAAGGACGACAAGAAGGGCCGTCGCCGCTGACCGCGGTGACGCAAGAGGAGAAGAAATGGTGGAGTCCATCGCACGCGTGCGACACATCCGCGTGACCCCTCAGAAGGCTCGTCGTGTCGTCGCGCTCATCAAGGGCAAGCAGGCCCAGGAGGCTCTCGCGATCCTGAAGTTCGCGCCGCAGGCGGCTTCCGAGCCGATCTACAAGCTCGTCGCGTCGGCCATGGCCAACGCGCAGGTCAAGGCCGACAAGGACGGCGAGTACCTGGACGAGCAGGACCTGTTCGTGGCGAACGCCTACGTGGACGAGGGCACGACGCTCAAGCGTTTCCAGCCCCGTGCCCAGGGCCGCGCGTTCCAGATCAAGAAGCGCACGAGCCACATCACGGTCGTGCTCTCGACGCCGGCGGTCGCGGAGACCGCTGACGCCGACAAGAAGAAGGCGAGCAAGTAATGGGACAGAAAGTCAGCCCCTACGGCTTCCGCCTCGGCATCACCACGGACCACGTCTCGCGCTGGTTCTCGGACTCGACGAAGCCGGGTCAGCGGTACGCCGACTACGTGGCCGAGGACATCAAGATCCGCAAGCTGCTGCAGACGAACCTCGACCGTGCCGGCGTGAGCCGCATCGAGATCGAGCGCACGCGTGACCGCGTCCGCGTCGACATCCACACGGCCCGCCCGGGCATCGTGATCGGTCGTCGTGGCGCGGAGGCCGAGCGCATCCGCGGCGAGCTCGAGAAGCTCACCGGCAAGCAGATCCAGCTGAACATCCTCGAGGTGAAGAACCCCGAGGCCGACGCTCAGCTCGTCGCCCAGGGCGTCGCCGAGCAGCTCAGCGCCCGCGTGGCCTTCCGCCGCGCGATGCGCAAGGGCCTGCAGGGCGCCCAGCGCGCCGGCGCCAAGGGCGTCCGGATCCAGGTCTCGGGCCGCCTCGGCGGCGCGGAGATGAGCCGTTCGGAGTTCTACCGCGAGGGTCGTGTGCCGCTGCACACGCTGCGCGCGAACATCGACTACGGCTTCTACGAGGCCAAGACCACCTTCGGCCGCATCGGCGTGAAGGTCTGGATCTACAAGGGCGACCTCACCAACAAGGAACTCGCGCGCGAGCAGGCCAACATGAAGCCGGCCCGCGACCGCGATCGTGGCGGCCGCCGTGGCCCGCGTCGTGACGACGCGCAGGCGCCGGTCGCGGAAGGAGCTTCGGCGTAATGCTCATCCCCCGCAAGGTCAAGTACCGCAAGCAGCACCACCCCAAGCGGGATGGCGCGGCGACGGGTGGCACCAAGGTCTCCTTCGGTGAGTTCGGCATCCAGGCCCTCACGCCCGCGTACGTGACGAACCGTCAGATCGAGTCCGCTCGTATCGCCATGACGCGCCACATCAAGCGCGGCGGCAAGGTGTGGATCAACATCTACCCCGACCGTCCGCTTACGAAGAAGCCCGCCGAGACCCGCATGGGTTCGGGTAAGGGCTCGCCGGAGTGGTGGGTCGCCAACGTCAAGCCGGGTCGCGTCCTCTTCGAGGTCGCCGGCGTCAACGAGCAGCTCGCTCGCGAGGCCCTGACCCGTGCCATTCACAAGCTGCCTCTCAAGGCACGCATCATCAAGCGCGAGGAGGGCGACGCGTAATGGCGATCGGCACCAAGGAGCTCGCCACGAGCGAGCTCGACACGTTCGAGGACCAGCGCCTCGTCGAGGAGCTGCGCAAGGCCAAGGAGGAGCTGTTCAACCTGCGCTTCCAGTCGGCCACCGGCCAGCTCGAGAGCCACGGCCGCATCCGCGCCGTCAAGCGCGACATCGCGCGGCTCTACACCGTCATCCGTGAGCGCGAGCTCGGCATCCGTGCCACGCCCGCTCCGGCCGAGGTGAAGGCCAAGAAGAGCAAGGCGAAGAAGTCGGACGAGACTTCGGTCGCCGAGGGAGAGGCTGAGTGATGGCCACCGAGAAGAAGGTCGGCGAGCACGCCGAGCACGACGTCCGCGACGCGGACGCCCGCGGCTACCGCAAGTCGGTCCGCGGCTACGTCGTGAGCGACAAGATGGACAAGACGATCGTCGTCGAGGTCGAGGACCGCGTTAAGCACCCCCTCTACGGCAAGGTCATCCGTCGCACCAAGAAGCTCAAGGCGCACGACGAGCAGAACACCGCCGGCATCGGCGACCTCGTGCTCATCAACGAGACCCGTCCGCTGAGCGCGACCAAGCGCTGGCGCCTGGTTGAGATTCTGGAGAAGGCCAAGTGATTCAGACCGAGTCCCGCCTCAAGGTCGCCGACAACACCGGCGCGAAGGAGCTGCTCACGATCCGCGTCCTCGGTGGTTCGAACCGCCGTTACGCCGGCGTGGGCGACACCATCGTCGCGACGGTCAAGGACGCGATCCCGGGCGGCAACGTCAAGAAGGGCGACGTCGTCAAGGCGGTCGTCGTCCGCACCGTGAAGCAGACGCGCCGCGCTGACGGCTCGTACATCAAGTTCGACGAGAACGCCGCCGTGATCCTGAAGAACGACGGGGAGCCCCGCGGCACCCGCATCTTCGGCCCGGTCGGCCGCGAGCTTCGTGACCGCAAGTTCATGAAGATCGTCTCGCTCGCCCCGGAGGTGCTGTAAGCAATGGCGAAGATCAAGAAGGGCGACCTCGTCCAGGTCATCACCGGCGCCAAGCAGGACCGCGGCGGCGACCGCGGCAAGCAGGGCAAGGTGCTCGAGGTCGTGGACGGCGGCCAGCGCGTCGTCGTCGAGGGCGTCAACTACATCACGAAGCACAACCGGATCGGCCAGACGCAGCGCGGCACGAAGACCGGTGGCATCGAGACGTACGAGGCCCCCATCCACATTTCCAACGTCGCGCTCGTCGACCCCGAGACGAAGAAGCCGACCCGCGTCGGCTTCCGCGTCGAGGAGCAGGTCAAGGACGGCGTCAAGAAGACTGTTCGCGTTCGCTACGCGAAGAAGTCGGGTAAGGACATCTGACAGTGAGCACCATTGACGCGCAGGCTGGCAAAATCCAGCCGCGCCTGAAGCAGGTCTACCGCGACCAGATCCGCCAGAAGCTGCAGGACGAGTTCGGCTACGAGAACGTCATGCAGATCCCTGGCCTGGTCAAGGTCGTCGTCAACACGGGTGTCGGCGAGGCAGCTCGCGACTCCAAGGTCATCGAGGGTGCGGTCGCCGACCTCACCGCGATCACGGGTCAGAAGCCCGTCGTCACCAAGGCGAAGAAGTCGATCGCGCAGTTCAAGCTGCGCGAGGGCCAGCCCATCGGCGCCCACGTCACGCTCCGTGGCGACCGCGCCTGGGAGTTCCTGGACCGCCTGATCTCGCTCGCCCTGCCCCGCATCCGCGACTTCCGCGGTCTGTCGGGCAAGCAGTTCGACGGCAACGGCAACTACACCTTCGGTCTCCAGGAGCAGTCCGTGTTCCACGAGATCGACCAGGACAAGATCGACCGCGTGCGCGGCTTCGACATCACGGTGGTCACCACCGCGAAGTCGGACGACGAGGGCCGGGCGCTCCTGCGCCACCTGGGCTTCCCGTTCCGCGCCGACGACCAGCAGGCCTGAGACATCTCTCAGGTCGGTCTGCGGTAAGATCGAGCGTTTGTGTTCCGCCGCCGGCCGGGATCTTCTCGGCCGGCGGCGGAGCCGCGCGAAGCACAACTGAATACGGATCGATCATCGAAGGTCGTCTGTCGTGGACCGGCAGCCGAAACCTCATGAACAAAGGACACGTCATATGACGATGACAGACCCGGTCGCAGACATGCTGACCCGTCTGCGCAACGCGAACTCGGCGCACCACGACACCGTGTCGCTGCCGTCGAGCAAGCTGAAGACGCACATCGCGGAGATCCTCAAGCAGGAGGGTTACATCGCGGCGTGGGAGGAGACCGACGCGCGCGTCGGCAAGACCCTCACGATGACCCTCAAGTACGGCCCGAACCGCGAGCGGTCGATCGCCGGCATCAAGCGCGTCTCGAAGCCCGGCCTCCGCGTGTACGCGAAGTCGACCGAGCTGCCCCGTGTGCTCGGCGGACTCGGCGTCGCCATCCTGTCCACCTCCTCCGGTCTTCTCACCGACCGTCAGGCTGAGCAGAAGGGCGTGGGCGGAGAAGTTCTCGCCTACGTGTGGTGATCCCTCATGTCGCGTATCGGACGTCTTCCCATTGACATCCCCGCCGGCGTCACCGTGACGGTCGACGGGCAGCAGGTTGCCGTGAAGGGCCCCAAGGGCGAGCTCGCGCTCACCGTGGCCAAGCCCATCGAGGTCAAGGTCGAGGAGAACCAGGTTCTCGTCACCCGCCCCGACGACGAGCGCGCCTCGCGCTCGCTGCACGGTCTCACGCGCACCCTGATCAACAACAACATCATCGGCGTGACCCAGGGCTACACCAAGGGCCTCGAGGTCGTCGGCACCGGTTACCGCGTGGCGCAGAAGGGCTCGGCCGTCGAGTTCGCTCTGGGCTTCTCGCACCCCGTGACCGTCGAGCCGCCGGCCGGCATCACGTTCACCGTCGAGGGCAACAACAAGCTCACGGTGAGCGGCATCGACAAGCAGGCCGTCGGTGAGACCGCCGCCAACATCCGCAAGATCCGCAAGCCCGAGCCGTACAAGGGCAAGGGTGTGCGCTACGCCGGCGAGGTCGTGCGTCGCAAGGCCGGAAAGGCTGGTAAGTAATCATGGCTGTGAAGTCGAAGTCGGCCGCGCGTACGCGCCGTCACGTTCGCCTCCGCAAGAAGGTCGTCGGCACCGAGGCCCGTCCTCGTCTCGTCGTGACCCGTTCGGCGCGCCACGTCTTCGTGCAGCTCGTCGACGACAGCAAGGGCCACACCGTGGCCTCCGCCTCGACTCTCGAGACCGACCTGCGCGGCTTCGAGGGCGACAAGACCGCCAAGGCCCGCAAGGTCGGCGAGCTGCTCGCTGAGCGCGCCAAGGCCGCCGGGTTCACCGACGTGGTGTTCGACCGTGGTGGCAACCGCTACGCCGGTCGTGTCGCCGCGATCGCCGAGGGCGCCCGCGAAGGGGGGCTGAACCTGTGAGTGACAACAAGGAGACCGAAGTGACCACCGAGGCCCCCGAGGCCGGCGCCGAGCAGGCGCAGACCGAGCAGCGCACCGAGCGCGGCGACCGCCGCGGCGGACGCGGTGAGCGCGGCCAGGGCCGTGGCGGCCGTGACCGCAACGACCGTGGCGCCGACAGCCAGTTCCTGGAGCGCGTCGTCACGATCAACCGCGTGTCGAAGGTCGTGAAGGGCGGTCGTCGCTTCAGCTTCACCGCTCTCGTGGTCGTCGGCGACGGCAACGGCGTGGTCGGTGTCGGCTACGGCAAGGCCCGCGAGGTGCCCCTGGCGATCTCGAAGGGCGTCGAGGACGCGAAGCGCAACTTCTTCCGCGTGCCCCGCGCCGGCGCCACCATCCCGCACCCCGTGCAGGGTGAGGCCGCGGCCGGTGTCGTCATGCTCCGCCCGGCGTCCGCGGGTACCGGTGTCATCGCCGGTGGCCCCGTGCGCGCCGTGCTCGAGTGCGCCGGCATCCACGACGTGCTGTCGAAGTCGCTCGGCTCGTCGAACACGATCAACATCGTGCACGCGACGGTGGAGGCCCTGAAGCAGCTCGAGGAGCCCCGTGCGGTCGCCGCGCGTCGTGGCCTCGAGTTCGACCAGGTCGCCCCTGCGCGTCTCGTCCGTGCGGAGGCCGAGGCCGCCGCTGCTGCGAAGGCAGGTGTCTGATGGCTGCTCGTCTGAAGGTGACGCAGACCAAGTCCAAGGTGAGCGAGAAGCAGAACCAGCGCGACACGCTGCGTTCGCTCGGCCTCAAGCGGATCGGCGACTCGGTCGTCCGTCCCGACGACGCGCAGACGCGCGGTTACGTCAAGGCCGTCGCCCACCTCGTCAAGGTTGAGGAGATCGACTGATGGCTGAGAAGAAGGCCACGGCCGACAAGGCCGACAAGAAGACCGCAGCCGAGGCCAAGCGCCCCGGTGTGCTGAAGGTCCACCACCTCCGTCCCGTCCCGGGCGCCAACACCGCGAAGACCCGTGTCGGTCGCGGTGAGGGCTCGAAGGGCAAGACGGCCGGTCGAGGCACCAAGGGCACCAAGGCGCGCTACAGCGTCCGCCCCGGCTTCGAGGGTGGCCAGATGCCGCTGCACATGCGCACCCCGAAGCTGCGCGGGTTCAAGAACCCGTTCCGCTTCGAGTACCAGGTCGTGAACCTGGACAAGCTCGCGGAGCTCTACCCGCAGGGTGGCGACGTGACCGTCGCCGACCTGGTGGCCAAGGGCGCGGTCCGCAAGAACGAGAAGGTCAAGGTTCTCGGTGGCGGCGACATCGCCGTGGCCCTGAACGTGACCGTCGACAAGGTCTCCGGCTCGGCTGAGCAGAAGATCGTCGCGGCCGGCGGCAGCGTCAAGTAACCCACGTCAAGGGGCCGGAAGCGATCGCTTCCGGCCCCTTGCGTTAGCCTGGAGGCCGGTCCCGCCCTCGCGGGCCCGTCTCATTCCCCGGGAGGCACGTCCTTGTTCAGCGCCATCGCGCGGATCTTCCGCACGCCGGATCTGCGGCGGAAGATCGGATTCACCCTCGCGATCATCGCGATCTACCGCTTCGGCGCGCACGTGCCGGCTCCGTTCGTGAACTTCCCGAACGTCCAGAGCTGCATCGACCAGACGTCGGGCACCGACGGACTGCTCTCGCTCGTCAACCTCTTCTCCGGCGGCGCGCTGTTGCAGCTGTCGATCTTCGCGCTCGGCGTCATGCCGTACATCACGGCGACCATCATCACGCAGCTGCTCCGCGTCGTGATCCCGCACTTCGAGACCCTCTACAAGGAGGGCCAGTCGGGCCAGGCGAAGCTGACGCAGTACACGCGCTACCTCACGATCGCGCTCGCTCTGCTGCAGTCGACCACCCTCGTGACCGTCGCCCGCACCGGCCAGCTGTTCGGCGTGACGGGCATCCCGGAGTGCACGCAGCTGCTCGTCAACGACGTGTGGTGGGCCCAGCTGCTCATGATCATCACGATGACCGCCGGCACCGGCCTCATCATGTGGTTCGCCGAGCTTGTCACCGAGCGCGGCATCGGCAACGGCATGTCGCTGCTGATCTTCACGTCGATCGCCGCGACCTTCCCCGCCGCCATGGGCGCCATCTGGCAGGCCCGCGGCTTCGAGATCTTCCTGCTCGTGATGGCGGTCGGCGTGCTCGTCGTGGCGCTCGTCGTGTTCGTCGAGCAGTCGCAGCGCCGCATCCCGGTCCAGTACGCGAAGCGGATGGTGGGACGCCGCACGTACGGCGGCACCAACACCTACATCCCGATCAAGGTCAACATGGCCGGCGTCGTGCCCGTCATCTTCGCCTCGTCGCTGCTGTACATCCCGGCGCTCATCGCGCAGTTCAACACCCCGGCCGACGGCACCCTGCCCCCGGAGTGGGTGACGTGGATCTCCACGTACCTGACCACGGGCGACCACCCGCTGTACATGGCCATCTACTTCCTGATGATCATCGGCTTCACGTACTTCTACGTGGCCATCACGTTCAACCCGGTCGACGTCGCCGACAACATGAAGAAGTACGGCGGCTTCATCCCCGGCATCCGCGCGGGACGTCCCACCGCGGAGTACCTCGACTACGTGCTCACGCGCATCACGCTGCCCGGCTCGATCTACCTCGGTCTCATCGCCCTGATCCCGCTGATCGCGCTCGCGACCGTGGGCGCCAACCAGAACTTCCCGTTCGGCGGAGCCTCGATCCTGATCATCGTCGGCGTGGGCCTCGAGACCGTCAAGCAGATCGACGCGCAGCTGCAGCAGCGCCACTACGAAGGGCTCCTCCGATGACCTCCACCCGTCTCCTGATCGTCGGACCCCAGGGCTCGGGCAAGGGCACGCAGGGCGTGCGGATCGCCGAGGCGTACGGCATCCCCGAGATCTCGACCGGCGACATCTTCCGCGCCAACATCAAGGAGGGCACGGAGCTCGGCCTGAAGGTCAAGGCGATCACCGACGCCGGCAACCTCGTGTCGGACGAGCTGACCGGCGAGATCGTGCGCGACCGCCTGTCGCAGCCCGACGCGGCCGACGGCTTCCTGCTCGACGGCTACCCCCGCAACATCGCGCAGCTGCACCACCTCGACGAGTTCCTCGCCGAGCGGGGCGAGTCGCTCGACGCCGTGATCGAGCTCGCGGTCCCGCGCGAGGAGAGCCTCAAGCGGATCGCGCTGCGGGCCGCGGAGCAGGGCCGCTCGGACGACACCGAGGAGGCCATCGCGCACCGCCTCGACATCTACGAGCGCCAGACCGCGCCGCTCCTCGCGGTGTACGGCGAGCGCGGCATCGTCGAGACGATCGACGGCGTCGGCAGCCTCGACGAGATCACCGAGCGGATCCTCGCGGCGCTCGAGGCGCGCGGCCTCGTGCGCACGGCCGCGGTCTGACCCGCGCCGTCCTCCCGCACGTGTTCCGCAAGTCGATCTACAAGACCCCCGCGCAGCTGCGCGCGATGGTCGAGCCCGGCCTCATCACGGCCGCCGCGCTCGAGGCCGTGCGCCCCCTGATCCGTCCCGGCGCGACCACGCTCGAGCTCGACGCGGTGGCTAACCGCGTGATCACCGAGCGCGGGGCGCGCTCCAACTTCCAGCTGGTGCGCGGCTACCGCCACACGATCTGCGCCTCGGTCAACCAGGCCGTCGTGCACGGCATCCCGACGGATGTGCCGCTGCAGCCGGGTGACATCGTGTCGATCGACTGCGGGGCCGAGACTTCGGACGGCTGGAACGGCGACTCGGCGATCACCGTCGTGATCCCGGACCCCGAGCGGCCCGACGTGGTCGCGCGGCGCGAGGAGCTGTCGCGCGTGACCGAGGGGTCGATGTGGGCCGGCATCGCGGCGCTCGCGTCGGCGAAGCGCCTCGGCGAGGTCGGCGCCGCGATCCAGGACTTCATCGAGGCGAACCCGCTGTCGCACTCGGGGCGGCCCGCGGGCATCCTGCGCGAGTACGTGGGCCACGGCATCGGCCGCAAGATGCACGAGGCCCCGTCGATCTTCAACTACCGCACGTCGGACCCGGGGGCCGAGATCAAGCCCGGGCTGGCGGTGTGCATCGAGCCGATGATGACCTCCGGATCGGACGAGACGTTCGTGGAGGACGACGACTGGACCGTCTCGACGGTCGACGGCTCGGACGGCTCCCACTGGGAGCACAGCGTCGCCGTGCACGATGGAGGCATCTGGGTGCTCACGGCACCCGACGGCGGTGCGGCCGGCCTCGCGCCGTTCGGCGTCGTGCCGGTTCCGATCGGTCGTTGAGCGGAGCGAAGCGGAGTCGAAACGCTCCCAGCCTCGCCAGGACATGAAGGAGATCCGATGACCACGAAGCGGACCAACTGGCTCGCGATCTGGATCTCGGCGGCCGTGGTCGTGCTGCTCGTGGCCGTCGGCGGCATCGCGGTCTGGATGAACAACCAGGCGACCGCCCCCGCCGAGTCGCCCGGCTCCGCGGTGGTCGACACGCGGACGGGCGCGATCGCCATCGGCGAGGGCGACGACGTCCTGGACGAGTACGTCGACTTCATGTGCCCGATCTGCGGCGACTTCAACGACATCTACGGCGAGACCGTGCGCGACCTCGTCGCGGCGGGGGAGCTCACGCTCAACCTGCACCCGATCTCGATCCTCGACCGCTACTCGCAGGGCACCGAGTACTCCACGCGCGCGGCGGCCGCGACGTACTGCGTCGCCGACGCGAACCCGGATGCCGTGTACCCGTTCTTCGAGTCGCTCTACGCGAACCAGCCCGCCGAGGGCTCGACCGGTCTCACGGACGAGCAGCTGATCGGCTACGCCGCCGATGCCGGCGCGGGCGACGCGGAGTCGTGCATCGCCGACGGCGAGTATCGCGACTACGTGGCGCAGATCACCGAGGAGACGCCGGTGCAGCCGGGCGCGGGCGGCATCGGCACGCCCACCGTGCTGCTCAACGGCGAGTTCGTCAGCCTGACCGGCGACCCCGAGGCGGATATCGCCTCCCGGGTGCGCTGACCGCGGTGCGGCCTACCACCGCGCGACACGCCGAGGTTGCCGACACGCCCGGCGTCGCCTAACATAGATCTTTGGTGCCTTGCGCCTGTTTCGGCGTGTCGCCGCGACCGCATTTCCGGCACCGAATCCACCCACCGCAGACCGACCGGTCTGCACAAGCAAAGCGAGTCTATGGCGAAGAAAGACGGTGTCATCGAGATCGAGGGTGTGATCACCGAGGCCCTGCCCAACGCGATGTTCCGCGTCGAGCTGACCAACGGTCACAAGGTCCTCGCCACGATCTCCGGGAAGATGCGGCAGAACTACATCCGGATCATCCCCGAGGACCGCGTGGTCGTGGAGCTCAGCCCCTACGACCTCACGCGCGGCCGCATCGTCTATCGCTACCGCTAGGCCGGTCGAGAAGTAACGGCCGCGCCCGCGAGGGCGCGGTACGAAGACAGCGAAAGAAGAATCATGAAGGTCAACCCCAGCGTCAAGCCGATCTGCGACCACTGCAAGGTGATCCGTCGCCACGGCCGCGTCATGGTCATCTGCAAGAGCAACCCGCGCCACAAGCAGCGCCAGGGCTGACGCGGGCCCCTCGGGGCTCCGTCTCTCGCAGCACACAACTCAACATCTGAATCTCGGCAGGATCAGAACCCGCATCACGCGGGGGACACCTCGGGGCGGAGGCCCGGGCACCGATCCTGCTCCACACCTCCAACAACACTCAGGAGAAAGTCGCATGGCACGTCTTGCCGGCGTCGACATCCCGCGCGACAAGCGCGTGGTGATCGCCCTCACGTACATCTACGGCGTTGGACGCACTCGTTCGAACGAGATCCTCGCCGCCACTGGCATCAGCCCCGACATCCGCGTCAAGGACCTGAACGACGACCAGCTCGTCGCGCTCCGCGACTACATCGAGGGCAACTACAAGGTCGAGGGTGATCTGCGCCGCGAGGTCGCCGCCGACATCCGTCGCAAGGTCGAGATCGGCTCGTACGAGGGTCTCCGCCACCGCCGCGGCCTCCCGGTCCGCGGTCAGCGCACCAAGACCAACGCGCGCACGCGCAAGGGTCCGAAGCGCACCGTCGCCGGCAAGAAGAAGGCCCGCTAAGCGCGGTTCGGTTTAGGAGAACAACATGGCTGCACCCAAGACCGCTGCGCGCAAGCCGCGCCGCAAGGAGAAGAAGAACATCGCCGTGGGCCAGGCCCACATCAAGTCGACGTTCAACAACACGATCGTCTCGATCACGGACCCGTCCGGCGCTGTCATCAGCTGGACCTCGGCCGGTGGCGTGGGCTTCAAGGGCTCGCGCAAGTCGACGCCGTACGCGGCCGGCATGGCCGCCGAGTCGGCCGCCCGCCAGGCCCAGGAGCACGGCGTCAAGAAGGTCGACGTCTTCGTGAAGGGTCCGGGCTCGGGCCGCGAGACCGCGATCCGCTCGCTGCAGGCCGCTGGCCTCGAGGTCGGTTCGATCCAGGACGTGACGCCTCAGGCGCACAACGGCTGCCGCCCGCCCAAGCGCCGCCGCGTCTGACGTGATCCCCGCCGGGGAGCCAGGCTCTCGCAGCCCTGGCCCCCGGCGTCTCGTCGTCCCACGGCCGCGCGTCCCTGAGACACGGCGCGTCCGTCCGAGAACAACTCAAGACCTCATCCACGCAAGTGTCATATAGCGGGCACTTGATCGAAAGGAACAACCAGTGCTCATTGCACAGCGTCCCACCCTCACCGAGGAGAAGATCTCGGAGTTCCGCAGCCGGTTCGTCGTCGAGCCCCTCGAGCCCGGCTTCGGATACACCATCGGGAACGCGCTCCGTCGCAGCCTCCTCTCGTCGATCCCCGGCGCGGCGGTGACCAGCATCCGCATCGACGGCGTGCTGCACGAGTTCAGCACCATTCCGGGCGTCAAGGAGGATGTCACCGAGATCATCCTCAACATCAAGCAGCTCGTGGTGTCGAGCGAGCGCGACGAGCCGATCACGGCTTACCTGCGCAAGACCGGCGCCGGCGAGGTCACGGCCGCCGACATCTCGGCCCCGGCCGGTGTCGAGGTGCACAACCCCGAGCTGGTCATCGCGACGCTCAACGACACCGCCAAGTTCGAGCTCGAGCTCACGATCGAGCGCGGCCGCGGCTACGTGTCGGCCGTGCAGAACCGCAACGAGTACGCCGAGGCCGGCCAGATCCCGGTCGACTCGATCTACTCGCCGGTGCTCAAGGTCAGCTACCGCGTGGAGGCCACGCGTGCCGGTGAGCGCACCGACTTCGACAAGCTCGTCCTGGACGTCGAGACCAAGCCGTCGATCGCCCCGCGCGACGCCGTCGCCTCGGCCGGCCGCACCCTGGTCGAGCTGTTCGGCCTGGCCCGCGAGCTGAACGTCGAGGCCGAGGGCATCGAGATCGGCCCGGCGCCGGTCGAGACCGTCCTCTCGAACGAGCTGTCGATGCCGATCGAGGACCTCGACCTGTCGGTCCGCTCGTACAACTGCCTCAAGCGCGAGGGGATCAACACGGTCAGCGAGCTCGTCGCCCTCTCGGAGACGCAGCTCATGAACATCCGCAACTTCGGACAGAAGTCGGTGGACGAGGTGCGCGACAAGCTCACCTCGCTCGGCCTGTCGCTCAAGGACTCGGTGCCCGGCTTCGACGGCACCGGCTTCTACGGCGGCTACGACGACGAGTCGCTCTGATCCGTTTCGACTTCTTTCCGACAACTGGAGTAACAAGAAATGCCTAAGCCCACGAAGGGTCCCCGCCTCGGAGGCGGCCCCGCCCACGAGCGTCTGCTTCTCGCGAACCTCGCGGCGGCTCTGTTCACGCACAAGTCGATCAAGACGACCGAGACCAAGGCCAAGCGCCTGCGTCCGCTCGCCGAGCGCCTGATCACGTTCGCGAAGCGCGGCGACCTGCACGCGCGTCGTCGCGTGCTCTCGGTCATCGGCGACAAGGAGGTCGTGCACACGCTGTTCGCCGAGATCGCGCCGCTCGTCGCGGAGCGTGAGGGCGGCTACACCCGCATCACCAAGGTCGGCAACCGCAAGGGCGACAACGCCCCCATGGCCGTGATCGAGCTCGTCCTCGAGCCCGTCTCGCCGAAGGCCAAGAAGGCCGAGAAGAAGGCCGAGACGGCTCCGGTCGTCGAGGAGACGCCGGCCGAGGAGGCCCCCGCCGAGGACACGACCGAGGTCGTGGAGGAGGCGCCAGCCGAGGAGACCACCGAGGCCGCTGCCGAGGAGACCGCCGAGGCTCCCGCGGAGGAGACCAAGTAAGTCCCTCTCCCACGGACGAAGGGCCCTGCCATCCGGCAGGGCCCTTCGTCGTTCCCGGGCCCGCGCGGCGTCACCGGAGCGGCACATCCGAAGCGATCCGCGATTCCGAAGACCGATGGATCCGGATCCGCCTTCGGATGTGCGGATCCCTTCGGATACGTGCGCGATTAGGCTCGAAGGGTGACCGAGCCCCGCATGAACGTCGAGTCCTTCAACCTGGACCACCGCGCCGTCGCCGCGCCCTACCTGCGCGTCGCCGACCGCAAGGTGCTGCCGCACGGCGACGTGATCGTGAAGTACGACGTGCGCTTCGCGCAGCCGAACATCGCGCATCTCGAGATGCCGGCCATCCACTCGCTCGAGCACCTGTTCGCGGAGAAGAGCCGCAACCACTCCGACCGCGTGATCGACTTCTCGCCCATGGGCTGCCAGACGGGCTTCTACCTGATCCTGCAGGGCGACCACACGTTCGAGCAGGTGGAGGAGCTCGTGGCCGCGACGCTGCAGGACATCCTCGACGCCGACGAGGTGCCCGCCGCCAACGAGGTGCAGTGCGGCTGGGGCGCGAACCACACGCTCGAGGGCGCGCAGCAGGCCGCGCGAGCGTTCCTGGCCGAGCGCGGCCAGTGGTCGCAGGTCTTCGCGGGCGAGAGCCGGTGAGCGCCGGATCCGTCGCGGTCGTGCTGGTCGCGATGGAGGAGGAGGCCGCGCCCTTCCTCGAGCAAGCGGGCGAGGTCAGCGAGCCCGTGGTCATCGGCCGAGCGGAGCACCGCGGCATCGTCGTCGACGGCCGCACGCACGTGCTCGTCCGCACCGGCATCGGCATGGTCAACGCGGCCGACGCCGCGGCGGGCGCGATCGGCCGCTACGGCCGCGACGTGCACCTCGTGAGCGCCGGATCGGCCGGAGGGCTCGCGAAGGGCGTCCAGGTCGGTGACGTCGTGGTGAGCGATTCGCTGGTCAACGTGGGTGCCGACGCTCGTGCGTTCGGATACGCGCTCGGCCAGGTGCCGGGCATGCCGGTGGCCTACGACGGCGACCTCGAGCTGCGCCGGGCGCTGCTGTCGGCCGCGGGGGACCTCACGGTGCGCGAGGGCGCGATCGGCTCGGGCGAGCGGTTCGTCACCGCCGAGCTCGCCGAGGAGCTGCGCCGCGACTTCCCGCACCTGCTCGCGGTCGACATGGAGTCGGCCGCGATCGCGCAGGTCGCGCACAACCATGGGGTCCGATTCGTCTCCGTGCGCGCGGTCTCCGACCTCTGCGCGCCCGACGGCACGGAGTTCCTGACCCACATCGACGGCGCCGCGGAGCGCTCGGCGCGCGTCGTGCTGGGCGCGCTCGCGGCGCTCTGACGCGAGCCGGCGCCGAATAAGCTGGAGCCGTGCCCCGGATCCGCCTCGACATCGCCTATGACGGCACGCACTTCCGGGGCTGGGCCCGTCAGTCGGGCCTGCGCACCGTGCAGGGAGTGCTGGAGGGCGCGCTCGAGCGGATCATCGGTTCGCCCGTTCCGCTCACGGTGGCGGGGCGCACCGACGCGGGAGTGCACGCCACCGGCCAGGTGGCCCATGCCGACCTGGACGACGCGCAATGGGCCCGCGCGACGCAGCGCCGGCGCGACAGCGTGCGCCACGAGGACCCGGTCGCTCCGCTCGCGCGCCGCCTGACGGGGGTGCTCGGACAGTACGCCGACCTCGCGGTGCTCCGGACCTCGACGGCCCTCGAGGGGTTCGACGCGCGCTTCTCGGCGGTCTGGCGGCGGTACGAGTACCGGGTGGCCGACGCGGTCACGGGGTACGACCCGCTGGAGCGGCATCGGACCACCACGGTCCGGGCGGAGCTGGATGTCGACGCGATGGACGCCGCGGCCCGCAGCCTGATCGGGCTCCACGACTTCGCCGCCTACTGCAAGTCGCGGCCGGAGTCGACGACGATCCGCACGCTGCTCGACTACGAATGGCGTCGGGACGACCTCGGTGTGCTGGTGGCCCACGTGCGGGCCGATGCGTTCTGCCACTCGATGGTGCGCGCCCTCGTGGGCGCATGCGTCGCGGCAGGCGAAGGCAAGCTGCTGCCCGAGCACCTCGTGGCGATCCGGGACGCGCGTATGCGCACGAGCGAGTTCAAGGTGCTGGCGGCGCGGGGTCTCACACTGACCGAGGTCGGCTACCCGGCCGACGATCTGCTCGCCTCTCGCGCGGAGCAGACCCGGCGTCGGAGGGACGACGAATAACCTCGTCAACCCCAAGGGATGCGCAGACCGCCGAGCGTAGGGTGGAGCCGACATGAGGGTGATCTCGTACAACCTGCGCAAGCATGCCGCGGCCCACGAGCTCGAGGAGTTGGTGGACCGG
>Ga0208492_1000847_pt1 | contig 22889 bp, 14 predicted proteins | sample Subbioar_CSW14AB_FD_184820 | JGI IMG/M metagenome (GOLD analysis project Ga0208492, IMG submission 184820) | Serpentinite rock and fluid subsurface biosphere microbial communities from McLaughlin Reserve, California, USA - CR12Mar_CSW14AB (SPAdes) | ecosystem: Environmental > Terrestrial > Deep... | reverse complement strand
GCGAGCTCCCCAAGCTGCCCAAGCCCGTTCCGCCTGTTTCGCCCAATCCGAAAGAGGAGCCGGTCAACCTCTTCGTCGAGGGCGAGCGCAAGGAGGTCGCGACCACCACCATCGGCGGCGGCGAGGTGAAGATCCTCCCCGGCGCGTTCGGCGATCCGTTCCGCGCGATCGAGTCGCTGCCCGGCGTGACGCCGCTGATCAGCGGCCTGCCGTTCTTCTACGTCCGCGGCGCGCCGCCGGGGAACACCGGGTACTTCATCGACGGCGTGAAGGTGCCGATGTTGTTCCACCTCGGCGCCGGCCCGTCGGTCCTCGCCCCCGCGCTCATCGATCGCGTCGACTTCCAACCCGGTGGGTACCCCGCGCGCTACGGACGGTTCACCGGCGGCATCGTCGCCGGCGAGACAATTGGGGCGCCGAAGAAGCTCCACGGCGACTGGAACGTGCGCCTGTTCGACGCGAGCGCGTTGGTCGAAGCGCCGGTCGCGAACGGCAAGGGAGAGGTCCTCGCGGCCGGGCGGTACGGGTATCCCGGCCTGTTGCTCTCGCTCGTCTCCCCGGATGTTTCGCTCGCGTACTGGGACTATCAGCTGCGCGCGGGGTACCACCCGACCGATCGCGATCGCATCTCGGTGTTCGTGTTCGGCGCGTACGACCGCCTCGTCGACAAGAAGCACGACACGGTGCTCTTCGACGCGCAGTTCCACCGCGCCGACGTGCGGTGGGATCGCAAGATCGACGGCGGAGCGTTTCGCGTCGCCACCACCCTGATGTTCGATCAGAGCGGGCTCGGCGAGGACAACAGGCGCGATTCGCGGTTTGCGGTGCGCATGCTCGGCGCAGGGCTGCGTGCCGAGCTGGAGAAGCGAATCGATCCGGCGGTCCTGGTGCGCGCAGGTGCCGACGTGTGGCTCGAGAGGTATCGCCTCGTCGGCGTCGGCAGTCCCAACGACAACAACACGCCGAGCGAGTTCTTCCCCACGCGCGCCGACGTGCTCACCGGTGCGAGGGTCGATGCGATCATCAAGGCCAGCGACCGCGTCGAGATCGTCCCCGGTGTGCGCTTCGACGTGTACTCGCAGGGCAAGACCACCGTGCCCGCCCTCGACCCCCGGCTCGCCGCGCGCCTCCGCATCGCCCGGCGGATATGGTCGGTGACCACGCTCGGGATCACCCATCAGACGCCATCGTTCCTCGTGCCGTTCCCCGGGCTTCGAATGGCGACGCTCGAGCGAGGCCTGCAAGAGGCCTATCAGATGGCGCAGGGCCTGGAGTTCGAGCTCCCCGAGAAGTCGCGCCTGACCACCACGGTGTTCCACAACGCGTTCCGCAAGCTCAACGACGGTCTCTCGGTCTGCCTCCAGGAGAGCGGCAGCAACTGCGACATCGACACCCGAGTGCCCGGCCGCAGCTACGGCGTCGAGCTGTTGCTCAAGCGCGACCTGACCCAGCGTATCGGAGGGTGGCTCGCGTACACGCTCTCGCGTTCGGAGCGGACCTACAATTCGACGACGTTCCTCTCGAGCTTCGACCGCACCCACGTCCTGTCGATCGCCGGCAGCGTGAACCTCGGGCTCGGATGGCGGTTCGGGGCGAGGTTCGCGTCGATGAGCGGGCGACCGGCAGAGCAGCAGTTCAACGTGTTCACGGGCGCTCCATCAGGTCCGCCATCTCCCGACGGCACGCGTGTCTCGCCCAGCATCTCGTTCGGCCGCGTGCGGCTCCCGGCGTTCCATCGCCTCGATCTACGCCTGGAAAAGCGGTGGACCAGCGAGACGAGCAGCGTCGCGGTGGTGCTCGAGTGGTTCAACGCGCTCCTCGCCGAAGAGGCGATCGATTGGCGCTGCAACTCGCGCACGTTGAGCTGCGAGCCGGAGTACATCGGACCGGTCACGATCCCGAGCCTCGGCGTCGAAGGGTCGTTCTGAGCCAGAGGCGGCGAGAAGGACGAGCCCTCTCGCCGCCCTCGGTTCTTGCGGTCGAGCGTCACGGCGTGACGATAACCGTGCCCATCATCCCGTTCGATGCGCAGTGCGGGATGCAGTGGTAGTCGTACGTGCCCGCGGCGGTGAACGTGTGGGAATACGACGTGCCCGCGCTGCGGAAACCCGAGTTGAAGTCGCCATCCGCGGTGCAGCTCGAGCCCGAGGTCACGGTGTGCCCGCTGGCCTCGAAGTCCCAGTGCACCGTGTCGCCGACCTTGATCGTCACGGTCTGGGGCAGGAAGAAGAAGTTGTCGACTGCGACATCGACGGTCATCGGACCTCCGCCGCCTCCGCCGCCTCCGCCACCTGTGTCGGTGGCGCCGCCTCCGCCTGTGTCGGTGGCGCCGCCGCCTCCGCCGCCTGTGTCGGTCGCTCCGCCCCCGCCGCCGGAATCCACGGCGCCGCCCATGTCCATGGCGCCACCCGCGTCGGTGGGAGCCTCGCCCTCCTCGCCCGGCTCCTCGGTGGGCACTTCCTCATTCGGATCCTGCCCTTCGATGCCAGTCTGCGCGCCGGTGCCCCGGCCCGTCGGATCGCTGTTGGAGCAACCGGAATACGCAAACGCGATCGGCACGCAGAGCGCGATGAGGATCGATTTGAAGCCTTGCATGAGTCCTCCTTCAGTCAGAGTCGCGAACCGCCCCCTCGCGATGCGAGGGGCATGCACGCGACCGCTGGGGTTCTTTCGGGTGGTCGAGCGCGCATACGCTCGTTGACGCGCAGCGCATCGGCGGCACTCAGCCGTGTGGTCGTGCGCCAGCAGCGCGGCGCGACTGCGGGGCGTGGGTATGTGAATTCAGCGCCGCGACCAGGCGACGTCCTTCGCCTCTCGCCAATCCTCGGCGTGTGCACGGAGCGCTTCGACGAGGGCCATCGTCTCTGGGCGGACGCCCCGCGGATGGACCACCCGGTACTCGACGCCCGAGAGCTCGTCGATCGGCTTTCCGCGCAGCGAGGAGGGGAGGCGGCAACAACCATTCACGATGGCCAGCCCCATTCCGAGCGCCACGAAGTGGATCGTCAGCTCCCATCCCGTCGCCTCGATCGCGACCTCCCATGGTGCTCGCGCGCGACGGAAGGCGTCGTTGATTGCGATGCGGTGGGGCCGGCCTTCGGGCGGAACGATCATCCTCGCGCCTGCGAGGTCGCGCACCCGCACGCGCCGCCGAGTCGCGAGCGGGTGGGTGCGTGGCATCACCAGCATCGGCTCGACCATCGTCAGCGCATGACTTACCAGACCCTCGGGCGTGCCCTCGAGCGCCGCCACGCCGAGCTGGGCGACGCCGGTGCGCACGGCGTCGAGCATGCCCTCGCGATCCCGAGTCAACAGTCGGATCGGCGCCCGATGGGCCCGCAGCGCCGGTCCGAGCAGATAGAGGTACGCGCCCTCGCCGGCGGCGAGCACCACGGGATCCTTCGCTTCGCCGCGGAGCTCGGCCACGAACGCGCGGGTGCGCGATCCGGTCTCTCGCGCGAACCGGGACAGCGCGACGCCCTCGCTCGTCAGCTCGAGACCGCGCCCGACGCGCCGATACAACGACACGGAGAGCTCCTCCTCGAGCCGTTTGACGTGCAGGTGCACGGCCGGCTGTGAAAGGTGCACGAGCCGCGCCGCGCGCGTGAAGCTCAGCGTGTCGGCGAAGGCGACGAACGTGGGGAGGAGCGTCAGATCCATCTATCAGAGGCTCTGATGATAACTCAGAACATGCGAATTCCGCCTGATGGATCGGCGACGCATCCTCCGGTGCATGAACACCTTCGAATCCCTGCTCGCCCGCCCCGGGTTCGCGGAGGACTACCGCAAGCTCGCGGGCGTCACCCTCGACCCCAAGCGGCACACGTCCGAGAACGGCCTCGTACACGCCATCGCGGTCGCGCAGCGTGCCCGGGCGCTCGGCGTCGCCAATCATCGCACCGAGGAAGAGTGCGCTTTGCTCGAGCTGCTCGGGCACCTGCACGACCTCGGCAAGATCGGCGGTACGACCCACGCGGCCGACTCGGTGACCTTGCTCGAACGGCACGGCGTCACCGACGTCCGTCTGCTCGACTTCGTGAAGTACCACGACACGAACCTCGCCTGGTTTCTCGCGAGAAGAAGGGGAGGCGCCCCTGGCGATGCCGCCTGGCGCAAGCTCTCGACGCGGGTCGATCCGGAGCTGCTCGCGCTCTTCATGGTCGCCGATCGCGTCGACTGCCCCGGCGGCTACCGCGAGAACCCGCCGCTCATGTGGTTCCTCGAGGAGCTGCGCGCGCGTGGGCTGATCGGGCCGGGGCTCGTCTTCGACTTGGAGGAATCGTCATGAACCCGACTCATGGAATCGTCGGAGTGGATATCGGACGCGTGATCATCGCCGGTGACGGCCCGGACACGTCGTTCCTAGGGGCGAGTGACGACGCCGCGATGCGTGCGCCGGAGATGCCGGGTGCGTTCGACGCGATCGGCGAGCTCGTCGAGACGTTCGACGGGCGCGTCTGGCTGGTGTCGAAGTGCGGTCCGCGCATCGAGGCACGCACCCGCCGTTGGCTGGAGGCGCGGCGCTTCTACGCGCGCACCGGCATGCCCAAGGAACACGTGCGGTTCTGTCGTGAGCGCCGCGACAAGGCGCCGATCGCGGTGGACCTTCATCTCGATCGATTCGTCGACGATCGGGCCGACGTGCTCCGCTCGATGCGCGGGCTCGTGCCCCGTCTCGTGTTGTTCGGTGCGAGCGCCGCGGAGCAGGGGATGGTCGCGGCTCCGGACTGGCGCCACGCCCTTCCGCTCTTGCTCCGAACGTGAGCCATGTCACGATGTCCGGCAATGTACCAGCCGCTTGCTCCGTGCCCGTCGTGTCATCGCCACGTTCGCGCGTCTGCCCAGGCGTGCCCGTTCTGCGGCGCGGGCCTGTCGGTGGTGTCCACCGTTCCGAGCGCGTCGTCGCGGCTCGCCCGCGGAGCGCTGTTCGCGTTCGCGTCCACCCTCGCGGCGTGCGGCGGTGCGACCGAACCCGATCCGGTGCCCGGCGACACCGGGTCGAGCGTCGATGCGAAGGGCGACGACGCCAAGAGCGACACGCGCATCGAAGACACTGGGAACATCGCGCCGCCGTACGGCATTCCTCCGATGGACAGCGGGGTCGACGACGGCACCGTCAGCGACACCGGCGACCCGATGGCGGACTACGGCGCGCCTCCTCCGCCCGACGCCAAGTGATCAGCGCTTGGGCGGCACGATCGAGAGGCCCGAGGCCGTGAGCTCGATGGTCGGGGTGCGCTGCATTCGTTGCAGGCTCGCGAGCGCGTACTCGCCCCCGCCGAGGCGCTGACAGAGGTCGATCGCCAGGCGCAGATCCGCGAGCGCGATCCGGAACAGCGGGTGTTGGTAGCGCTCGAGCCGCTGCGGTGGCACGTCGGGGATCGCGTCGCCGCAGAGCAGTCCGAGCAGCTCGAGCGCGGTGCTCCGGAGCGCCTCCCCTCGCTGGGCGAGGTCGGGCGACACCCGATGGTGGCGACCTCGCCGACGCACGTCGCTCCAGACGTCGAGGATGAAATCGAGGTCGAGGGGCGCCGTGGTCGGCCACAGCGGTACGCGCCGACCGTCGAGGACCGCCTTCGCCTGGTCGACCGCGTCGTCGAGGTCGAACCACTCGGACTCGAGCTCGTAGACCCGCAGCGTGCCGTCTTCGTTCACCGTGACGAAGTCGTGTCCGTGCGGGTGGAACGCGACGGCGCGCACGGCGCACACGTCGTTGACCGTGGCGACGCAGTCGCGCGTGGTGGTGTCCCAGATGCGCGCGGTGCAATCCTCGCTCGCCGAGAGCAGGTAGCGACCTTCGGGGCTCCACGCGAGCGCCGTGACCACGTCGGTGTGGCCCTTCAACACGCAGACCGGCTCGTCCCAGTGATACAGGTGGATGTCTTGGCTCTGCACCGCAGTCGCGATGAGCCGGCGATCGCGGGAGAACGCGAGGGAGAGGAGCTCGGGGAGCTCGGGGCGCGGCTCTCCGAGCTTGAGCATCGCGGAGCTGGCGTCACGATCGCCCTCCCACATCACCAAGGTGCCGCCGGTGAGCAGCGCGACCTGCACCTCCTCGGGACCGAAGGCCACTGCCCGTGCGGCGCCGGGGACACCGAGCTTCTTGAGTCGCAGCCCGGCGTCGGGATCGTAGAGACGCACGGTCCGATCGTCGTGACCGGTGAGCAGGCGCGTTCCGTCGATGTTCCAAGTGACCGCGTGGCACGGCTGCTCGGGACGCCCAGGCTCGTCGCGGAACTCACGGATCGGCTGGCCGAACCCGCCCCAGATGCGCACGCGTCCCCGGCCACACGAGGTCGCCCACCGGGAGCCGCGCGACGAGACCGAGAGCACCGGCGCATCGTGCGGGATGAACTCGCGCGACAAGGTGAAGTGCGCGACGTCCCAGAGCCGCGGGACCCCGTCGTCGTGGCCGACGAGGATCTCGATCCCCTCGGCGTTGTAGGCAACGCTGCCCGCGGGTCGGCCGGTCTCCATCGAGCGCTGGCACGCGGCGCCGCGCACGCGGTGCAGACGCTGGAGGATGAAAGACGGGATGGTCACGGCGTGCCCGGTTCGCCTGGCGAACCATACGGCCGATCGGCCTCTGCGTCACGTCGGGCCGTGGGTTTCCGTGTACACTTTGCAGCCGGTGTGTGAGCGGACGGAGCCCCGGGATCATGGAGTGAAGAGGGCACTCGTCGTCGTCGCGGCAACGTTGCTCACGATCACACGCGTGCTGCCGATCTCCGACCCGGACTACCACTGGCACCTCGCGACGGGGCGATGGGTCCTCGGTCACCACGCGGTGCCCGCGGTCGATCCGTTCTCGCACACCGCGTTCGGCGCTCCGTGGAAGTTCGTCGATTGGCTCGCCGACGTCGGCATGTTCCTCCTGCATCGCTCCGGGGGCGACACCGCAGTCATCGTCGCGTTCGCCCTCCTCGGTGGGATGGCCTTGCTGTTCGCCGCCGCGCGCGCGATGGCGCTCGTGCCGCGGGCGTCAGCCTGGGTGACCTTCGGCGCGACCGTCGCCGCGGCCACGGTCATCGCGTTTCGCACCACGCCGCGACCGCAGACCGCGAGCTTCATGTTCTTCGCGGCGGTGCTGTGGCTCCTCGATCGGGCGCGCGCCGATCGGCGAGCCTTGTTCGCCCTGCCGCCATTGCTCGCACTCTGGCAGAACGTGCACTCGAGCGCGCTGCTCGGCGTGCTCGCGGTGTTTGCCTACGCGATCGAGGCGCTCCGCGATCGTCGAGAGACCCGCGCGTGGCTCGCAGCGATGGCAGCCAGTGCGTTCTCGCTGTTGTGCGCGGTTCGACCGTTCGACCGCCTGAGCGCCGGGTTCGACCACCTCGGGGATCCACGTGTCGCCGAGCTGATCCCCGAGTGGGGGACGCCGTTTCGCTCCGGCGTGTTCGGCGCGTGGGTCGTCGCTGCGCTGGTGCTCGTCGCGCTCTCCGCGACGGCCGTGCGTCGCGTGACCTTCGGTCCGCTCGCGACCGCGGCGGGCGTGACGCTCCTCTCGCTCGGGAGCTCGCGGCTCTTGCCCCTCGCGGCGATCGCGGCCTTGCCGCTGGCGCTCGAGGCGCTCGCGAGCCTCGCGGAGCGCACGCGGGAGTGGTTCGTCGCTCTCCCCGCGGTGGTGCTCGCGATCGCGGGGTTCTTCCTCCACGTGTCGCGGCCGGGCACCGGGCTCGTGCCAGGCGCGTTCCCGGAGCGCGCGGTCTCCTTCGTTCGCGAGCACGGGTTCGAGGGAAATCTGTTCAACGACTTCCACTTCGGCGGCTATCTCATCTGGACCCTGGGGGAGCGCTCGAAGGTCTTCGTCGACGGGCGCAGCATGGCCCTCTACGGGATCGAGTTCGTGCGCGACGCAGTGGTCGCGACCGACGCGAACCTCGTCGCGCTCCTCGACAAGTACGACGTCTCGGTGGTGATCGTTCCGCCCGATCGACGCATGGGTGCGCTCCAGCGGAAGCTCGGCTGGGCCCTCGTGTACTTCGACGACGTCGCCGCCGTGCTCGTGCGCGAGAGCCACGGGCCAGAGCCCCTCGCGTACCGTGCGCTCACGCCGGGGAACTGGTTCGAGCTCGCGCGCTGGCGCGACCCGAAGCGGGTCGAGCTCGCGCGTCCGGAGGTCGAACGTGCGCTCCGCGAGGCGCCCGACTCGTCTCTGGTCGCAGCGGTCGCGATCGCGGTCGCCCTTGCTGGCGGCGATCTCGGTCGCGCCGACGCGCTGCTCGCGGAGGCCGAACGTCGCTTCCCCCACGTGCAGCGCATCGCGCGAGCACGACTGGTCCGCTGCATCGAAGCCGAAGACCGCGCGTGTGCGTGCGCCGCTGCGCGCACCATCATGAAGGACTACCCGACCAACACCTACGCCGCGCCCGTCGTCTCGGCCCTGAGTTGTCCCTGAGTCAGGAATTCCCCCGGACTGAAGTCCGGGGGATTCTTCGACAGATCTTCAGCGGATGAACGCCGCGGGCACCGCGTCGACCAGCCACACGCCGTTCTCGCTGAGGAAGAACGCGTGCCCGGCCCGGTGCATCGTTCCGGCGTCGACTTCGAGGACGACCGGTTTGCCGCGCCGCGCGCCGACGCTCTTTGCGGTGTCGAGGTCGGCCGAGAGGTGGACGTGGCTTCGCGAACCCTTGATCAGCCCTTCGCGTCGGATCGCCTCGAGGAACCGATCGACGGTCCCGTGGAAGAGCGTCGCGGGCGGCTCCCTCGGCGCGAGCGCGAGATCGATCGCGACGCTGTGTCCCTGGTTGGCGCGGATGCGCGTCCCCTCCACCGCGAATCGCTGCTTGTCGCTGGTGCGGACGAGCTCGTCGAGCCCTTCGCGGGTGAGGGGGTGGTCGTGGGTGGCCAAGGCAGCGAGCAGCACCTCGATCTCCACCCATCCTCGTGCGTCGAGCGTGAGACCGATCGCCTCGGGATGATGACGCAGGACATAGCTCAAGAACTTGCTGGTCCGCTCCACCCGTCGACGATACGACAGGCGGATGCGTCGGTTCGAGTTCAAGGAAGGATCCTCGAGCAAGTTCTGGGAGGTCGACGTCGAAGGCAAGGACCTCACCGTCCGCTTCGGCAAGATCGGCACGAACGGTCAGACCCAGACCAAATCGTTCCCGACCGAGGCCAAGGCATCGGCCGAACGCGACAAGCTGATCAAAGAGAAGACCGGCAAGGGGTACTCCGAGGTCGGTACGAGTCAGGACGCGAAGGTCGAGAAGGTCGAACCGAAGGAAGGGCCCAAGCCGAAACCGAAGGTCGCGACGCCTGCCGCCGACGAGCCCGGGTTCGTGGACGCCGGCGACGGGTATCGACTCGCGCTTCGCGACGGCAAGCTCGTGTGCAAAGGCCCCAAAGGTCAGCTGCTCGCCTCGGTGCCCAAAGACATCAAGGCAACGCCTGTGGCGTCCGAGCTCCTGGAAGTTCGCGACTGGCTCGCGGCGCACTCGCGCGAGTGCATCGTGCAAATCGAGACCTGGATGCTCCGCTCGTTGCCGACGCCGCGTGACGTGCTCGCCTCGGTGTGGACCGATCGCGCCTGGCGGGTTGCGCTGGAGAACGCGGTCGTCGTGCCCGCGGACGACCCGAGTCGCGCAGGGTTCTTTCGCGGGGTCGATGCCGAACGCGGGATCGGCGTGGTGAACCTCGACGGCGAGACCGTGTGGATCGATGCGAGCACGGTGACCCTCCCACACCCGATCCTCCTCGCCGAGCTCGACGATTTCCGCGCGCTCGCGGCCGAGCTGAAGCTCTCGCAAGGGATCTCGCAGCTGTTCCGCGAGACCTTCTCCAAGCTGTCGGGGAGCGACACCGCGATCAAGGAGTTCCGGCAGGGGAAGTTCGCCGCGCTGCAGCACGCCCTCGGCGTGGCCAAGAAGCACGGCTATCGCGTCTCGGGCGGCAACGCGGTCGCGCGCGTGTGGCAGGACGGCAAGGTCTACGAGGCGCGGTATTGGATTGGGAGCGAAGACCCGACGGTCGAGACCTGGACCGACGAGCTCGTGTGGGTCGACGAGCGCGAGCGCGCGATGCCGCTCGTCGACGTCCACCCGGTGGCGTTCTCCGAGGGGATGCGCATGGCCAGCACCATCTACGCAGCGCGCGTGATCGACAAGGAGCAGACATGACCGACGCGAGCAGCATCCTGCGCGCGGGAGGCATCGCGCCGCTCGGCGCGAAGATCGCAGACGACCTCCGCGCCGGCCCCGTCTCCGCACGCGCGTTCACCCACGCCGCGTTGCCCGGCGAGACGATCGTGCGCCTGGTCCCCGACGTCCTCGCGCCAGGCGTCGACGTCGAGATGGACACGCTCGGGTTCGCGCGCGCACCAGGCGCCGATCGCGCCTCACTCGGCCAGCAGCGCTTTCGCGCCCTCGGGTTCCCCGGCTGGCCGCTGGTGCACGATCCCGCCCGCGCGAAGTTCGCCCTCGAGGTGATGAAGGCCTTCAAGAAGGCCGCCGCACAAGCCAGGAGCAAGCCGGGCAACGCCCGCGACGGCTTCGTCGAGATCGGCGATCGACTCGCGCGCTCGGTGCCGCACTTCCTCCCCTCGTTCTGGGAGGAGGCCGGCCGGGTGTTCCTCGCCGAGGACTCGACGACCTTCGCCGCCCAGTGCTTCGAGAAGGCGCGCCAGGCCGAGAAGGAACATAACCTCACTATCGACGAGGACGCACGCAGCGCCGTCTACCTCGAGTTCGCGCTCGGCGGGGCCGTCGCGGCCAAGTCGCTCGCGGGGTACGCCAAGGAGCTCGCCGAGGCCTACGGCGCCGCCGAGGCGTGGCCACGGTATCGGGAGCTCGCGGTGCGCCGGGTGCTCGGCGGCATGCCGCCGTGGGTCGGCATGGCCAAGGAGCTGCGCGCGCTCGCCAAAGCAGCGAAGCTCGACGTCGACGCCGAGGACGAGGCGTTCGTCGCCGAGATTCTCGAGGCGCCCGCGATCGCGCGCGCGCCGGGCGAGCTCTGGACGTCGTATCGCGCCGCGCTGGTGCGTCTCGCCAAGGCGCGGCCGGCGCTCCGCAAACGCCTTCGCCACCTGTTCCCCAAGCCGACCTCCGGGGCCGACGGCTTCCCGCTCTCGTGGCTCGCGTTTCTCGGCGAAGCCGGCGCGATCGACGGGCTGCTCGAAGACACGGGCGAGGACGCCGAGGAGCTCGGCGGCGCGGCCGAGTGGTTGAACAAGGCGCTCTCGTTCGTCGACGCCGCGCCTGCGATCCTCCCGATCGTTCGTACCCTCGCGGCGCGGCTCGTGCGCGATGCCAGAGCCGTGCAGCTCGCATTCGGGTACCAGTGGCGTTCACGCGTCGATCTCGACGTCACCGAGCTCGCGATGGAGCTCGGCGTGCCCATCGGCGATCCGTTGCCGCAGGCCACCATCGATCTCGCGCGTGCCTTCACCTGCGATCCGGTGAAGGTCGCGGCCGACGCTCGGTTCTCGCCGCTGCTCTTGAACGCTGTCGAGGCGGTGCTCGGCACGGCGCCGTTCGAAGCTGCGGCCCGTGGAAAAGAGGGCCTGCGCGCCGCGCGTGGCGCGTGGGTCCGTCGCGAGGTCGCGCGGCTGTCGAAGGCAGGGCTCCCCGACGTGGCGAGCGCTACCCAGCGCCTCCACGAGAAGGCCACCTCCGCGCTGTGGACCGACTTCCCCGATGCCCTCGCATCGTTGAAGGCGACCGACGTCGCGGAGTCGCTCGCGCGGTCGCTCCGCGCCGGGTTGTTCGCCGAGCTCGAGTGGCCTGCATGGGAATCGCTGGTGAAGACCATCGGCGCCGCCTTCACGACGAGCGGCGCGTGGCCCTACCCGGTGCTCCACACCACCGCCAAGGCCTGGGTGCTCGGCCCCGAAGGCGTGCTGCTCGAGCACGATTTCGTCCTCCCGCCGAAGGCCCAAGTCCAACGCGTGCTGTACGTCCCCGGTGTCCCCGGTGACGGAGGCGATCTGCTCGTCAGCTTCTGGTCGGCCGACGGGGCGCGCGCGTACTGGGCGTCTTCGGCGAACGATCCCTTCGTCACCGAGGGCTACCTCAACTGGTGGGGCGACGACCTGCCGCGCTCGTACACGTTGCCCGACGGCGGCATCACCATCGGCGGCGCAGCGATCCACCGCGGCGATCGCAAGTACAGCGGGCTCAGCCACTTCGTCACCGACGGCGAGACGTTCTGGGTCGGTGTGGCCGACGACGGACGTTGGCGTCTTCGCGAGCTCGATCCGAAGACCGGCCAGAGCGGCCGGTTCTCGTGGCCCGGGTTCGTCGATGCGGCGGCAGCGTTGGACGACGGGCTTCGCATCCTCAACGTCGAGTTGTTCCCCGCGCCGCCGGGGGCCGAGGCGAGTCCGCTCGGCAAGAGCGGCGGCCTGCTCGGTCAGTACTCGCGAGGCCCCGACCACTACCAGGCTGGCAAGGTGGAGGTCGTCGGCATCGACGGTCGTCGCTGGGAGGGCAAAGGTGGACGCGGGGCAGCGCCGGGCGCGTTGATGCGTTTCCCGGGAGACGAGCGCCCGCGTGCGATCGCGATCTCGTCGACGTGGGAGGGTGGGGGGCGTGTCCAGGCGATGCGCGTGTACGACAGCGACGGCGTCCTCGGTGGCGTGGTCCAGCCGAAGGAGTACGCCGGTCGGGGGTGGACGCACATTCCGCCGCTGTCGCTGTGGCACTTCCTCCGGCCGCGGCAGGAGGCCGGCAGCAAGGTCCTCCGCGCGATCGACACCGCCAAGGCGCGCGTGCTCCTCGACGCTGCGAGCGTGGATCGTGAGGGTGAGGAGACCAGGAAATCCTTGCCGAAGACCCGCGCGGCGATCGCGAGCACGCTGAAGGAGATCACGGCCGCACCGCTCGTCGAGGCGGTGGCGTCGGCCGCGCTCGAGGCCGCCGATCGGGTTGCGCGAATCACCGAGGTGATCGCCGCGGCGAGCTCGACGGCCAAATCGGAGTCCAGCGATCGCCTCGAAGACACCGCAGTCGTCGCCGCGCTCGGCGCGTTCGCCGACACCCGGTGGTCGCAGGGGTTCCTCAGCGACGAGGTGCTCGCCGTCTCGCGCGGGATCTCGGGCCAATCGGCGGGTCCCTTCGTCCGGAGCAACGTGGAGTGGGTGCCTTGGATAGGTCGACTCCGCGGCCTCGGGGTGCTCGGAACGCTCGCCGGCAAGTCCTCGGTCGATCGCGCGACGATCGCGCGCCTGCTCTCGCTGTTCAAGGGAACGGTGTTCGCCGAGAAGGGCCACGCGCTCCGCCGCATCGCCGTGCGCGTGGCCGTCGATTCGCCCGTCCGCGCCCCGGACTCCAACGCCTGGACGTGCCGCTGGAACGAGAGTCGCTACTACTTCCGCACCGTCCATCAGGACGCGCAGATGATCGGTCTCGCGCTCGAGCTCTCACCCGACGGTACGTTCCGCGTGCCCGACGGCGTGACCCTCGGCGCCGAGGAGCGATGGGTCAGCGCCGACGACGCCACGTGGATCGACGGGTGGCTCGCCTCGTCCGAGCCCTCCGCCTGGGACCCGAACGCCGTGGAGAAGCTCGCGAGCCTCACCGGCCTGACGAGGCCCGAGGCCGCGCTCGTTCTCGCGGGGCTGCCGAACATGGACAAATACGAGTCCGACTTCCTCGGCAAGGAGCTGCGCGAGCGGCTCGGGCTCAAGACCACCGACGCCAAGGTGGCGCGCGAGTCCCTCAAGGGGCTCGACACGAGGAAGCTGTTCGCCGTCTACGCGGCCGCGGCCCCCGACGATCCGCGGGAGCTGTTCCAACCCTACGCGAAGACCGACTTCGTGGAGCGGCTCGGCCGGGCGTGGAACGAGGTGTTCGGTGCGCGGCTCGCGCTCCGCGAGGAGCTCGTGGCCCTCTGCGAGAAGGATCTCGATCCCCCGGTCCCCGCCTCGGCGCTGCTGTCCGCGTTGCTCTCGCCCCGCGGCGCCCCGCTGCTCCAGCCGGTCGCCTTGTCGCTCGACGCGGTCTTCCAGACGACGAACCCGCCGAAGACCGACGCCTTCCACGCGACCAGCGCCGCATCGTTCGCCCTCTTGATTCCCTGGCTGTTTCACACGTTGCCGGTGGGCGACCCCTATCGCGACGCGCTCCCGGCGTTGCACGAGGCCGTCCTCGCGACGCTCGCGGATCCGAACCTGCTCTTGCCTCTCAAGTACTTCTACCTCGAGGAGCAACAGAAGGGCCCCGTCCGCAAGTTGATCGAGTCGATCGGCGGAGACGAGTCGCCGATCGCCGTCGGCAACCAGCAGAGCGAGCTCGCCCGCGACGGCGGCGGGCTCGTCGGCGCAATCCTGAGCAACGGTCACCAGGCACGCATCGCGTTTCGCCCGGGCCGGCTCGGCGACGCGACCACGCGCGCCTTCCAGATCGCGCGCGACGCGACCTTCCCCAGCTGGTCGCAGAGCGCCATCGAGTCGGTCGGCTTCCTCCGAAGCGCAGGCCTCGCCGCGATGATCGCGCGGGTGAAGAGCACGCCGGTTCCCGCGGGCGGCTACGAGGCGAACCCCGCGGTCGCGCACGCTGCGTTGGTGGCCGAGGTGGAGAGGGCGTCGAAGCTCTCGCGTGACGCCGCCACGCACTACCTGCAGCTCCTCGCGCTCGCCGAGCCGACGAGCAAGGCGGTGCAGACCTGGAACGGCTGGAAGCCCGCCGTCTACAAGCAGACCTGCGCCGAGCTGCTCGAGAAGAAGCTCGTGGTGGAGGGCAAACGCGAGCGCGCAGGGCGCGAGGTGTTCCTCCCCGGCGCGTGGGAGAAGTCGTCGAAGGGCAAGAACCTTCCGTTCGAAGCCTGGAAGAAGCCGCTCTACGCGCCCGAGCACGGAGCGCTCGCGCGCAACGTGCCGCCGCGTCCGCATCACGAGCTGTTCTCCGCCGCGTGGAAGCGCGTACAGTCTGGCGACGTGCCGAAGTTCGAGGAGGTCTGATCGTGGCAGTGAAGCAACCCGAATCGGTGCAGTCCCCGCCCCCCGAGCGCGCCTTCGCCGAGGAGCTCGAGTTCCTCGCCGCGTGGGACGACGGTCCCCGCCCGCCGGGTTGGCGCCTCACGCCGCGCGCAGCGGTCACCTTCATCATGGGCACGCGCGACGAGAAGCTCTCGCTGCCCAAGGGCGCCAAAGGGCCCAAGCCGCTAGCCATCGTCGAGAAGTTCGTCGGCGATCGAGCGATCGTCGAGCGCGCGGTGGTGACCCTCGCGGGCGAGCGCGGTCTGCTCCTGGTCGGCGAGCCGGGCACGGCCAAGTCGATGCTCTCGGAGCTGCTCGCCGCGGCGATCAGCAACACCAGCGCGCTCACGGTGCAGGGCACCGCGGGCACGACCGAGGACCAGCTCCGGTACGGATGGAACTACGCCACGTTGCTCGCCCGCGGCCCCTCGCGCGAGGCGCTGGTGCCCTCGCCGGTGCTCACCGCGATGCGCACCGGCTCGCTCACCCGGGTCGAAGAGGTCACCCGTTGCCTGCCCGAGGTGCAGGACGCGCTGGTCTCGATCCTCTCGGACCGAAGACTCGCCGTCCCCGAGCTCGCGGACGAGGCCGACGGTCACGTCGAGTACGCGCGGCCCGGGTTCAACGTGATCGCCACCGCCAACCTGCGCGACCGCGGCGTCAGCGAGATGTCGGCCGCGCTCAAACGCCGCTTCAACTTCGAGACGGTCCCGCCGATCCCGGAGCTCGCCCGCGAGGTGCAGCTGGTCAAGCGACAGGCGACGGCGTCGCTCGCGCGGGTCGGCCAGCCGATGAAGGTCGACGACGCGGTCCTCCAAGCGGTGGTCACCGCGTTTCGCGATCTGCGCGCCGGTCGCTCGCAGGAGGGCTGGGCCGTCGAGAAGCCGAGCACGGTCATGAGCACCGCCGAGGCCGTCGGCGTGGCCAGCGCGATCGGCCTCCAATCGGCCTATTTCTCAGCCGATCGCGATCCGCTGACGCTCGTCCCCGGGTACCTCCTCGGCGTCGTGCTCAAGGACGATCCGAAGGATCGCGGGCGCCTGCTCGCCTACTGGGACTCCGCGGTGAAGCGACGCGCGGACGACAAGCAGCGGGTGTGGCAGCAGCTCCTCGAGCTGCGCACGGTGCTCGAGGCGACGTGACCCACCCCGATCCCAAAGACGCGCTCGAGCGTCTCGGAGGATCGCACGCGCCGTTCGTCATCGGCGTGCGGCACCACTCGCCCGCGTGCGCCGCGGCGGTGCCGGCGCTCCTCGAACGGTTCGCGCCCGAGCGCGTGCTCATCGAGCTTCCCGTCGAGGTCCAACCGTGGCTCTCGTGGCTCGGCGATCCCGCGCTCGAGGCCCCGGTCGCGCTCGCTGCGAGCGCACGCGACGGCGGCCCGCTGTTCTTCTACCCGTTCGCCGACTTCTCGCCCGAGCTCGCGGCCGTTCGTTGGGCCGTCGCGCATCACGTGCCGATCGAGGCCTTCGACCTCCCGGTAGGCGTGCGAGAGGCGAAGAAGGATCGCGAGACGCACGCGCATGGTGCGTCGTTGCTCTCGGTGCTGCTCGCGCAACACGAGACCGACGACGTCGAGTCGCTGTGGGATCGCATGGTCGAGGTCCGCGCTCGCCGCGAGGATCCGGAGGCGACGCGGCGCGCGGCGCTGCTCTTCGGGTGGGCGCTGCGGGTCGACGAAGCCGCGCAGGGCGGGCCGAGCGCGAGTGACCTGCAACGCGAGGCACACATGCGCGCTCGGCTCGCGGCGTCGAGCGCGCGCACGGCGGCAGTGGTGGGCGCGTTCCACGGCGGCGCGCTGCTCGACGAGCCGATCCCGGTGGCGGTCCCGTCGCATGTGGAGACCACGCTCCCCCAGGTGATCACCTCGCTCGTTCCGTACGCCTTCGAGCTGTTCGACTCGCGCTCCGGGTACCCGGCCGGCATCCGCGATCCGCGATGGCAGCAGCGCGCGTTCGAGTGCCTGCGCGACGGGGGCGACCACGACACGCTGGTCGCCGAGTGTGTCGCCTCGATCGCGCGCGCCATTCGAGCGCGTGGTCACGTGGCCGGCGTGCCCGATGCGTCGGAGGCGGCGCGTCTCGCGCGTGACGTCGCGACGCTCCGCGGACTGCCCGCGCCCGGTCGCCGAGAGCTGCTCGAGGCGATCGAGAGCGCGTTCGCACAAGGCGAGCGTCTCGGTCGCGGGCGGGTCATCGCGCGCGCGCTCGACGAGGTGCTCGTCGGTCGCACCCGCGGCCGCCTCGCGCCCGAGACGCCGCGGTCGGGTCTCTTTCCTCACGCGGTCCAGGCGCTCGCCGGCCTCGATCTGCCCGGGCCTCCCGGGTCGAACGAGCCGAAGGTGATGGATCTCGATCCCCTGCGCTCCGAGCTCGATCGCGCACGTCACATCGCGCTCTCGCGTCTCGAGACCGCGGGCGTCACTTATGGCGAACAGCCCCCGCGCGCGAACGCGGGTGACTTGCTGAGCGCTCGGTGGAGCATCACCTGGTCGCCAGCGACCGAGGCCACCCTCGAGGTGGCAGGCCTCCTCGGCGTCACCTTGGAGCAGGCCGCGCGCGGCGCGTTGATTCGACGCGAGCAGCGAGCGCGCGCCGACGACCGGTTCCGCATCGCGGATCGCCTCGAGCTCGCGAGGGTGGCCGCCGAGTGTGCGCTCGACGAACACCTCCGTGAAGGACTGATCGGCCTCTGCCGCGACGCGCTGCCCGAGGCCGGCCTCGCCGAGATCATCTCGCTGCTCGGGCTGCTCGAGCGAATCGTTCGTGGCCACGTCGCCGGCGTCCCCGAGCTGACCCTTCCCGACGAGGTGCGCGTCGACGACGTGCTGGCTGCCGCGGTGCGTGCGGTCGAGGGGCTCTCGGGCTCGACACGAATCGAGGACGCGCGTGCGTTGCTCGAGGTGGTCGACCTCGTGTCGCGCGAGGGCCTCGCAGGCGGTCGCATCGGCTTTGCGCTGGACACCGCCGCGCGCGAGGGCTCGCCGCTGATGCAGGGCGCGGCCGGCGCGGCGCGCGTGCTGCTCGGCCGCTCCGACGGAGACACGTTCGGCGTCGAGGTCGGCTCGTTCATCGATCAAGGCGGAGAGGGCCTCGCCGATCGATTGAAGGGCGCGCTGGTGCTCGCGCTGCCGCTGTTCGAGGTGCACCCGCAGTTCGTCGATCGCGTGCTCGATCGCCTCGAGGGTGCGAGCGACGCCGATTTCGTCGCGCGCCTGCCCTCGCTTCGGCATGGGTTCTCGGTCCTCGCGCCCGCAGCGCGCCAACGGCTCCTCGACGCCGTGGCCGAGCGCCTGTCGCTCGATGGCCCCGTCGGTTCCCTGGAGCGAGAGCTCGAGCTCGAGACCTCGCCCGAGGAGCAGGCGCGCGCGACACGCGCCGACCTCGAGGGCCAACGCGCGCTCGCCCAGCTCGGTCTCGCCCTCGCCGTTCCACCGATCACGGGCCTCACCATGCAGCCGCGCCGCGCCGCGCGTCCCGATGCCTCGCTCGGCCTGCTCGACCGCATCCGCTTGATGCTCGGCCGAGAGCGAGACCGGCTGCAGTCGAACGCAACCCGCTACGCCCAAGCGCTCGACGAGCTGTACGGCGACGGGCGCGGCGAGGGAACGCGCCGCGTCGGCCCGGGCGGCGGTCGCGAGGCGTCGTTTCCCACGGTGCGCGAGTGGAGCGACGAGCTCGAGGAGCTGTTCGGCACGGCGGTGCGCGAGGAGGTGCTGGGTCGCGCGGCGACCGCGGGCCGTGCGGCCGCGGCGCTCGCGCTCGATCCGGACTCGGTGACTCCGTCCATCGACCTGCTCGAGCGGGTCCTCTCGCTCAAGGGTGGCCTCGGCGAGCGCGATCTCGCGCGCATGCGGCGCCTGGTGCAGCGCGTGGTCGACGCGTTGATCGAGGCGCTCGCCCAACGCGTTCGCCCTGCGCTCGCCGGGCTCGTCACGCCGCGCCTGACGCGCCGGCCGATCGGCCCGCTCGATCTCCGTCGCACGGTGTCGCAGAACCTCAAGACCGCGCGCCGCCTCCCCGATGGCTCGCTCGGCATCGTCGCCGAGCGGCTGTCGTTCAAGTCGCGGAGCAAGCGCTCGCTCGACTGGCACCTCGTGCTCGTCGTCGACGTGTCGGGGTCGATGGAGGCGAGCGTCATCTACAGCGCGATGATGGCCGCGATCCTCAACGCGCTGCCGGCGCTCATGGTCCGCTTCGTCGCGTTCAACACCGAGGTCATGGACCTGTCCGAGCGCGTCGACGATCCGCTCGGGCTGCTCCTCGAGATCTCGGTCGGCGGCGGCACCGACATCGGCCGCGGCCTGCGGTACGCGCGGAGCCTCTTGCGGGTTCCCCAGCGCTCGATCGTCGTGGTGGTGAGCGACTTCGAGGAGGGCGTCTCGGTGCCCGGACTGCTCGGCGAGGCACGCGCGCTGGTCGAGAGCGGCGCGCGGGTGCTCGGCCTCGGCGCGCTCGACGATCGTGGAGCTCCCCGTTACCACCGGCCGATCGCCGAGATGCTCGTGGACGCAGGCGTGCGCATCGCGGCGCTCACGCCGCTCGAGCTGGCGCGTTGGGTCGCGGAGCAGATCCGATGACGGTTCGAGCTGCCCCCGATCTGCTCGCGACCCTCGCGGCCGCGTCGCCGGCCCGTGTGATCAAGCGGCTGGACGCCGATCGCACGATCGCGCGCACCTGGACCTGGTCGGTCGAGTCGCACGGCGGCACCGTCACCACCGAGGGTGGCGAGACGGTGACCCTTCGGGCCGAGCAGGGCGTGCTGGTCGCGGTGGCCGACGTGACCTGCTCCTGCCTCCTCTCGCCTCGGTGTCTGCACGTGCTCGCGGTCGTCGCCGCGCTCGAGATCGCCGAGGTCACCGTCGATGCGCCCGGGGCCGAGCCCGAGGAGGAGGCCAAGGCAACATCGACCGTCGCCATCGGCAACGCGTCGCGTGCGGTCGCCGGGCGCGCGCGAACGATCGTCGCCGACGTCCTCGCCGCGGGTGCGCGCGGAGTCGGTACCGTGCTCGAGGGCGAGCTGCTCCGGCTGGTCCACGCGGCACGGATCGAGGGGCTCCACCGCCTTGCCGCTGCAGGCTTGCGCGTCGTGCGCGACATCCGCGATCTGCGCTCCGACGCCGCCGAATTCGCCGCCCAGACCCTCGTCGACGACCTGCACGATCTGCTTTCGACCGCTGTCCTCCTCGATCGTGCGGAGGTCGAGCCGGCGGTGGTCGGCGTGGCTCGTCGCGCGTACGAGACCGTCGGCAACCTCCGCCTCTACGGAGTGTGCACCGAGCCGGTCGTCGCCCGCGGTGGCATGGCCGGGGTGGTGACCCACCTCGTCGACGAGCGCGGCGGCCTGTGGTCGATCGGCGACGTGCAACGGGGCGACATCGGTCGCGCGCTCGGCGCCTACGACGCCGGTCTGGCGATGGGGGACACCACCATCGCGCACCGTGCGCTGTCGCGCGCCGGGTTGTTCGTGCAAGACGCGACCGCCTCGGAGGATCGCCGCCTCGGGGCCGGCAAGCAGGTCAAAGCGGTTCGCGCCAAGAGCGAGCTCGGTCTCGCTGCGGAGCCGATCCGCGCCCGTTTCGCCGAGCCGCTGCGCGATCAGGTCGTGCGCGCGTACGCGGCACGCGACCTCCCGGACGACCGACGCCCGCGCGGTGCGTCGCTGTTGTTCGTCCGCGGCGCGGTGCTCGGCTGGGACGATGGGGCGCTCTGGATCGACAGCGACGAAGGCGCGCTCCGGGTGGTCGCTCCCTCGGCGCACGCCTCGCTCTCGTTCATCGACGACCTGCGGATGCTGGCAGGCGCCCACGGCCTTCCCCTCGAGATCGTCGCGCACCTCGTGCCCGATGCGCCGCGCACGCTCTCGCTCCTCGCCTTCGGGCCCGGCTCGGGGATCGAGGGCGCTCCGTCGCTGGTGGTGCCCGAGGAGTGGCACGGGCTGGTCAACGCGGGGTTCGACACGCTGGTCGGGTCACACTTCACCGGCCCCGTGCATCGGGCCCCGAAGGTCGAACGAGACGGTGAGCTCTCCGATCCGCTCGTCGGGCTCCGACGCCGCGTCGAGCGTGCGGCGTTGCACGGTCTGCGCAGCCTGCCGCCCGAGGCGATCGCGCAGGTCGACCACGAACGGGCTCGCCTCGCGCAACACGCGATGCACCACGGCGCAGACGTGCTCGGCGCGCTCTCGGCCGCCGCGCGTCGCGGTCGCTCGACCTTCGCCGAGGGCTGGGTCGCCGCCGCGACCTACGCCCGCGCAGCGACCACCGCCCTGTTCCGCGACGCCTGGCAGCGCTGACTACGCGGCGTGGGTGCGGAGCTCGCGCTCGGCCGAGAGCCAGTCTTCGAGTTGGCTGCCGTTCGGGGTGCCGCGGTGCAGCCACAGCTCATACGCGCGGCGCGCGATCTCTTCGTGCGTCGGGAGGCGGTCGGGCAGCGCGAGTGCCGGTGCCGGGGCCACGACCGGAAGCTGCGCCTCGAGCTCGACGCGCTGCGGAGCGGCAAGCTTCGCGGCGACGGGGGGCTTCGACTTCGGGCGGGAATTGCGGTGCTTCGCCATGATGTCTCCTGTGTGGGGTGGCGGGATACGAGGTGCGGCAGCCTTTGGCCAAACTTCGTGCAGATGTGGTGTTGGAGGATAAAAACGGAATAAACCAAATCTGGTCGCATCTCCGCGGCTCGCGGCCGGCGGTATGCTTCCTTCGTGCCGTCCGCCGAGCCCTCCATCGGCCCAAGTGCGATCGTCGGTCGTTACGCGATCCACGAGGAGCTCGCTTCGGGTGGGATGGCCTCGGTTCATCTCGGGCGCCTGCTCGGTCCGGTCGGGTTCAGCCGTACGGTCGCGATCAAGAAGCTGCACGCGCACTTCGCCAAGGACGAAGAGTTCGTTTCGATGTTCATCGACGAGGCTCGTCTCGCGGCGCGAGTGCGGCACCCGAACGTGGTGCAGACGCTCGACGTGGTGCAGACGAACGACCAGCTGCTCCTGGTGATGGAGTACGTGCACGGCGCCCAGCTCTCGGTCCTGACGCGGCTGGCCAACAAGGCGGGGCAAAGAATTCCCCAGCCGATCGTCGCCGCAATTCTCGCGGGGATGCTGCGAGGACTGCACGCGGCCCACGAGGCCCAAGACGAGCGCGGCCAGCCGCTGAACATCGTCCACCGCGACGTGTCGCCTCACAACGTGATGGTCGGCACCGACGGCATCGCGCGCGTGATCGATTTCGGCGTGGCCAAGGCGGCCGGTCGTCTGCAACACAGCAACAGCGGTCAGCTCAAGGGAAAGATCCCCTACATGGCGCCCGAGCAGGTGCGGGGCGAGGCCGTGAGCCGTCGCACCGACGTCTTCGCCGCCGGCGTGGTGCTCTGGGAGTGCCTGTTGGGCAAGCGGCTGTTCGTCGCCGACAACGACGCTGCGATCATCGGGCAGGTGCTCTCCCACGAGATCGACCCTCCGAGTCGCGTCGACTTCGCGGTGCCTGCCGCGTTCGACGAGGTCGTGATGCGCGCGCTCGAGCGCAGTCCCGCAAAGCGGTTCCAGACCGCACGCGACATGGCCAAGGCGCTCGAGGCGTGTGGGCCCGTGGCGCCGCCGGCGGAGGTCTCCGAGTGGGTCGAGGCGATCGCGCGCGACGTGTTGGAGAAGCGTCAAGGCCTGGTCTCGCAGGTCGAGAGCTCCAGCGCGATGCCCGTGCTCGCTGCGACCACTGCCCGTGACGTGCTCACGGGCGTCTCCGAGTCTGGGATCAAGGTCGCCCCTGCTTCGACCGCTTCGACGACGGAGTCGCAGGTCTCCAGCGTGGCCATCGCCATGACCAACTCGCGGGGCGCAGGTCCCCCGGTGGGGCTGATCGCCGGTCTGCTCGGGGTCGCGGCGATGGCGGGTGCCGGTTTCCTGATCGCGCGACAGATCCTGCGGGAGCCGCCGCCGCCGGTGCCGATGGCGGCCGCATCGACGGCCCTGCCTCGCGCAT
>Ga0208492_1000846_pt1 | contig 22952 bp, 24 predicted proteins | sample Subbioar_CSW14AB_FD_184820 | JGI IMG/M metagenome (GOLD analysis project Ga0208492, IMG submission 184820) | Serpentinite rock and fluid subsurface biosphere microbial communities from McLaughlin Reserve, California, USA - CR12Mar_CSW14AB (SPAdes) | ecosystem: Environmental > Terrestrial > Deep... | reverse complement strand
GAATTGCCCCCGGACTGAAGTCCGGGGCACCGACTGCAAGACGAAGCCCTCCGGGCTGGCGGGGGATTCGAGCGAGGAAGTGCAGTCCTTCGTTGACGAATCGCGATCGCCGATTCGGCACAATCTTCCGGACGTGCGACACGAAATTCAGATTGCCGCGACAACCTCGGGCCAGCCCAGCGAGTTGCGAGTTTCCGACATTTCTTCAGCCATGCCCCGCGGATGAGCCCGCGCGGTAACGGCGCGTTTGCGTCGGCGTTCGCGATCCGCGATCCGCGACCCGCGACCGCGATCCGCGTTGGCGTGTGTTTCTGCTCCTCGGGCTGCTCTCAGCGTATCGCCGTGCTCGGGCTGTTCGGTCGAGTCGAGCACGCGGGTACACTCGCTGACCGAGCAAGAGGAAGAAACTCCTGCCACCGGCCGATGCTCGTGCCCCTCGGCGAGCGCATTCGCATGCGCGTGGGCGTTCGCGTTCGCGTTCGCGTTCGCGTTCGCGTTTGCCAAGTACGGAGCTACCCGCGCCGCAAATCCGCCCTCCGTGCGAACAAGTCCCCAAGCAAGTCGAGAAACGCGCGCACCCGCGGAATGCCCCGCCGACGCGGCGAGCACACGGCATGGATGGTCGGTCCCGCAACCGCCAGCTCGGGGAGCACCTCGAGCAGGCGACCCTCGCGAACGTGCGTCTGGACCATGAAGTCCAGCACCTGGGCGACACCGAGCCCGGCCAGCGCGCCGTCGACGAGCAGATCGCCCTGGTCGACGAGCACCGCGGCGGGCGCGTCCAGCGAGCCCTCGGTGAAGGCCCATGCGCGCGGCTTCCCTCGCGGAAGGAGGAACACCAGGCGCTCGTGCCTCGCGAGCTCGTCGAGCGTCTTCGGCGTGCCGCGACGGGCGAGGTAGGCGGGCGAGGCGACCGTCGTCCAACGCGGCGTGTGCAGCACCCGCGAGACGAGCGACGAGTCGTCGAGCTCGCCCATGCGGATCGCGACGTCGATCTCCTCCTCGACCAGCCGGGCGACGCGATCGGTCACCGAGATCTGCAAGCTGAGCCGGGGATGACGGGTGAGCAGACGACCGAGCTCGCTGATCAGCAACCGGGACAGGATGGGCGACACGGTCACCCGCAGCCGGCCGGCGACCGTGCCGCGAGCCTGTGCGACGAGCTCGCGCCCTGCGCGGACCGCGTCGACGGCGTCACGACACCGCTCGAGGAACGCGGCGCCCTCGTCGGTCAGCGCCACGCTCCGGGACGTGCGCTCCAGCAGCGCGACGCCGAGCTCCGTCTCGAGCTTGCTCACGGCTTTGCTGACCGCGGCGGTGGTCACCCCGAGCCGCTCCGCTGCCCGGCGGAAGCTTCTTTCCTCGGCCACATGAACGAATTGCACGATTCCGCTGAAGGGATCCACCCTCCCATCGTTAACCGAAAGTTGACGATGGATCGACTGTGACGTGGATGGTGCGGGGCGCGTCCGATGTCTAGGCTCTGGTCACACAAGGAGAGCAGCCATGAAGATCGCGGTCCTCGGTACGGGAATGGTCGGCAACAGCATCGGCAACAAGCTCGTCTCGCTCGGTCACGAGGTGAAGATGGGTTCGCGCACGGCAAACAACGAGAAGGCGGTCGCGTGGACCCGAGAGGCCGGCGCCAAGGCGTCGCAGGGCACCTTTGCGGACGCGGCGGCGTTCGGCGAGCTGGTCTTCGTGTGCACCAGCGGAGCCGGTACGCTCGAGGCGTTGAACGCGGCCGGTGCGGGCAACCTCGCGGGCAAGGTCGTCGTCGACATCTCGAACCCCCTCGACTTCTCCAAGGGCATGCCGCCGAGCCTGTTCACCCGGAGCGACGAGTCGCTCGGCGAGCAGGTACAGAAGGCGTTCCCCGACGCCAAGGTCGTCAAGACCCTCAACACCGTCAACTGCGAGTTGATGGTCAATCCGGGCAAGCTCGCCGGCGGCGAGCACGACATGTTCATCGCGGGCAACGACGCGGCCGCCAAGGGCAAGGTCGTCGAGCTCCTGAAGGGATGGTTCGGTTGGAAGAACGTCCACGACCTCGGTGACATCTCGGCCGCGCGGGGGACCGAGATGTACCTGCCGCTGTGGCTTCGCCTGTGGGGCTCGCTGAAGACGGCCGACTTCAACCTCAAGGTCGTTCGCGGCTGATCAGCGCGACGCCGACCGAGGCGAGCCACGCCACCAAGAGCACGAGCGCGAGCCGCTGGATGACCGGAAGGGCCAGCGGCGTCGCGCCGCTCACGAAGGTCGACCAGGCGTAGATCCCCGCGTCGACGAACGCGGTGGCGAACATCGCCATCCCGAGCCGTGCGATGCGCCGGTACGGCGAGCCGGCGAGGACGGTGATGGCGAATCCCCCGGCGAGGAGCCCGGCGCTCGTTCCGACGAGCACCGCGATCGAGTGCAGCACCCCAACCTCGAGCGAAGGCAGCAGCGGCACCGCCGCGATCCCGACGAACGAGAACGCGGCGGCGACCCGGATGGCGCGCGCCATGCGCGGGGTCGGACGGCCGAGCCTGAGTGCCCCGAGGAAGTGCACGGACAGCCCCGCGTCGAGCGCGAGCATCGAGGCCTTGCCGAACATCGAGCCGAGGCGGTTCGCCCTTCCGTCGAGCGCGATTGGTTGCGTCAGATCACAGACGAAATTGCGCAGCAGATCGTATCCCGGCGCGTGGCGATCGAACCAGGTTCCGCCGGGATAGAGTGCGATCGCAGTCACATACAGGCCGAGAAACACCGCCACCGAGCCGAGAAGCGCGGCGCCGAGCGTGCGATCCGACGGACGCATCGGGTCGAGAGGAACGCCGCGCCCACCCGCGGTCAATGATCAGGCGGGGCGAGCTCACGACGATTCCTTCTTGCACTCCACCGACTCCGGGGGCTCGGGCGCGCCCGTCGTCCCCGCGACGCCCGCGATCGGAGCCACGGTGAAGCCGACGCCCAGCGACACGGCGTCGCAGGTGCGGCTCGGATCGACCGCGAGCGGGAGCGTCGCGAGCATGTCGGACGATTGGGTCACGGTGGAGATGTATTGGTCGTACGTGGCGGTGCCCGGGCACACTCCGCGTCGCACCAGCGACGGCTTCATCGCCTCGAGGAAGTCGGTCGTGCGCACCGCGCCGGCCATGGTCCCCTGGCGCGAATCCAACCCGAGGGTGAGCACTCCGCCAAAGAGCGGAGCGAGGAGCGCGTCGCCGAGGAACGGCAGCGCGACCTGCTTCAGCTCGGCGCCCAGGTCACCGCTCACCCAAGTGCCTCCGCTCACGTAGCCGGCGGGGAACGTCGCGATCGGTTCGATCTTGGTCCCAGCCACCGGCCACTTCTCGTCGGCGGTGAACTTCGGCTTGTCACGATGTCCGACGAAGTAGAGCGCGCCGGGCGCGTAGGCGTCCTCGCTCGCGCCCGACACGTCGTCGATACGAAGCACGAGCGTGTAGCCGCCATTGGCGACGCGTTCGTTGGTGAGCTTCTCGACGTCGTACATCAGCGTCTTCACCACGGGTACGAAGTGCTGGCCGAAGTTGTTGTCGATTCCACCAACCCCATCCTGCTGCCCCATCGTCGGAGCGCCGGCCGGGCGGCGGCACGCGCCCTTGCCGTCCCTCGAGTCCTCGCGACTCGTGGCGCGCCCATCGAGGTCATAGCCGTACTGTTTCCAGCCCGCGGCGGTCATCGCCCCGTTCCGGTCGGTGACTCCCAGCCGGTAGCTGTCGACGACGAACCAGCGCGTGGTGCCGCCGACCGACACGGCGGGGCGAGCCGGAGGATGCGCGAGATCAACGGGCGGAGGAGGAGCCTCGATGGGCTCCGCCGCGCAGCCGGTGAGAAGCGATGCGAGGAGGAGTGAACGGGCGATGAAGTTCATGCCGAGTCGCGTTTGCGACCGGCGTGCCGCGCGAGAATTCTCGCTGACTTCGCGAGAGCGACCTCCGCGTGCTCGAACGGCCGGTCACACGGTGTCGTGGATCGACCACACCCGAAAAAGGTCCGTAACGTCAGCCGGCCTGCTGCTTCGGCCTGATCGAGATCGTCTTCGGAACGGTGCCCGAAGTCCGAATCTGCTGCGTTTCGTCGACGAGACCCGGGACCCCGTCGAGCGCGCGTCGCACCGCGTTCTGCGGCGCGATCCCGAGCTTCGCATGGGCGCCCATCACCCAACGGATCCAGCCCGGCCGATTGCGCAGGATCGCATAGTCGATCACGCCGGCGAGCGCCGCGTCGGTCACGTCGTTGCCGAATCGTTCGCCGATCGCGCCGCGCGCTTCGAACGCCTCCGCGATGCGGAACACAATCGTGTCGGCAAGGCGGGTGTGTCCGGCCGAGCTGTGCTTGACCAGCAACGCGGACTGCATCGCGAGCCAACCGTCGTCGCGATCGCCCTCGTCGCCGACCACCGCCTCGACGTGACCTTCGAGTCCGCCGAACTGAAGGCGATCGCCGGCCCGCACCCGACGATCGGTGCCTACCAGAATCCCGTTCACTGCGGTTCCGTTCCGGCTACCGAGGTCCCGCAGCCGCGCGCCGTTCGGCGAGAGGAGGATTACCGCATGGTGTCGCGACACGCTGTTGTCGACGACGACGATGTCGCACTCCTCTGCGCGGCCGACGATCGTCTCGGCGTGCACCAGCTCGTGCGTGCGACCGGCCAAGGCGAGGATCAACCGCATGACGTCGATCAGGAGCAATCACCAGGCCTCGTCGTTACACCGGTGACTGCAGTGTTGTTGCACAGGGGTCGCTGTGTGCGGCGCCCGCGTCGAGCGGCTCGTGCGGTCGAGAAGCGTGTTACGTGCGCACGTCGAGTCAGTGCCGTCGCGCAATCCGGGTTCACGAGCCAAGAACCATGCTCACGACTCCAGGAGCGAGGACAGCCCGCGCTCTTCGAGGCACCGACGTAGCTTCTTGAGCGCACTTCCCTCGATCTGTCGCACACGCTCTCGCGTGACCGACAGCTCCGCACCGATCTCCTCGAGCGTGTGGTCGGTGCGACTACCGATGCCGAAGCGCATGCGGATGACCATCTGCTCGCGCGGGGTCAGCGTCTCGAGTGCGTCTCGCGCACCCTGCTCGATGCGCCGGCCCTGAAGCTCGCGCTCGGGGTCGATGGCGGCGAGATCTTCCACCAGATCGCCGAGGCTCGCGTCGCCCTCCTCGCCGACGGGCGTCTGGAGCGAGATGGGCTCCCTCACTGCCTCGAGCGCGGTCTGGATCTTCTCCAGAGGGATCCCCGTGGCCTCGACGAGCTCCACGGGCGTGGGGTCGCGCTGCAGCTCGCTTCCGAGCTTGCGGCTCACCGTCCGGATCTTCTGCAGGGTCTCGTTGAGGTGTACCGGCAAGCGGATGGTGCGCGCCTGTTCGGCGATCGCGCGGTGGATCGACTGACGAACCCACCAGGTGGCGTAGGTGCTGAACTTGAATCCACGGCGCCAATCGAACTTGTCGACTGCGCGCATGAGCCCGATGTTCCCCTCCTGGATGAGATCGACGACCAGGAGGCCGCGGTTCTGGTACTCCGGTCGACGCGCGAGCGCGACGACGAGGCGGAGGTTCGCCTCGACGAACGCGGACTTGGCGCGCCGGACCTGGGCCTCGGTCCGAACGACTGCGCGTCGCACCTCGGCGAGGTCGTCGCGTTCGGGCCCGCTCGGCAAGAGCAGCTCCCGTTCGGCGAGTCGTTCGGCGAACGTCGTCGAGAGACGACGAATCGTCTCGCGATCGAGGCCCATGCGGCGGACCGCGCTGCGAATGTCCTCAGTCGCTCCGCCGGTTCTCGCGAGCTTCCCGACGTCGTCGATCGCGTGGAGGATTCGGCTCTTCGCCGCGTCTTCGTCGAAGGCCGGATCCCCGACATCGGCCTCGCGGACCAACTCGCGTGGATCGAGGTCACCACGTCGCAGCTCCTGGCCGAGCCCTTCGAGCGCCGACACCCCGGCCTCGTGGCCGAGCAGCGCTCGGAGCATCTCCTCTTCCGCCGTCTCCATGGCGCGAGCGAGCGCGACCTCGCCTTCACGCCCGAGCAGCGGTCGTCGACCGACCGTCCCGAGGTACGCCGTTGCCGCGTCACGCAAGAGATCGTCTCCGTCCTCCTTCATGGCTTCCATCCCCTGGATGCCGCCGACACATGCACGTGGGGCGCCTGCCCCCGTCGCGGCTGGCCAACCTGTCGATTTCGCGCTTCGATGGAGGAGCCCAGATGAGACTGCTCCTCTTGCTCGCCGCCTCTTCGCTCCTCGCCTGCGTCGGCATGAGCGTGCCCACCGCATCGGCGACGCAGGGACTGTGGGGCGACCTCGAGACGGATGTGAACCGTCTCGGCAATGACTACAAGGTCATCGACCTACCGTCGGCCGATCCCGATCTGTGTCGTGCGGCGTGCGACGACGACCAGAAGTGCAAGTCGTTCACGTTCGTGAAGCCCGGACTGCAGGGCCCGACCGCGCGCTGTTGGCTCAAGGACCAAATCGCCGCTGCCCGGCTCAACGAGGGCTGCTGCGTCTCGGGCGTGAAGCCATAGCGTTCGGCTCGAGCACCGCACGCACGACGGCGAACGCGTGGTTGAGCGCGAGCATCTGCTCGTGTGTGCCGCCGCGGTCGGGGTGGCACTCGAGCGCACGTGCTTTGTACGCCGCGCGGGCGCGCTCGAGCGTGATCGGCGGTGTCAGGCCGAGCTCGTCGAGGACGTCCTCTTCGATCTCGCGCGGTGCGATCTCGCGCGCCGTGCGCCGCTTGTCACCCGGATAGATCGGCTCGACGCCGCGTGCCTGCCGGTCGTCGGCGATCGCGTAGATGGGATCGATCTCCGCCCAACGCGTCACGCCGCGGGCGCGCGAGAACGCTGCGAACGCGGCGAGGCGCGCGGAGTGGACGTCGGTGGACTCGCCGCGCGCGTCGGAGGGTTCGAAGACCTCGCGCGTGGGCTTGCGACCGAACCACACCGACCAGACAGCGCGCCGTCCCGACCGCGAAGGCACTTCGGCGATCGACCAGCGCCCGATCACGCTCGCTTGACCGCAAACGGTCCGAACGCCTGCATCACGGGCATCAGCTCGAGCCGGTTGATGTTCACGTGCGCGGGCTGGGTCGCGCACCAGTGCACCGCCTCGGCGACGTCGTCCGGCGAGAGCGGCTGCACACCCTGATAGACCGTTCCGGCCTTCGAGGCATCGCCCTTGAACCGCACCAACGAGAACTCGGTCTCGCACATGCCGGGCTCGATGTCGGTCACGCGAATGCGCTTGCCGATCAGGTCGGCCCTCAAATTGAGGGAGAACTGCGCGACAAAGGCCTTCGTCGCGCCGTACACGTTCCCGCCTGGATACGGATAGCTGCCCGCGACGGAGCCGATGTTGATCACGTGCCCGCGATCGCGCGCGACCATGCCGGGGAGCACCGCGCGCGTGACGTAGGTGAGCCCCTTGCAGTTGGCGTCGATCATCTCGTCCCAGTCGTCGAGCGAGGCCTCGTGGGCCGGCTCGAGACCGAGGGCGAGCCCCGCGCCGTTCACCAACACGTCGATGTCGGCAAATGTCGACGGGATCGCAGCGATCGCCGCGGCGACGGCGTGTCGATCGCGCACATCGACATCGAGGATGTACGCATCCGCGCCTGTGGATTGTGCGAGCTGCTCCAATCGTTCGCGACGTCGCGCGGCGAGAACGAGACGTGCGCCATCCCTGGCAAAGCGTCGAGCGACGGCGGCCCCGATCCCGCTCGAGGCGCCCGTGACCAACACGGTGGTGGACATGGACTGCCAACTACCATGTCCCGGACGCGAGCAGGAGAGGTGCTCCGCGAACGCGACGCGATCGTGAAACGAATGGCCGGCGCAAACGGTAGAGGCGTACCCGGGGTGCTCGGGCCAAGCACCTCGCGACCGGGCACGACTGCTGCTCCAGTGCGCCGCCCCGGAGGGAAATCGATGAACCACGATCAGCACGAGACGAAGCACGCCAACAAGTTGAACGACGACAACGACGCTGCGCGCCCGCGTGGATTTGCTGCACTCACGCCCGAGCAGCGGCGTGCACTCGGAAGCAAAGGTGGTCGGACCGCGCACCAGCGCGGCACCGCGAACAAGTTCACCTCGGAGAGTGCGAGCTCTGCGGGCCGTATCCCGCACGAGCGTGGCACGGCCTTCCGTTGGACGAGCGAGCAAGCGCGCGCTGCGGCGCGCAAGGGTGCTGCGCGTCGTTCGCGTACGCCCGAGCCCAACGCCGCCTGATCGCAGAGCGTTCGAGGCGAACCGCCGCTGATCGGGCTGGTCCCGGATGCCGTGCGGGTGTGCGAAAAAGACGACCTCGCAGAGTGGTTGTGGCTGAATGGGAGACGTGAGCGTGCGTAGGCACCTCGGGGGGGAAACCGGGGACCTGCGCCCGCCGCGGCCATCAGAGGGAAGATGGCCAGGTCTCGGGCGCTTCGCCGGCGACCCACAGCGCCTCGCGCTCCAGGGGCTCGAGGGCGTGGGTGTGATCGATGTGGATGATCCCATCGAATTGATCGGCGAGCCGTGCATGGAAGTAGTGGCTCTGGCGTTCGGTCTCGGGGCGATAGATGACCCCGACCGCGCGTTGCAGACGGTCTTCGTGGAGCGCTCCTGACGCTTCCCCGAGCTCGCGCAGATCGAGGAAGAACCGTGGAACGCCCACGAGGTGGAACAGCTCCTCGTAGCTCCCGCGCATTCCGCGCCTCAAGTGTCGCCGCCTGGCGGGCGCGTCCCAATCGGTCGCGGCCGTGACGGTTCCCTGGTGGGTCGAGAACCCAATCGATCGCACCAGCGACCCGTGTTTCGCGCGCAGGAGCTGACCGAGATTGAGCTCGCCCGCGTCACCGAGCTCCGTCGCGCGTGCGTCGCCGAGATGCGAGTTGTGCGCCCACACCACGACCTTCGGCGAATGTCCCGGACGAGCGAGCGCGCTCCGCACGGTCTCGAGCGCGTCGGCCATGTGTGTGTCGCGGAGGTTCCAGGACTTCACCCGGCCGCGGAACATCGTGCGGTAATACGCTTCGCCGCCCTTCACCGACATCGCCGCGAGCTCGGCCAAGAGCGCGTCGTCGGAGCCGAGGTCGCCCACCCGCAATCGATGGATCGCCTTCAGCTCGGCCACGACGTCGTCCTCGCAGGGCGCCGAGCCCGCACTGCTCGTTGCCCAACCGTACGACTGCGGATCCTCGCCGAAGTGCTCGAAGCACGAGTATCGCGCCCGCGCTCGCCGGGCCTCGGCGGGGTCGAGTCGCTCGAGGATGGCGACGACCTCTGCCATCGACTCGTGCATGCTGTAGAGGTCGAGCCCGTAGAGGCCAATCGGCGAACCGCGTCGCGCGAGGGCGCGCAGGTCGTCCAGCAGCGCGCAAAAAGCGGTGTTCCGCCACATCCACTGCGGGAACCGCTTGAACCCGGCGAGGGCGTCCGCCGCGCCGCCGTCCTGCTCCGAGCGCAGCCAACGATGCGCGCGTGCCGAGTGCGGCAGGTCGCCCTCGATGCACAGGGCCGAGAACCCTCGCTCCTCGACCAACCGCCGCGTGATCGCCGCGCGCGCAGCGTAGAACTCGTGCGTGCCGTGCGTCGCTTCGCCCAAGAGCACGATCGACGCGTCGCCGATGTGCTCGAGGACTGTGTCCCACCTCTCGTCGGGCGCCAGCAGCGGAGTCGCCATGTGCGCGATTGCCGCAACGAGGGCATTGTCGTCGTGCCCGGGATCCGCCGACGGCGGGACCGGAGTGTGTCTGTGCGTGGCCATGCCTCCCGCCGTGCAACGGACCTTCCGCGCGGGTTACCCTTCGGCTCATGCCCTTCGCCACGACCGACCTCTGCGACGCCCACCCGGATCAGGTCCGGGTCGCCGAGCCACTGTTCCGTGACTTCGGCGGCCTGCTCGCGTTCGACGGCTCGATCGTCACGCTCGAGGTCTTCGAGGACAACTCGCTGGTGCGCACCGCCCTCGAAGAGGCCGGGCAGGGCCGAGTGCTCGTCGTCGACGGCCGCGGCTCGCTTCGTTGTGCGCTCCTCGGCGGCAACCTCGCGGCGCTGGCCGAAGAGAAGGGTTGGTCCGGCGTGATCGTCTTCGGTGCCGTGCGTGACTCGCGCGAGCTCGCCGCCGCCAAGATCGGCGTCAAGGCGCTCGCCGCTCACCCCAAGAAGAGCGAGAAGAAGGGCGCGGGACGCCGTGACGTCCCGGTCTCCTTCGCCGGTGTCACCTTCACCCCGGGCGAGTGGCTCTACGCCGACGAGGACGGCATCATCGTCTCCGCCTCGAGCCTCGCGTGAACCGTGACGCCTGACGACTGACGACTCCGATCAGAGCGGGTGCTCGCTGACGCAGGCCGCGGGGACGTTCCAGCGGATCTCCCAGTCGTTGCCCTTGAGGCACTGGTACCACTTGCGATCGAACTTGCTCTGCACGCACGTGTTGAGCGGCACCTGACGGCCCATGGTCGAAGACCAACAGCCGCTCGACGGAGGGGGCGACGCAGTCGAGCCGCAGCCGCCAGAGACCATGCCGCCCCAGTACTCCCAGTGCCACGGCTCGCTCGGAACGGTGCGCTTGAAGCCGTATTCATCGGCGTGGTTGGCGAGCCAGTTGTACACCCCGCCGGACGAGGTGTTGAGGTCGAGCGCGTGGCCGCTCTGGTGGTTCGAATAGCCCGGCTTCGCCGCGAGGTTGCCGCCGTTGCAGCTCTTGGTGAGGTAGCAGTTGTACAGATACTTCTGCTGCGCCATCGTCCGGAACCCGCTGACGACGCGGATCGACACGCCGGCAGCCGCCGCGGCCTTCTGCATGCGCGCGTACATCGATGCGGTGGCCATTTCGACCGGCTTGCCGTCGGCGTTCACCACGGTGATCGCGAACGACGACCCGCTGCGGTAGCCGGTGTCGCTGCGCTTCGCTGAGCAGTCCACGCCGACCGAGGCGCCTTCGGCTTCGCGTCCGTCTTCGATCGGCTCTTGTTCCTGATCGTCCTCCTCTCCCTCTTCGCCGGTGGCGACCGTGCAGCCAGTGGCGGCAAACGCGAGCGAGGCGAGGGCGGCGAGAGCGAGGAAGCGGGTCATGCCCACTCCCATTGCAGTCCCTGGACCAAGGCCGAGCTCGCACGAAACCGCTTGTTTTTGTGCCTGTGGAGGGTCCGGTGACCACCCGTCGGGGTCACGCGCTCGTTTCGGTGTCGATGTAGGTTCGTCGCTTTCGCGTGACGCGAGACAAAAAGAACGAAGCCATCGCGCCGGAGGGGGCCGGCCGATGGCTTCGCGTACGACTCTCGTACTTCTTGGCGGTTGTTCGTTCGTGGCAGTGGCAGGAGGGGAGGAGGACCGTCGTCGTTCGTCCCGACGACTTCTGCTCCAAACAATGGGTCCTATTTGCCGAGTGGCAAGGGGTCAGGTGCTAGTTTCGTGTCCATGACTGATCGGGTATCGGCCGCCGTCGCTCGCGCGCGGGCTCACGGCGCGGCGCCCAGCCGTGTTCCCGTCCGATGGCTGGCGGTCGGCGATCCGCAGACCTCGTCCGAGAGGTTCTTCCGGTTCCTCGACCGTGCCGGTGCGCTGGGCGACGACGGATGGCTGAACCCAGAGGTTGGCCTCGTCTCGATCGGCGATCACTTCGACTACGGCCGTAGCGAGAACGCCGACGAAGCAGCCACCCAGGGCCTTGCCATCCTCCGCTGGCTCGCCGCGCACCCGCCGGAGCGGGTGTTGTTGATCGCGGGCAATCACGATCTGTCGCGGGTGACCGAGCTCGCCTTCGAGAGCGACGCGTCGTTCGCCGACGCCCGGAAGCTCGTCTCCGACATCGCGAAGCAGAGCGATCCCACCCCGCTGCGCGCCGAGTTCGGAAGGCGCTTCCCTCACATCCCCACGCCGGAGCTCGCGGCGCGCGACTACGCTGCTTTCCGCGAAGAGCAACGTGCTCTCGTCCAGCAGTTGCTGCTCGATGGGCGATTCGTCCTTGGCGCGGCCACCGAGCTCGACGGAGCCCCCGCCTTGCTCGTCCACGCAGGCCTCTCCCTGCGTGAGCTCGACATTCTCGGCATCCCCGAGGTCCGCGACCCTGCGGCGATTGCTCGCGCCCTGAACGATTGGCTCACGGCCGCCGTGGCTCGTGTCGAAGGAGCGTGGCGTCGCGGCGAGCAGGCAGCGCTCGCCTTGGAGCCGTTGCACGTCGCGGGCACGACGGGGCTCGAGGGAGGTGGGTTCCTCTATCACCGCCCGGTCAACTCGCAGCGGCCCAATGGCAGGGAGACCGCGTCGGACCTGGCTTCGGATCGCCCGCGCCGCTTCGACGCGACCAGGCTTCCGCGCGGTCTGCTCCAGATCGTCGGTCACACGGCGCACAAGCGTTCTCGGGAAGAGCTCGTCCCATGGGTCACGCCCCAGGCCGACGCCGTGCTCCGCGGCGGAGGTCTGCGCACGCTGCGGATGGACGACGCGCCGGTCTACGACCGCGGCGTGCTGCCCCACCACGCCGGCGCTGCGACCGTGGTCATGATCGATTGCGCCATGAGCGACGACGAGCTCGACGACATCGAGCTGTTGCCCATCGCTCCGCCGAACAGGGGCTGATCACGCAGCCGAGGGACGATCGCCCAAGCCGCCGTGTAGGGTGCCTTGGAGCTGGATTCGACGCATCACGGCCTCGCGCGAGAGCACGCCGATGACCCACGTGCCCCGCACCACCGGCGCGAAGTCTAGGCCGCGCTCGCCCATCGCATCGAGCGCGTCGGCCGCGGAGTCACTCGCCTGGGCAATGGGGAGGTCGAAGCGGGCTAGGGATTCGATCGGGACCCTTCCGCGCTCCCCTTCAGGAATCCGCGCCACGTCGGCGGCCGTGACCAGCCCGATGTCGCCGGTGCGCGCCTGGACGATCAACACCGGTGAGCGTGTCGCGAGCATCGTGGCCGCGGCCTGCTCGACCGACGCGACAGCCCCGATGGTTCCCACGCTGGTGTCGGTCACGTCACCGACCGGAACCCCAGCGAGCGCTTCTTGCTGCAGCGCCACGGAGGCCTCGGCCGTACCGCCACCCCACACGAAGACGGCGATCAGGACGAGCAGGAAGTTGCCGGCGAGCACGCCGAAGATGCCCATGGCCACCGCGAGCAACCGGCCGACGTTGGCGGCGGCCTGGGTCGCGCGGAGGCGCCCGTACCGCGGCTCGAGGAGTGAGCGGAGCACGCGTCCCCCATCGAGGGGAAAGGCTGGGAGCATGTTGAACACGGCGATCGCGAGGTTCATCTGTGCGAGATAGAAGAGCCCGAATTGCAGATCGGGCGCGATTCCGCCCAGCAGGAGATGACCTGCATAGGCCACGAGCGCGATGCCGACCGAGACGATCGGTCCGACCACGGCCATCTTCGCCTCGGCGTGCGGCTCCCGAGAGACCTTCTCGATGTGGCTGACGCCGCCGAGCAGCATCAGCGTCACCCCGCGGACGGGCGAGCCCTGGGAACGCGCAACGAACACGTGGCCGAGCTCGTGGAGCAGGACGCTCGCGAAGAGCAACACCGCGAGGAGGATGCCCCACACGCCAGGCGACAAGAGCAGCGCGTCACGCGAGGTGTGCGCGCTCGCGGCAAACGCGGCGAACTGTCGCGCCATGCCCAGTGCGACGTAGGGCAGCACGAGAAAGAACGTCCAATGCAGCCGGATGGGGATCCCGCGCACGGAGAACAGTTTGAAGCCGCCGGACATCATCATCGCTGCCCGGTTGGATGCAGCGCTCGTGCCCTGCGCCTCAGTCGCCCGACAGTCGAGGTGGTGGCAGCGCGAGAACGGCGGCGAAGAACAGCACCGCCGTCATCCAATAGAGATCGGCGACCACCAGATGGACGATCTGTAGGGGAATGGGAGCGAGGAGGCCGAGGTTCAGCGCCCCGACGCCCACTTGGACGAGGAACGCGAGGTTCACCGCCGTCGCCAGCGCGCGCACCGAATGGTCCGACTCCCGTGCCGCGGTGAGGCGCGCGAACACGAACAGAGCGCCGCCGAACACGACGGCAATCGCCGGATGGATGACGCGCAACCGAACGAGGAAGTGCGCACCCGGGGTCACATCGGCCGTGAGCCCCTCGGCGAGCGAACGTGACGGGAACAGGGTGTCGCCGAGCGCGACCACCGCACCCGCCACGCCGACGGCGAGCAGGGACACCGCGGCCAGAGAGACGAGCACGCCGCGCGCTCCGTGACCGCGCAGCCGCGGGGCAGGTCGGTCATGGGCGAGGTAGAGCGTGAGGGCCATCGAGGCGAGGAGGAAGAACGTGTTGATCAGGTGTGCAGACATCCACAGCGCGCGCGCGGCGGACTTGTTGTGCGCGACCATCTCGAACAGCACGAGCCCCGCCCCGACGCCGGCCTCGGTGATCATGAAGAACATGCTGGCCGAGGCGGCACGACGCACAGGGTGACGCGCGGGAAACGCGCGGAACGCGAAGAAGAGCTGCGCCACCGTCAAGAGGAGCGAGAGCCCCGAAGTGATGCGGTGGGTGAACTCGATGATCGTGGCGACGCTCTTGGGCCGCGGGATGATCTCGCCGTTGCAGTCCGGCCAGTGCGAGCCGCACCCGGCGCCCGAGCCGCTGGCGCGTACGAACGCACCCCACGCGATGACCGCCAGGGTGACCACCAGCGTGAGCCAGGAGAGCTTCTTGAACGAGTCGACCCGCACCGCGGGAGAGGGTTAGCCCAGCGACGCCACGCGCGAAAGGTGCCAGTCCTCGTCGCCGAACAGCGCCTGCAGCACGTGCATACGCTTGAAGAACAGGCCGATGTCGGCCTCGTCCGTGATGCCGATGCCGCCGTGGAGTTGAATCGCTTGTTGGACCACCAGGCGGCCGCCGCCGCCGAGGTGGACCTTGGCGACGGAGACTCCGCGTTTGCGCTCTCGCTCGTCCGCATCGTTGGCACGGAGCGCTGCCAGGATGGTGGTCCCGCGCGCCAGCTCCGTCTCTACGAACATGTCGACGCAGCGGTGCTGCAGCGCTTGGAACGCGCCGATCTTCACCCCGAACTGCTCGCGCTGAACGAGGTAGTCGCGCGTCAGGGCGAGCGACTGGGTCATCAAACCGAGACCCTCCGCACAGACCGCAGCCGTCGCGGCGTCGAGCACGCCCTCGAGTACCGGCAGCCCCGAGCCCTCCGCTCCGAGCCGCCGGTCTTCGGCGACCTCGACGTCGAAGGCGACCATCGCGGCCCGGTGTCCGTCCATCGTCCGGACTGTGGTGATCGACACGCCCGGCGCGTCGCGGTCGACGAGAAACAGCGAGATTCCCTTGCGGTCGTCGTCGCTGCCGGAGGTGCGCGCGACCACGACCAGGTGATCCGCCGCGTGACCGTTGAGCACCCAGCGCTTGTGGCCACGGATGCGATATCCGCCGCCGGAGCGCTCGGCGCGCGTGCTCACCCGGTGGGCGTCGTAACGCGAGGCCTCCTCGAGGTGTGCGAGGGCGAGCGTCTTGCTCCCGTCGATCACCGAGGGGAGGAAGATCCCGCGCTGCTCGGCAGTTCCAGCGCGGGCGACGGCCAGACCGCCGAGCACGATGGACGCGAGGTAGGGCTCCGGAACCAGGGCGGTGCCGAGCTGCTCGAGGATCAACGCGACATCGATCATGCCGCCTCCGAGCCCGCCGTCATCCTCCGAGAACGGAACCGCGAGCCACCCGAGCTCGCCGAACTTGCGCATGACGTCACGCGACCAGCCGATGCCGTCGTCGTCGTCGCGCAATTTGCGGAATCGCTCGATCGGCGACTCCTTCTTGAGGAAGCTCGTCACCGTATCGACGAGCAGCCGCTGATCATCGCTCAGATCGAAGTGCATGGTAGTGCTCTCAGGAGGGGAGTCCGAGGATCAGTTTGGCGATGATGTTCTTCTGGATCTCGTTCGATCCGGCGTAGATCGTCGCGGCACGGAGGTAGTTGTAATGAGGACCGACCCAGTCCTCCCACGGGGGGACGGCGCCAGGGGCGTTCATCCACGTGAGCGCGTCGGCGCCCATCAGGTCGAGGCAGAGCTCGTACATGCCCTGTTGAATCTCGCTGCCGCGCAGTTTGAGAATCGACGACTCCGGCCCCGGGGCGTGGCCCTGTTTGGCTCCGGCGATGGCGCGGTAGTTCGCCATCTTCAGCGCCTCGAGCTTGCACTCCATCCGGGCGATCTTCGAGCGCGCGACCGGGTCTTCGGCGAGCGGGTGGCCGTCGCGGAGGGTGCTCTCGGCAATGCGTTTGGCGCGGAGGAGAGCCCGTGCCGAGGCGCCGACCGCAGCGACGAGCGTGCGCTCGTGACCGAGGAGCGCCTTGGCCAACGTCCAGCCCCCGTGTAGCGGTCCCACGAGGTTCTCTTTGGGGACCTTCACGTTCTCGAAGAACGTGTCGCAGAACGCGTGGGTGCCGCCGATGGTGAGGGTCGGTCGCACCCGCACGCCCTCGGTCTTCATGTCACAGAGGAGGAAGCTGATTCCCGACTGCTTCTTGGCGGAGGAGTCGGTCCGCGCGAGGAGGAAGATCCAGTCGGCGTATTGCGCGTACGTGGTCCAGGTCTTTTGACCGTTGAGCACGAAGTGGTCGCCGGCGTCTTCCGCGGAGAGCCGGAGCGACGCGAGGTCGCTGCCTGCATTGGGCTCCGAGTAGCCCTGGCACCACTTCTCCTCGCCGCTGAGGATCTTGGGGAGGAAGCGCCGGTGTTGCGCCTCGTTGCCGAATTGCATGATGAGCGGGCCCACCATGGCCAGCCCGAACGGCAACAGCTGCGGTGCACCCGACAGCTCGAGCGCCTCGGTGAGGAGGAACCTCCGGGCGACGTCGAGGCCGGGACCGCCGAACTGCTTCGGCCAATGAGGGGCGACCCACCCCTTCTGGTAGAGGATGCGGTGCCACTCCATCACTTCGTCGATTTCGAAGTGACCATCGACCTCCGCCTTGGCGCGGAGGTGAGGGGGCATCGCGGTGCGGATCCATTCCCGCACCTCGTCACGAAACGAGAGCTCTTCGGGGCTGAACGAGAGATCCATGCGGCGGTGAGGATACGCCGTGTCGCCCATGGCGACAGCGGTGAATCCTCACCGAGCCGACGGATGGGACCGGCTTACTTCTTGGAGGCCTTCTTGGAGCCGCGCTTGCCACCCTTCTTGGCGCCCGACTTGGCCGGGCCGCCCTCGCCGACGAAGTAGGTCGTCGCGCGCTTCTGGCCCGACTTCTTGACCGCGCCCGAGGAGACGAGCTGCGCGAAGACGCGCGGGAGCTCCTTGCGGGGGACGCCGAGGGCGTCGCGGATGGCTTCGGCGCGCAGGCCCGCGGAGCTGCCCTTGAGGAGCTCGACGATGCGGCCGCCGAGGGCGGCGAGGTCGTTCGCCGTGCGGCGACGACGGCCACCGCCACGACGACCACCGGCGCTGGCGGCGCGGGCCGGAGCGGCGGGAGCGGCAGGCGCGGCGGCGCGAGCGCGGGAGGGGGCGGCGCCACCGGTGAGGGAGGCGATGTCCTGGAGCGAAGCGGACCCAATGGCCTTGACCACCTGGGCGGCGAATTGTTGTGCGAGATCGGCGATGGCGCGTTGGAGAGCAGACATGGATTGCACACTAATCACATTCCGGACCTGGTTACCATCACTCGTTCCTCGTTTTCCTCTTTTTTGTATTGCCAAAGTGGGATGTCTCCGGGACCCGACAATGAGACACAACAGTCACCCGAGGAAGCAGTGCCCGAGGCCACGATACGTCGGCACCCGTGCCTCGATGTGATCCCCGCGCAGCAGGGCATATTCGGTGAAATGCTCCGCCAGCTCTCCTGCCTTGGCGTGGCGGAAGAACACCGGATCGCCGAGTGCGAGCTCGACATCCACGCTCACGGGCGTCTGCACCTCGCCGGCGCCTTCGAGCGAGAGCAGCCGGGCGCCTGGCGGGAGCGCCGGAATCGGGAGGCGGTCCACGCCGGCTGCGCCCGACGCGACGTATCCGCCGCCGCTGCACGTGTAGATGCCTCGGGTCGGGCGTCGCACGATCTGCAGTGCGAAGTAGGCTGCGGGCCGCAGCGGAACGTCGAGGTAGTGATCGAACAGATGACTGTCGAGTAGACCCGAGCCTGCCGTGACCTCCGTGAGCACCGGTTCCCGTGAGGACCACTCGATGCTCCCCGTGCCTCCGCCGTTGAAGACGGTGATCACGTGTCCTCGGGCGCGGAGCGTGTGATCGATCTCCACACGTGTCTTCTCGAGAACGCGTCGCGCGGCGAGCTTGAGCGCGCGCTTGGCGGGATTGCCGCGATCGCCGAGTCCCGCGACGTGCGCTTCGTACCCCATCACGCCGTCGAAGCGCAGGTGAGGAAACGCCGACACGCGATCGGCGAGCTCCGCCACGTCGGCGGCGGTGCGCAATGGGCTGCGGCGCACTCCGAGGTGCAAGCGCTCGACGGGCCGATACGACAGATCGACCTCGACGATCACGCCGAGCCTGACACCCGCAGCCGAGGCGCCTCCCTCGAGCGCCTCGAGGTGCTCGGGTTCGTCACACACCACGCGGACAGTGGTGCGTTTCGCCGCGGCGGCGAGCGCGCCGACGTCGCTCGGTTGAACGGTCGGATAGGCCAGCAGCAAATCCTCGAAGCCCTGCTCGGCCAGAAAGCGCGTCTCCCGCGCGCTGTAGGTCATCAGGCCAGAGACCGCCGCGCCGCCTCGCTCGAGCACACGCCGCAAGAGGGCAGGCACCCGGATCGACTTGGTCGCGGGCCTGAGCGTCTTTCCGCCCTCGCGGACCGGTTTCAGCAAACGGTCCAGATTCGCCTCGAACGCGTCGAGATCGACCAGCGCGCAGGGGAGGGGCTCCGCCGTCCCCCCGCTGCCCCCGGTGATGACACGCCGATATCGGGCCCATTGTGCACGCGGGGACTCGTCGAGCATGGGCGGCATTGTAGACTCCGCCTCGCCTTGTCCCTCGCCGCGTTGATCCCCCCCCTCGAAGCTCTCGGCTTCACCCTCAACGAAGCCCGCGCCTACGCCGCGCTGGTCCAACGCGGAGCCTCGACCGGCTACGAGGTCGGCCAACACGCGGGAATCCCACGTTCCGCCGTGTATGGCGTGCTTCGCAAGCTCGTGCAGACGGGCGCGGCCCGCTCGATGGCCGGTCGAGACGGCGAGCCGGAGCGATTCGTCGCGACGCCCCCCGAGGGGCTCGTTGCGCTCCTCAAGAAGCGATTCGACGCGAACACCGACTCCCTCGAGGACGCCGCCCGTCGACTCGACACCACGCCCGATTCCCCCGATGTCTATGGCGTTCGCGGATACCTCCGGGTGATGGAGGAGGCCGAGCGTTTGATCACCACCGCCCGCACCCAGCTCGTCGTCAGCGGGTGGCCGCGCGAGCTGACCCAGCTCGCCCCCGAGCTGAAGAAGGCGCACAAGCGCAAGGTGTTCCTCGTGGTGTTCTCCCACGCTGCCCTGCCCGAAGACCTGCCCGGTCACACCTTCAGCTACGGGCTCGACGAGCCCGATCTCGAAGCCTTCTGGAAGCACCGCCTCGTGGTCGTGGCCGACGACGCGCGAACCCTCGTCGCCGCTACGGAGCAGGGCGTGCAGGACGCCGCCGTCGTCAGCGCCACTGCGGCGATCGCCGAGCTCGCGACGAGTCAGATCGCGCTCGACGTCACCCTCCTCGCCCAACGCACCCGACAAGACGTCGAGCCGGTCATGGCGAAGATGCTCGGCGCCCGCGTGGGCAGCCTCGACGCCCTCCTCGCTCGGAAGCCGCTGAAAAAACGCCCCAGCGCTTGACACCCACAGTGTGGGTGGTAGTAACTCGGTCCTGCGTGACGCTTTGCCTGCGCCACCCCAGGAGCCGTGATGTCCAAGCTCGCCCTCGTCACGTGGATCGTCCTCGCTTCGTCGTCGTCGTTCGCGTGCACGCTCGAGCGTGCCCGTGAGGACGACGGGGCCTCCGCGTCGCACGAGGGCGCGGTCGAGGGCCTCGCGAAGATCGGGTTCGACGCGAGCTACCACACCACCGTCGACGGCACCCTCCGCGCCGGAGGCAAGGTGACCATCTCCTACGACCCGGCGCGCCTGACAACCTGCCGTGGCGAAGAGGGCGGCCGTCCCCAGTGGGGTTTGTCGCTCGTGTGGCGACTCGGGAGCGCCAATGGCCAAACCGCCATTGCCGGTCTGATGGCTCCGGCCGGAAACGAAGTCACGCTGGAGTTGCCCGCGGCCGGTGATCTCGAGATCTGGTTCCAGAATACGAACAAATACGGATGCGTTGCCTGGGACTCCAATTACGGACGCAATTACCACTTCCAGGTCGCCGCCCGCGCCGACGCGCCCGGGTGGATGGGCAACGCCGCGCAGGTGATCGCCCGCGAGACCTGCAACGACGGCAAGGCGTGTGATTCGAGTCGTCGCTCGCTCGCCGGCGGATTCGTCTTCGACACCTGGGCGCGCCAGCGCGCGGTGATCGCCGGCGCCTACTTCGACGTGTGGAAGGCGGGGGTCACCGACTTCGACAACCCCGATCTGTGGAAGCAGCTCGACGCCCGCGTCTACCACCGCGCCGTCGGCGCCAGCGCGTGGTCGTGGTCCTACGTCTCCTTCGAAAAGCGCGTGGGCAACGACGCGCGTTACATGGCCTCTCTCCGCAAAATCGATCCGCTCGGCGGCAGCACCCGGACGACCAAGGCGGAGTGCCCGGCCGCCAAGCTCACCGTCACGCCCGACGGTCAATACGTGCAGGCCGAGGTCGAGCTCTACTTCGTGGTCAACGGCACCGAGCTCCGCCCGGAGTCGGGCGGCACGTGGCGCGGCACCTTCGTCGACTACCGCGGCCTCTACGCGCCCTGCCTCTGACCAGACGGTCGAAGGTCAAAGGTCAAAGGTCGAACGAGACGCCGTTCTCGTTCTCGACCTTCGACCTTCGACTTTGGACCTTCGACCCTTTAGCGGCGTAGACCGGTGAGCAAAGGTCGCACGATCTCGACGTAGTAGGCCTCGGCCCGCGCGGCCGAGCGCACGATGATCTTGCGGTGGAGGACCAGAGAGGCGAACCCGTGGGCGGAAGTCCAGAGCGCAGTGGCCAAATCGCGCGCCACGCCTTCGATGAGCTCGCCGTTCTTCTGACCTGACTCGATGGCGTCGAGCAGGATGCGGAATGCGCGCTGAGTCTCCGCCTCGAGGTTGGGGAATCGCCGATCGAAATTGAGGCGCGGTCCGAACATGACCCGGAACCGCGCGGGCTCTCGGAACGCGAAGCGAACGTAGGCGCGGCCGATGGAGGAGATCTTCTCGAGCGCGTCGCCCTCGCTCTGCGCAGCGTCGCGCAGGTCCGTGGAGAGAGCGCGAAACCCCTCTTCGGCGATGTTGGCGAGGAGCGCGCGCTTGTCCTCGAAATGACGATACGCAGCCGCGTGGGTGACCCCTACCGATCGCGCGGCTTCGCGCAAGGTGAATGCTTCGACCCCTGCGCGCTTGATGTGATCGAGTGCTGCCTCCACGAGGGCGCGGGCGAGGTCGCCGTGGTGATACGCGCGCTTTTTCGCAAGCGCCATCTCAGTGAGCCTGCTTCATGCGCTCGAGGGGATGATGAAGGAAACGCGTCGACGCACGATGAAAGGGTACGGCTAGACTCGTCGCGTGGGCACCCCCTTCACGCCTGCGCAACGCCGATTGTTCGTATTCCTCGGCGTGGCGACCTTCTTCGAGGGCTACGACTTCCTGGCCCTCACGCAGATCCTGCCGAATCTCCGGGCGGAGATGGGCTTGTCCCGCCAGGAGGCGGGCTGGCTCGTCGCGACGATCAACGTCGGGACGGTCGTCGCCTACCTGCTCGTTCGCTACGCCGATCGTTGGGGGCGTCGGCGGGTGCTCTCGGCGACGATCGCGGGCTACACCATCGCCACCGGCCTGTCGGGGCTCGCGCCGAACGTCATCACCTTCGCGGTGCTGCAGCTCGTCGCACGCATCTTTCTCATCGGCGAGTGGGCGACCAGCCTGGTCTACGCGGCCGAAGAGTTCCCCGCCGATCGCCGCGGCATGGTCATCGGAGCGATCAACGGGTTCTCCAGCCTCGGAGCGATCGTCTGCGCCGGTCTCGTGCCGCTGCTCCTGAAGACGCCCTGGGGTTGGCGCACGCCCTACTTCATCGGCGTGTTGCCTCTGGCGGTGCTCATCTACATGCGTCGAAACCTCAAGGAGACGCGCCGGTTCGAAGAGCAGGTGAAGGACGATGCCAAGCAGCGACCGTTCTACGCGATCCTGTTCTCGCCCTACCGCAAGCGACTGCTCCAACTCGGCTTCATCTGGATGGCGACGTACATCTGCACGCAGAACGGCGTCACCTTCTTCAAAGAGTTCGCGATGGCCGAGCGGGGGATGACAGACGGGCAGGTCGGCCTCGCGATCTCGGTGGGCGCCGTCGGCGCGATGCCGCTGGTGTTCGCGGTGGGACCGTTCATGGATCGTGTCGGTCGACGACCAGGGGCGGTCGTCATCTTCATCGCGACGGCGCTCGGCATCGTCGGCGCGTACGGGTTCCACGCATGGTGGGCGATCACCGCCGCCTTGGTGCTCGCCATCTTCGGTGCCAGTGCGGTGCTCCCGGTCCTCAATGCCTACAACACGGAGCTGTTCCCGACCGAGTACCGCGGCGATGCCATCGCCTGGTCGAACAACCTCATCGGCCGCCTCGGGTACGTGATCTCCCCGGCCATCGTCGGCGTGGTGGCCGAGCGCACCGGCTGGGGCTTCGCCGTACGCACCACCGCGATCTTCCCCTTCGTCGCGCTCGCGATGATCCTCGCGTTCCTCCCCGAGACCCGCGCACGCGAGCTCGAGGACACCGCGGCTTTCCACTGAAGATCTGTCGAAAAATCCCCCGGACTGAAGTCCGGGGCACCGACTGCAAGACGAAGCCCTTCGGGCTGGCGGAGTTACGTGTCGACGACGACCTCGTTGTCGGCAAGCGTTGCTTCGTGCTGCTCG
>Ga0208492_1000845_pt1 | contig 22953 bp, 22 predicted proteins | sample Subbioar_CSW14AB_FD_184820 | JGI IMG/M metagenome (GOLD analysis project Ga0208492, IMG submission 184820) | Serpentinite rock and fluid subsurface biosphere microbial communities from McLaughlin Reserve, California, USA - CR12Mar_CSW14AB (SPAdes) | ecosystem: Environmental > Terrestrial > Deep... | reverse complement strand
CGCCAAGATCGTCGCCACCGGCGCGCACAGCCACGAGCCGGCCTACTTCACCACGGCCCCGGTTCCCGCCATGCAGAAGGCCCTGGACAAGGCCGGCTGGAAAGCCTCCGACGTCGACCTGTGGGAGATCAACGAAGCCTTCGCCGTCGTCCCGATGATCGCGATGAAGGAACTCGGCGTCAGCCACGACAAGGTCAACGTCAACGGCGGCGCCTGCGCCCTCGGCCACCCGATCGGCGCCTCCGGCGCGCGCGTGGTGGTGACGCTGATCAACGCGATGGAACAGCGCAACGCCAAGCGCGGCGTCGCTGCCCTCTGCATCGGTGGCGGCGAAGGCATCGCCATGGCGATCGAGCGGGCCTAGTCGATCGGTAGCAGGTTGGGATGGGGCCGCTAGAAATCGCAACTTGGGTTGGCCTGCTGCTCGCAGTGGTTGGGCTGTGGCTAACCTTCGCATTGAGCAAGCGATCTCGCTTGGTCATCTACGCGCAGCAATGGACCAAGATTGTCGAAAATATTACGGCGTCCATTCCAGGCCTGGTCGTCGAGTATCGTGGTGAGGGAAACCTCCAAAACGTTGTCCGCGTTACGGCATTCGTGCACAACGTCGGGAATGTCGACATAGACAAGCGAGATTTAAGCGTACCGCTGACGATCACGCTTCCCGGTCGTTCGCGTTGGCTCGAGGTTGGGTTGGACAGTCATGCTTCCAATGCAGCCGTGGCGATGGCCGGGCAAACCCTAGAAATCTCTTGGGACTTGCTGCGAAAAGGCGAGAAGATCAGGTTCGAGGGATTGTTTGAGTATGCGCCAGACGAGCCAAAAGGTTTAGCGATCGGGAAAGTGCTGAAGGCGTCTGGCCGAATTAAGAACACCAGTCTCCAGACGCTAAATTCGATCAACGCACAACCTGAACCCATTTTTTCAATCGGCGGCACACTATCAAGCGCATTTTTGGGGCTATTTGGCGTCTTGTTGCTTTTGACGTCATCAGGCGGAGTAAATCTGAACTTTGTTGAAGAAGGTGTGGAGCTAAAAACCTATATCGGTGATGGTGAAATTCCGTGTGCGTCGCGCGACCGTTTGCCAAGCTTGTGGATATGGGACTCGCGCCCCTGCGATATAGATCTTACAAAGAAGCCGCTGCCAGAGGTTGTAGTGGAAAAGTCCAGTACGGACTGGCTCGGTCGATTGCTGGGATTTCTAATTGTTGTTGTCTTTCTTCCCCTGCAGTTGATCTCTTCCGTATACGACATCGTTACACAGCGGCGACGGTTCGGAAGAATTGTTTGGTTGCCAGAGTGGGTTGCGCACTTGATTGGTAGGATATCCAAAAAGAATGGCTGATATCGTCAAAGTCCCCAGCGGTTCCAAGCTGGGGCTCGGTTTCTCGCGCGCCGTCCGCGTGGGCGACATGGTGTTCGTGTCGGGCTGCGCGCCCATCGCGTCGGATGGCAGCGTCGCCGCGCCGGGCGACATGCGCGGCCAGACCAAGCGCTGCCTCGAGATCATCGAAGGCGCTCTGGTCCAGGCCGGCTCGGACATCAAGCACGTCGTCCGCACCCGTGTGTTCCTCACCGACATGAGCCGGTGGAAGGAGGCAGGCGAAGCCCATGGCGAAGTCTTCAAGGAGATCGAGCCTGCTACGTCCTTCCTCGGCACGAACGCGTTGATCAACCCCGGCTGGCTGGTCGAGATCGAAGCCGATGCCGTGGTGACGCGCTGACGTGATTGCCGTTCTCGACGCCGCGTATGCGAATGAGGCGTCGGTGGCGGCATGCGTGATCGCAGCCGGCTGGGACTCGCCCGATACGCAGGGCGAGTACACCCATCGTGACGGACCCGCCGCCGAGTACCAGCCCGGCGAATTCTATCGTCGCGAACTGCCGCTTCTCCTGTCCGTGCTCGGCATGCTCCCGCGCAAGCCGGACACGATCGTCATCGACGGTTATGTCTGGCTCGGCGTCGATGATCGCAAGGGCCTCGGCGCGCACCTGTTCGATGCCCTCGGCCAGACGATTCCCGTGGTCGGAATCGCCAAGACAAAGTTCGAAGGCGCGAGCTACTGGGCCGCAGAACTGCGCCGCGGCTCCGGCGACAACCCGCTCTACATCACCGCCGCCGGGCTTCCCATGCCGGATGCCGCCGCCGCCGTGAGGCGCATGCATGGCGCACACCGCATCCCCACGCTTGTCGGGCAGGCGGACAAGCTTGCGCGGGCCACGCTCAAGTCGGTCAGCAAGTGACATGACCGCTGCCGGGCTATGCGCCCCGCTGGCGCGCGCTCCGCACAAGGTCTAGGCTCGCCCGCAACACGCCGAACAACCCGGAGGGATGGCATGCTCAGCTATGATGTCTGCGAATGCGGCGCGCCCCTGCAACGGATAGAGCGTGAGACGCCGACCCCGAAGGGAACGGACGTCGTTCTGCGCGTGATGGCGGCCGGCGTCTGCCATTCCGACCTGCACATCTGGGATGGCTATTATGACATCGGCGGCGGCCAGAAGCTGAAACTGCAGGATCGCGGCGTGAAACTGCCGCTGACCATGGGCCACGAGAATGTCGGCGAGGTGATCGCCGTTGGTCCCGACGCCAAAGGCGTGGGTGTCGGCGACGTGCGCCTGATCCATCCGTGGATGGGTTGCGGCGACTGCGTCGTCTGCCGACGCGGCGAGGAAAACCTCTGCGTGAAGCCGTGCAGCGTCGGCATCCATCGCGGCGGCGGCTTCGCCACACACCTCGTCGTGCCGCATCCGCGCTACCTGTTCGACATCGGCAGCCTGTCGCCCGAGCGCGCCGCTCCGCTCGCCTGCTCGGGCGTCACCGCCTATGGCGCACTGAAGAAGGTCTCCGACACGCTGGCGGACGAACCCGTCGTCATGATCGGCGCCGGCGGCGTCGGCCTGATGGCGCTCGCGCTGCACAAGAAGATGGGCGGCAAGAGCGCCATCGTGGTCGACATCGACCCCGCCAAGCGCGAAGCCGCGCTCAAGGCCGGCGCAGCCCACGTCATCGATGGCGCTGCAAAGGATGTGGCGGATCAGGTGAGGGCCGCTACAGGTGGCGGCTCCTGGGCGACAATCGATTTTGTCGGGGCGGGTCCCACGGTGAAACTCGGCGTCGATACCGCGATCAAGGGCGGCAAGGTCATCGTCGTCGGCCTGTTCGGCGGCGATGTCGTCGTGCCGACGCCCTTCTTCCCGATGAAGGCCCTCACCGTGCAAGGCAGCTATGTCGGCAGCCTCGGGGAGATCGCCCAACTCCTCGATCTCGTGAACCGCAAGGGCGCGCCAGACGTGCCCGTCGCCACCCGCCCCCTCGACCAGGTGAACAACGCCCTCAACGATCTCCGCGACGGCAAGGTGATCGGCCGTCTGGTGGTGACGCCTTAGGGCGCGACGACCGAACACGTTGATCAATAACAGGCAACTGGCGCCGCGCCGCGTCCAGCGCCACAATGCTCCCGAACCGGGAGCGCGCCATGACAACCGTGCTGGAAGAGTTTCGCCTGCAGGCGCACTTCTGCGAGGACTTTGGCTCACACTTCACCGCGCAACTGCTCACGCGCGCGGCTGAAAACATCGAGGCTGGCGGCATCGTCGCACGGCTGACGGCCGACTGGCCCGGCCATGCACGCGCCGACGCGGTATCGTTACGCGTCGCCGGCGCGCTCCACGCAGCGGCGCTGACAGGGCGCGATGCGATGCTGGCGGTGGAATATCCGCACGCAACTGCAACGTGGTCCATGGATCGCGTCTGGCCGCTGGCCGAGAACTTCCTCCGCCGCGAGGAAGCCTGGGTCCGCGCCTTCATGAAATCGCCACCGCAGACCAATGAGACCGCACGCGCAACCGGCCTCGCATCCGCCTTCATGTGGCTGGCCCAGCGCCTGCCGCAGCCCTTCCACATGCGCGAACTCGGCGCGAGCGCGGGCCTCAATCTCAACTGGGATCGCTTCGCCTACGCCTATCCGGCGTGGGGGCGGGCCAGCATCATCGGTCCGATGATGCCTACAACCGTCACAGGGCAGCTGCCCTCGTGGCGCGACATCGCCATCGCCTCCCGCGCCGCCTGCGACCAGAACCCGCTCGACGCCGCCAACGCAGACGACCGGCTGCGCCTGCGCGCCTATGTCTGGGCCGATCAGTCCGCCCGGCTCGAGCGGTTGAACGCGGCGATGGAGCTCTCACGTGAAACCGGCATCAAGGTCGAGAAAGCCGATGCCGCCGCCTGGGTCGCCGCCCGCCTCGCCGGCGACCTGCCGCCGGGCACGAGCGTCTTCTACCACTCCGTCTTCCTGCAATATCCCCCGCTTGAAGTCCGCAAGGCCATCGCCGCCGCCATCGAGGAAGCCGGCGCGCGCGCACGCGGCGACGCGCACCTCGCCTGGGTCCGCTTCGAGCCCGACAGCGTCATCAGCGGCGACCGCAGCTCCGCGCGCTACGTCCTCAACGTCGTCACATGGGCCAACGGCGAGCGCACCGAGACAACTCTCGCCGACGTCGATCCACACGGGCGAACGATGAGCTGGTGCGCATGACCTATTCTGCAGCCTTCAATGTCGTCGTCTCCGGCGTCCACTTCAGGCGTGGCGAGCGTGCTGCGCGTGTCTCGTCGAGGCGCTTGGCCGGGGCAAGATGCGGCGCCGTTTTCAGCGCCGTGTCCTTCTGCGTCGCCCGCCGCGCGATCGAGGCGAGGGCGTCGCAGAACCGATCCAGCTCGGCTTTCGACTCCGTCTCGGTCGGCTCGATCAGCATCGCGCCATGCACCACCAGCGGGAAGTACATCGTCATCGGGTGATAGCCCTCGTCGATGAGGCCCTTGGCGATGTCGATCGTCTCGATGCCCGTGTCCTTCAGGAACGCATCCGAGAACAGCGCCTCGTGCATGCAGTATCCCGCAAACGCCGGGCTCATCAGCGGCTTCAGGCGCGCGAGGATGTAGTTCGCGTTCAGCACCGCATCCTCGGCCACCTGCTTCAGCCCGTCCGCGCCATGGCTCAGGATGTAGGCGAGGGCGCGCGTGAACATGCCCATCTGGCCGTGGAAGGCGCACATGCGGCCGAACGAGTCCGGGGCTTCCGAGTGATGCTCCACGAAACGCAGGCCGTCAGCTGTCTTCGTGATGAACGGCACGGGCGCATAGGGCGCCAGCGCGGCCGACAGCACGGTCGGGCCGGAGCCCGGTCCGCCGCCGCCATGCGGGGTCGAGAAAGTCTTGTGCAGGTTGATGTGCATCGCATCGACGCCCAGATCGCCCGGGCGCACGCGACCGACGATGGCGTTGAAGTTCGCGCCGTCGCAGTAGAAGTAGCCGCCGGCCGCGTGGATCAGGTCGGCGATTGCCTTGATGTCGCGCTCGAACAGGCCGCACGTATTCGGGTTGGTCAGCATGATGCCGGCAACGTCGGAGCTGTCCACCAGCTTGGCCTTCAGCGCCTCCATGTCGACGCGCCCGTCAGCGGCCGCCGGGATCTCGTCCACGGTGAAGCCGCATTGCGCCGCCGTCGCCGGATTGGTGCCGTGCGAGGATTCCGGCGCCAGCACACGCTTGCGATGGCCTTCTCCCTTCGCAATCAGCGCCGCACGGATCGCCAGCATGCCCGCCAGCTCGCCATGCGCGCCCGCCTTCGGGCTCATCGCGACGGCCGGCATATTGGTCAGCTTCATCAGCCAGCCCGCCAACTCCTCGATCACTTCCAGCGCGCCCTGCACGGTGGATTGCGGCTGCATCGGGTGCACATCGGCAAAGCCGGGCAGGCGCGCCACTTTCTCGTTGAGCCGCGGATTGTGCTTCATTGTGCACGAGCCGAGCGGGAACAGCCCAAGGTCGATGGCATAGTTCTTCTGGCTCAGCCGCACATAATGGCGCACCGCTTCCGGCTCGGTGAGTCCCGGCAGGCCGCTTGGCGCGCCGCGTGTCACACCGCCGAGACGGCTCTTCGTGCCTTTCGGCTTCGCGAGGTCAACGCCCGTCTTGTCCGTCGAGCCGATCTCGAAGATCAGGCCTTCCGCCTGTAGCAAGCCCTTCGAGCCCGAGACAGTCGTGGAAGTTCCCGCGCCATCGGCAGCGGAGATCGAGGTGGGGCGGCCGGTGGAGTTCATGGTCATTAGAGCACCTTCGCCAGCGCGGCGGCGTAAGCCTTGATGTCGGATTGCGTGCAGCACTCGGTGGCCGCCGCGACGATGACGTTGTCCATGCCTGCGCCCGGAAACAGGCGCGACGCCCGCACGCCGCCGATGACGTCGTGCTTCTCGAGCGCCGCCAGAACCTGGTCCGCCGGCTTGCTCGTCTCGAACGCGATCTCGTTGAAGAAGCGTGAGGTCAGCACCTTCACGCCTTTCACACCGTCCAGCGCATCCGCCAGATCGCATGCGGCCTCGTGGTTCAGCGTCGCAAGATGCGTCAGCCCCTTGTCGCCCAGCAGCGTCATGTGCGCCGTGAAGGCCAGCATGCACAGGCCCGAATTGGTGCAGATGTTCGATGTCGCCTTGTCGCGACGGATGTGCTGCTCACGCGTCGACAGCGTCAGCACGAAGCCGCGCTTGCCATCCGCATCCACCGTCTCGCCACACAGGCGGCCCGGCATCTGCCGCATGAATTTCGACTTGCAGGTGAACAGGCCGACATACGGTCCGCCAAAGCCCAGCGGCACGCCGATCGACTGGCCTTCGCCGACCGCAATGTCCGCCCCCATCTCGCCCGGCGTCTTCACGAGACCCAGCGACACGACTTCGGTGAACACCGTGACGAGCAGCGCACCCTTGGCATGAGCGGCTTCGCCAACCGGTGTGAGATCGGTGAGTGTGCCGAACACGTTGGGCGTCTGGCCGATGACGCACGCCACCGTGTCGTCAACATTCTTCGACAGCTCGAGTTCGCCGTCCACGGCGGGGGCAAGCTGGATGACCTTGATGCCGTTGGCTTCGCACAACGTGCGCGTCGTGTCGGCATAGTGCGGGTGCAGCCCGCCCGAAAGCACAACCGTGCTGCGCCGGGTCACGCGGCACGCCATCACCGCCGCTTCGGCGCAAGCGGTCGAGCCGTCATACATAGAGGCGTTGGCCACTTCCATACCGGTGAGGGCCGCCACTTGCGTCTGGAATTCGAACATCGTCTGCAGCGTGCCCTGCGCGATTTCCGGCTGGTAGGGTGTGTACGTCGTCAGGAATTCCGAGCGCTGGATGATGTGGTCCACGCTCGCCGGAATGTGGTGCTTGTAGGCGCCGCAACCGACAAAGAACGGACCATCGGAGGCCGCGCGGTTCTTCTTCGCCAGCTTGGTCATGTGGCGCTCGACCTCCAGCTCCCCCTGGAAGTTTGGGAGGTCCGGCACCGGGCCTTTCAGCCGCGCGCCCTTCGGCACATCGCCATAGAAATCGTCCACCGACTTTGCGCCAATGGTTCGCAGCATCTCCGCGCGGTCATCCGCGGTGAGGGGGAGGTAGCGCATCACTCTGCCTTCCTGGTCATCTCGGCGGCGAGCTGCCTCGCGCCGTGGTCGTTGGAATGTTTAAACCCGTTCAGCACGCCGGCCCTGTCGCCTTCGGAGCGGTTCTGGCTCAGCTTGGCGATGCCTTCGATGGCGTCGATCGTCAGGCGCACGCCGGTGATCGCCGCCAGCATCTTCGCCACATAGTCGTCCGGCGCATCGCTGACCTTCCACGGAACAGCCGTCGGCTGCTCCATCATGTCGGTAATCCGCGCCACCTGCGACCGCAGCGCCTCGGCGTCGGAGAACGCCTGCAGCGTCCCTGTCACATGCACGGCCATGTAGTTCCACGTCGGAACCACTTTCCCATGCTCGCGCTTCGACAGGTACAGCGACGGCGTCACATACGCGTCCGCGCCGCTGAAGATCGCCAGCGCCTTCACGGGCCCTGCAGCAATCGCCGCGATCGGATTGTTGCGAGCAACATGCCCTTCCAGCCCGATCGGCCTGCCGGCGTCATCGCGCAGCAGGATCATCGGAATGTGCGCCGCCTGCGGCCCCGCTTCGTTCACAACAACCAGCGTCGCGAAATGGCGCGCCTCGATGAAGGCGGCCATCTCCGACTGGTCGTCCATGCGAAAGGCGGGCGCAGCGTGCATGATCAGTCCATCACTGCGTCGCGCAGAAGGCGTCGTAAGCCGCCTTGTCCATCAGGCCGCTCAGCTGCCCCTTGTCCGCCAGCTTGATCTTCACGAACCAGCCCGCACCTTCCGGGTCTTCGTTGACCTTGGCCGGCTCGTCCACGATCGCGCCGTTGCTCTCGACGACTTCGCCCGTCACCGGCGCGTAGACGTCGGAGGCGGCTTTCACCGACTCCACCACGGCCATGTCGGCCTCTTTCTTCACCTGCTTGCCGGCATCCGGCAGCTCGACGAACACCACGTCGCCCAGCTTCTCGGCGGCGAATTTCGTGATGCCCACCGTGCCGACATCGCCGTCGACGCTGATCCATTCGTGTTCATTGGTGTAATACGTGGTCATCTCATCCTCTTGGCTTTGTCTGGCTCAGCGTTTGTAGCGTGCAGGCACGAACGGCAGCGTGGCGACTTCCGCCTCCAGCGCCTTGCCGCGCACGATCAGTTTCAGCGGCGTCCCGGCCTTGGCGAACGCGGTCTGCACATAGCCCTGCGCTACCGGCCCGTTCACCGTCGGGCCGAAGCCGCCGGACGTGACCACGCCAATCGTCTGCCCATCCGCGCTCTGAACTTCCGTGCCTTCACGGGCAGGGGCGCGGCCCAGCGGCCGGATGCCAACGCGCTTCGCGCCGACGCCATCCTTCAACTGGCCCAGAATCTTCTGCGCGCCCGGAAAATCCGCGCGCTCGCGCCGCGGCTTCGAGATCATCCAGTTGAGCGATGCCTCCACCGGCGTCTTGCCCGTATCGAGATCGTGCCCGTAAAGGCACAGCCCAGCTTCCAGCCGCAGCGAGTCCCGCGCGCCAAGGCCGATCGGCTTCACGCGATGGTCTTCCAGCAACCGGTTGGCGAACGCCTCGCCGTGCTCGGCCGGAACCAGGATCTCGAAACCGTCCTCGCCCGTGTAGCCGCACCGCGTGGCGATGACATTGCCGTACGGCGTGTCCTTGATCTGCTTGAACGTCATGAACGTCAGGCCAACCGCTTCAGGGAGGATCCCTTCGATCACCTGTTCCGCCTTCGGCCCCTGAATGGCAATCAGCGCGCGATCGTCGGCGCGATGCAGCTGTGCTTCCGATCCCGCCGCCTTCTGGATCAGCGCGAAGTCGTTCTCCTTCGTGCCGGCGTTCACGACGATGTAGAGCCCGCCCTGCTGGTCCTCGCGCGGCGGGCGGCCGATCATCAGGTCGTCGATGATGCCGCCATCCTCGTTGAGCAGCACCGTCAGCTGCACCTTGCCCGGCGCCAGCCCTGCGATGTCGGAAGGAACCAGTTTCTCCACCAGCGCAGACACCTTGCGGTGCGCGTCGTCGCCGCCGCCCAGCTGGGGCAGGGACAGGAAGCTCGGCCCCATGTGGGAAACGTCGAACAGACCGGCCTCGGTGCGGGTCCACTTATGCTCGGTCATGATGCCGTCGGCGTACTGGATCGGCATGTCATAGCCGCCGAATTCCGCCATCCGCGCGGCGAGGCGCAGGTGCAGGGCGTGCAGGGGTGTTTTCTTCAGGACTTCCGACATGACCACTCCGACAGCTGCGCAAGGCCGTTGTTGCGGCTTGCACCCCTGCTGTCGGATCTGCCTGAGAGATTCATACTACTACGCGTAGTACTTACTCCGTCGGCGGCGGAAAAATCACAAGGATTCCGCGCTTTCCAGCGTTGTCGTCACCTTCGCGGCCCATTTGCCTGAGCGTTTCCGGGGTGGTTGCGCCTTCGGCGGCAGCAGCTGCTGCTCTCTCCCGCGGGGATCATTCGACATGACCGGCCGGGCGCGCCTCGCGGCGGGTCCAGACGTTGGGAGCATCTGCCCCTGTGCACGGCATCACGTCAATGGCGGCGGTCCGCCAAGGCTGGGGATGGCGGCTTTTTGACCGGAATCAGCTCAGGCGACGCGGGCGCGGGCGAGGCGCTTGTCCACGACCTTCTTGAGGCCGGCGATGAGGTTCTCGCGCTCGGCATGATGCTCGCTGGTGAGCACGCCCAGCGTGTGCATCGCGTCGATGTGCGTGGTCAGCACTTCGGGGTCGGCAACGCCATTGGCGCCGATGGCGGTGACATAGCGGCCCAGCGAGCGGGCGGCGTCGCCCATCATCTGGTCCTTGACCTCGTCTGCCTTCAGCTCGGCTTCCTTCACCGCGAAATAGATCTCGCGCAGCTTGCGGCGGTCGCCCGGCGTCAGGCCGGAGGACAGTTCGCTGATCTTCTTCACGCACGCGCGCACGGCGATGCGGTTCGGCTCGGTTTCCCAGGGGGCCAGCGTGTCCGGATCGCCGCCCAGCGGATCGACGAAACGACGAAGCGGGCCGGTGTACTCGTCGATCATGCGGCGGCGACGGCACGGGCCGACATAGACGGCGCAGTCAATGAACTCGCGGGGGCGTTCGAGAACGGACTTGACCCGGACCATGACGGCCTGGGACGAGAAGGGGCGGGCGAGCATCTCGTCAACGCCGCTTTGCTGGGCCGCATCAAGGAAGGCCTTGGTCGGCGTGTCGGTCATCACGATGATGGATGTCTGGCGCGACACTTCCTTGTAACCCGCGCGGATCATGCGCGTGAATTCGAGACCCGAAATTCCGGGAATGCGCGAGGCCGTGATGATGACGCGCGGATGCATCTCCGCGGTGCGCTCCAGCAGTTCCTTGCCGTCGCGAACGGTCGTGATCATGAAGTAGCCCGAAGCACGCAGGACTTCGGCAAGCAGGTTGCGCGAATGCGGATCGGAGTCCGCGATCAGGAAGGTCGGTGGCTGGTTGCGTTCGGACATCTCTGCCTCACCCTCAGTCGGCGAGCATGTCTTAGCGCAACAAGGTTAAAAGCCCCCTCGCGGGATGCCTCAAACCTCCTGTTGCGATTGAGGTTTGATTAAGCATCAATGAGCGCGCGGTGGCGAATGAATCAGACGTTTCCGGCAGTGTCAGGTCAGGCTGCATGTCAGGCCGCACGCAGGCGCGTCAGCTTCTTGTCGACGACCTGCTGCAGCCCCTTGATCAGGCCTTCGCGCTCGTCGTGATGCTTGCTGCCCAGTATTCCGAGTGTGTGCATTGCGTCGATGTGCGTGATCAGGACTTCCTTGTCGACATGGCCGCTGGCGCCGACGGCTGACAGGTAGCGGCCGAGCGAACGGGCCGCGTCGCCCATCATCTGGTCCTTCAGAGAGTCGGCCACGCTCTCCACTTCCTTCGTTGCGAAGTAGATTTCACGCAGCTTGCGACGATCATCCGGAGAGAGGTCGATCGCCAGCTCGCTGATCTTCCTGACGCACGCCTGAACGATGGCGCGGTTGGAGTCCTTCTCCCATTCCGCAAGCATTGATTCATCTTCGAGCGGATCCGTGAATCTGCGGCGGGGCCCGCGATAGTCCTCCACCATGCGCCGACGGCGGCAGGGGCCGATATAGACGACGCTGTCCACGAATTCCCGCGGCCGTTCCAGCACCGACTTCACGCGGATCATGACGGCTTGCGAGGAGAAAGGCCGCACCAGCATCTCATCGGCACCACTTTTCTGGGCGGCGTCGAGGAAGGCCTTGGTCGGCGTGTCGGTCATGACAATGATCGACGTCTGCCTGGGCACGTCCTTGAAGCCCGCGCGGATAAGGCGTGTGAATTCGAGCCCGGAAATCCCGGGGATCCGCGATGTCGTGATGACGACCCGAGGGCGAAGTTCGCAGGTCTTTTCCAACAACTCCTTGCCGTCGCGGGCATGGGTGATCGCAAAGTAGCCAGCGGCGCGCAGGACTTCTGCGAGCAGGTTTCGGGCGTGTGGGTCCGGATCAGCGATCAGGAAGGTAGGTGCAGTTGCGTTCGACATCAGACGCCTCAGGAGAGACGCATCGAGCTCTGACCGCAAAGGTTAAGCGTGGCGGGAACGAAATTAGTGAAATTATATCGGATTGAACCCGAATTGGGCTTTTGCAAGCACCGCCACACGAAAAGCGGCAAGGGATTCAGGGGTTTCGGGCGGGCGTCGTCGGCTCGGTAGGGTTCACATCGTTTCTGCGTCAGAGTGTCCTGAGCCAATCGATCAGCAACCGGTTCGTCTCTTCCGGCTTCTCCTGCTGGTTCCAGTGTCCCGCGCCCTCGATCATGTGGAAGCCCTGCAGGTCAGCGAAGTGGTTGCGCATCCGTGCTTCGACGTCGCGGCCGAACATGCGGATGCCCACATCCTTCGTGCCGGCCATGAACAGGGCAGGCTGCTGGATCTTCTGCCCGGCCCAGCGGGAGGCCACCGCATAGTCGCGATGGAAGTTGCGATAGCGGTTGAGCGGACCCCGGAAGCCGGAGCCCTCGAACTCCTTCACCAGATAGTCGATGTCGGCATCCTTCAGCCACGCTGGGAATTTGCCAGGATCAGTCATCCCCAGCAGGAAAGGCTCACCATGCTTCTTGCCCGTCGGCCAGCCGCCGGCAGGCGCATCGCCCGACCACGCAAAGTAGACGCGGCGAATGGTGTCGCGCACGTCGGCCTCCAGCTCGGCTTCGGCGACGCCCTCGTCCTGGAAATAGACCATGTAAAAGAACAGGCCGTTCTCGGTGTACATCTTGCGCGAGACATCGATCATCGGCGCAGAGCCATGTCCCATGTGCGGGATCGACATGCCGCAGACCGCCGTAAAGCGTTGCGTGTCCATCAGCGCCGTGTTCCAGACGATCGGCGCGCCCCAGTCATGCCCCACCAGGATCGCCTTGCCGCCGCCCAGCGCATCGGCCACCGCCTGGTTGTCCGCAACGATGCTGGCCATGTCGTAGGCTTCGACGGGGTAGGGCTTGGAGGAGCCGCCATAGCCGCGGACGTCGATAGCAGCGGCGGTGAAGCCGGCCGCCGCCACGGGCCCGAGCTGATGCCGGTACGAATACCAGCTCTCCGGAAACCCGTGGACCATCAGGACCAGCGGGCCTGACCCCTCCACCGCCACGCGGATCGTGCAGTCGCCGGACTGGACGTAACGGAACTCATGCGCCATATAAGGCTCCTTCGGCGACCGTATGTATCGGTTGCGCTTCTGCGGACTAAGCCGGACCCTGTCTGGGCCGTCCGCACCTTAACCAAGCTGGCGCGTGGGAAAAGGCGTAACGCCTAAATCCCGGAGCGAGCCAGCGTAAAGGCAGCGCACCGCTTTCGGCCCGGGACATATCCCCAAACCGCAAACGAGAGGCGCGACGACCCGGTACGGCCTCATGCCGCCCGGGCGACAGGAGGCAACCCCATGCTCCTCACGATGATGAAGGGCAAGCTGCACCGCGGGGCCGTCACCCAGTGCGACCTGCACTATGAAGGTTCGTGCTCCATCGACATGGACCTGCTGGAAGCGGCGAACATCCTGCCGCACGAGCGGGTCGACATCTGGAACGTCACCAACGGCGCGCGCATCTCCACCTACGCCATCGAGGCGCCGCGCGGCTCGCGCACCATCGGCATCAACGGCGCCGCCGCTCGCTACTTCCAGACCGGCGACTGCGTGATCATCGCCGCCTTCGCCCAGATGGACGAAGCCGAAGCGAAGCAATGGGCGCCGAGCGTTGTTCGCTTGAATGATCGCAACGAGATCGTCACCGGCATCGCCTGACAAGTTTTACGAGGCTTCCTCCCCAAGAAGCAGAAACGCCGCCCGCAAAGCACGGGCGGCGTTTTCGTTTCAGAGTAGGCAATGGGGAATGGCGAGTAGGGAGTGGGGGGAGACACTACTCCCTATTGCCCACTCCCCACTCACGCCGCGAAGCGGCTTACTTCACCAGCTCGAACACCACGTTCACCGTCTGCGTCAGCGCCACTTCGCCGGCGGCGATGGGCGTGGCTTCGGCGGCCATGTCCTGCATGCGCATCATGACGGGCATGGGCGGTTGCGGAGAGTAGTCATACTCGCTGATCGTCACGATGCGGGCGACCTTGTAGCCCACGGCCTTGGCGTAGAGTTCGGCCTTGGCGGCGGCGTCCTTGATCGCTTCGACGCGGGCGTCGTTCTGGAACTGCTCCGGCTTGTCGACCGAGAACGAGATGCCGTTGATCGTGTTGCCGCCGCCCTTCACCACGGCATCCAGCGTCTTGCCGAGATTCTTCAGGTCACGGACCTTGATGGTGATCGAGTTCGCGGCCTGGTAGCCGGTGAGGCGCGGGCGCGCATTGTTCGGATACTCGTAGACCGGGTTGAGCGAGAGGTTGCCCGTCTGCATGTCGCGGTCGGCGATGCCGGCGGCTTTCACGGCGGCGAAGACGCCATTCATCTGCGTGGCCTGTTGCGACATCGCATCGGCGGCCGTCTTGGCTTCGACCTGCACGCCGACGCTGATCACGGCGACATCGGGGGCCTGCTTGATAGAGCCCTGGCCCGTGAGCGTGATGGTGGTCTGCGGCTGGATCGTGCTGGCGGGAGGCATCATCGGGTGCTCCATGGCGGGCGGCTGCGCCATGGCCATCGGGGCTGTCGCGCAGCCCGCCAGTGCGGTGGCGGCGAACAGGGCGGGGGCAAGGCGATTCATCGTGGTGACCTTTCTTGGGTCTTCTCTGGCGTCGTTGATGCGTCCGGCAGCCGGGAGGAAGTATAGCGGACGACTGGCCAATTCCTCAGCTCAAATGGGGCGCGTCTATGGCGCGGCAAGCACGAACTGGCGGCGCACGATGGCGGTCTGGCGCTGGGGGCGGGAGTGTTGCCGCAACGCCATGGCGCGGTTCATGCCCCGTTCAGCAACACCGCGTTGAGCGCGAAATATCCACCGACAATGCCCAGCGTAATCGCCATTATGCGCGCCAGGTCGCGTTCGAGCCTGTAGGCGCGTTCGCGCTTGAGTCGCCCCATCGGGCCTTCGAGAACCGGCGTGGTCTCGATCCAGTGGTCGGAATGAAACGCCTTGACCGGGTTGGCGATGAAGCTCGCGAGGATCGCGCCCATCACCAGGATGCCGACCAGGAGATAGGCGAGCACGAACGACACGATCATCCAGACGAAGCCATGCCACACATCGTTCTTCTGCCCCGGCGCCTCGAGCGCTTTCGTCATCATGCCCATGCCTGCGAAGGACAGGATGTGCAGGTCGATCAGCGGCGGCGCGGGCGGCATCGCGATCGCCTCGAGCGGTGCGTGGATGACGGCGGAGATGCCTGAAGCAAGCGCGCGATAGCTGGTGATGAAGGTGTCGATCTCCGGCGCGACGGGCAGGGCGAGCTGGCGATGCACGAGGCTGATGATCGTCGGCACGCTCAGCGCGATGCCGACGAGATAGAGAAGCCTGTCGCTTCGTTTGGGTGCGGCGGCGGCGGACGTCATGTGCGAGGGATAGCATGCGACCGGAATGCGCAAGAGCGCGAAGGGCTCCGGGCTTCGCATGGCGACCCGCACGCATCCGCAGTGTGGTTGACGGGAAAACGCAAGTTTTTCTCGTGCGGGGCCGCCGGTCTCAGGTGAATGGTCGCCGCGCGAATCCTGAAAAAGCCCCGCGGATACTGGAGATTATTGCCCCATACTGGGTGTGCGCGGCGCCGGTTGTCCACAGAGCAAAGGTTGCCGTCGATAAGCCAAGAATTAACCAAGTACAGCAATATTTGCTTGTCGCAACAAGATGCTCCGCTCTGCTCTGTCCGGCATGAGCGCAAGACGTCGATGGAGAACATTTTGGCTCAGCGCTCTATCAATTCTCTCGCCATGAAAGCTGGCGCAGTCGTGCTGGGCAGCACGATACTTGCGGGGGCTGTCGGCGGCGGCGCGGCGTGGATGCTCAACAATGAGTTGAGCGAAACGAACCACATCAGCAAGGTCCTGCGCAACCACCTCGAAGGCGACATGATGCACGACGCGCTGCGCAGCGACGTGCTCGCCGCGCTGGCTGCCAGCAATCCCGCCTACGGCCTCGACATGGCGGAAGTGAAGGCGGACCTTGCCGATCACACCGAAAACTTCCGCTCGCTGATCGAAGCGAACAGCGAACTGACCGCGACGAACGCCGAGCTTGGCTCGGTGGTGGTGGCCGTGAAGGGCGCGCTGGAAGACTACATCTCCGCTGCAACGAAGCTGGTCGAAACCGCGTCCGTCGACGAGGGCGCGGCCCTCGCCATGCTGCCGTCTTTCTTCGACGACTTCCGCAAGCTCGAAGGCGCGATGAGCGACGCCTCGGACAAGATCTCGGCCGTGTCGGATCGCACCGTCGCGTTGGCTGTTTCGCTGGGTCTCTACTCGCAGATCGCAATGCTGGTCGCGACACTGCTGGCGATCGGCGCCGTGATCGCCATCGTGATGGGCGCCCGCAACCAGATCGTCAAGCCGATCGTCGACCTCACCGCTGCAATGGACAAGCTGGCAGGCGGCGACACCTCCGTGCAGGCCCCGCACGCCAAGCGCGACGACGAAGTCGGCCGCATGGCTGCCGCGATGGTCAAGTTCCGCGAGAATGCCATCAACCGGATCGCGCTGGAAGAGACCCAGCGCAAGCAGGATGCCGAGCGCACCGAGCGCAGCCGTCGTGTCGAAGCGCTTGCGGCAGCCTTCGCCGACCAACTGGCGGTCAACCTGTCGAGCCTGCGCGAATCCTCGACGCGCCTGATGAGCGACGCCAGCCTGCTTGAAGGCGTGTGCCAGGAAGCCAATGCCAGCGCCCGCAACGCCATCGACGCCACTGATGGCGCGAACTCCAATGTCCAGACGATTGCCGCTGCCACCACCGAGCTGAGCGCCTCCATCCAGGAGATCGCTTCGCGCATGGCGGAGTCGGCCCGTTCGGCCGAACAGGCGTCCTCACAGGGATCAGCCGCTGGCCAGACGGCGCAGCAGCTCACGGATGCCGCTCGCAGCATCGACGAAATCGTCGCCGTCATCGGCAACGTTGCCGAGCAGACCAACCTGCTGGCGCTCAACGCCACCATCGAGGCGGCCCGCGCCGGCGAGATGGGCCGTGGCTTCGCGGTTGTCGCCAGCGAAGTGAAAGGCCTCGCCAGCCAGACCTCGCGCGCCACCGAAGACGTGTCGCGTCGCATCTCCGAAATCCAGGGCATCTCCCACCGCTCGACCGAGCAGGTCAACCAGATGGTCGGACTCATTGAGCAGATGAAACAGCTCAGCATCGCGGTCGCCGCTGCAGCAGAAGAGCAGAGCGCCGCTACCAACAACATCGCCGAGAACGTCAATTCGGCCGCCGGCCGCTCCGGCGAGGCGCGCGACAGCGTCGCCGCGATGAGCGCGGTAAACGCCAAGACCCGCGAAGCCACGGACTCCGTGCAGGCCAGCGCCCGTTCGGTTGAAGACCTCGCGCACAGGCTCAACACCGCCGCACGTGACTTCCTCGACAAGTTGAAGGCTGCCTGACCTACGCCAGGCCAGCGTAATCCGTACAAGGATGAAGGGGGATTTCGGCAACGAAATCCCCCTTCATCCTTGTACGCGCGCGAAGCGTTCGCGTTAGCAACTGGCTAACCATGGCTTCGTGAGTGTTAAGGTTGGCGGCCAGTTTACCAAGGTCTTCCACGCGTGGTGTTAGACTGTGCCTGATATGAAACTGACATTGGCTCTCTCGAACCACTGGAAGTCTCATGCTCTCGAACTTGCTGCAACGTACGACGCTTCTCGCCGGCTTCGGCTCGGCTCTCCTGCTGACCGCTCCTGCCGCCCTCGCGCAGACAGAGGAAGGTGAAAGCAACATCAGCCAGGCCGGCGTGGTCGAGCTGACCTACGATCACGCTGACAGCGGACTCGATGTCGTCGCCGCCACCATCGAGTATGGATTGTCGGTGCGCGTCGCCGAAGGCTGGACCGTTCAGATGGATGCGGTGTTCGAGCCGGTTCTCGATCCCACGGGCGACGATGCCTTCGAAGGCGAAGACGCTTATGTCGAGACGCTGTACGTTGCCTATGCCGGCGAAAATTTCTCCGTGTATGGTGGCAAGATCGATCCGGTGTTCGGCCTCGCTGCCGGCGTTGCTCCGGGCCTCTACGGGGTGGAAGTCGGCGAAGCCTACATGCTGACCGAGCAGGTCGGCGTTGGTGGCGATGTCTCGTTGTCCTCGCTGCTGGGTCTTGCTGACGAGCATGTTCTCTCGGTGGCCGTGTTCCGCGCTGACCGCTCTTTCCTGTCGGGGTCGGCTGGCGGCCTGCGTGAGCGCCTGCGCCTCGAGGATGGCGGCCTCACCAACACGAATTCGGCTGAATCCTACGCGGTCAGCCTCGATGGCGCGCTGGCCAACGGCCTCGGCTACTCGCTCGGCCATCGCCGTCTTGCCACGGATACCGTTGGTGAAACCGAAGAGAACATGACGGTGTTTGGCCTCACCTACGCCTTGCCGGAAGAGACCGGCGTCGACCTGTCGCTGATGAGCGAAGTCGGCGCCTCGCGTAACGCCGATGGCGTCGACGGCGCCAACCGCGACTTCTATACGGCCGGCGCGCAGTGGGGCCTGGGCGACTGGTTCGTCAACGCCATCGTCTCGGGTTGGAACGAGAACGCCACGGCGGGCGACCTTGACCTGCGCAAGTTCGAGCTTTCGGTCGGCCGTGAACTTGCCGAAGGCATCGTGCTGGAATTCGGCGCCCAGAATGCCGAGCTTGCCGGCGACGATGAAACCATCGTCGGCGCCCGCCTGGCCTTCGAATTCGGCGCTTGATTGTGGGGTTGGCGGTCCGCGCCTAGCGGACCGTCACCATCACCGTGCTGGCGCTCTTGAGCGCGGCAGCAGCCGGAACGTGGGCATAGGTCATCCGGCGCGAGACAGCCGTCTCGCTCTGGTAAACCACGGCGCCCGAGGCATCCTTTGCCACAACCGACAGCGTGCGCGGCGACAGGCTGCGCGAGGCGCCAAGAACGCCCTGGTCCATGCGCACGACCATCTGGTCGCCAGACAGGCTGGCGCGGATCGCGGGCATCGCGGTCTTGATCGCCGGATCGGCGATCGCCGGCGCCGCCAGCAGGGCGGAGGCGGACACGAGAACCAGCAGGGAACGACGCATAGGGCAACTCCATCTCGGCGTGCCTGCAGGGATACTAACCCGGCGGAAGGGCAGGCGATAGCCTGTCGCCTTCTGGCATGCACGCGAACCAACGCCGTGGCAGGAGCAATTCCGGGGCCAGCCCGGAAACCAGCCATTAACCACGCGCGGAAGCGCAGCGATGCCTAACGGGCGCGGACGACGCGCATCGGCCGTGGACGCTGCGGATCGTCGTCGCCGGCCGCATGCGCGCGGCTTTCCAGGGCGCTGCTGATCACGTCGAGCACGCGCAGTGTGGTTTGCAGATCCTCGTCGTCAACGCCCTCGAAGCAGGCGTCGCGCATGTCGGAGGCGACAATGTCGATCTCGCCGACAACAGCCAGACCAGCCGGAAGGATCACAACACGCTTCACACGGCGGTCTTCCGGGGCTGAGCGGCGCGCCACCAGCCCTTGCTCCTCGAGCGCATCGAGCAGGCGCACCAGGGTCGGCCCCTGGACGCCCATGCGCTCCGCGAGGTCGGTCTGGATCAGGCCTTCGGGGCAGTGGCTGAGAAAATAGAGCGCCGACCAGCGGGCTTCGGTCTGTGCACTGGAGCGAACCTTCTCTGCAAAGCGGGCCCTGAAGCGGCGCGTTACCAGCGCGGCCCTGAACATGATTGCAAGCTGGTCGGCGGCGCGGTCATTCACCTTGGTCATGCGAATTGCGGTGTCCATGTCCATTCCCAATGCAGCCGGTACGAGTCGGCAGGGATGACGTTGAGTGTCATGCTGAACGATTAGAGCGCCAATAGTCTTGATCCATATCATTCGCCAGAACGCAAACTTACCCATGGCGGGTAAAATACGAGCGGCCTGGCGGCGGCTCCACATTCAGCCAGTCAATGGCGCCTGTTTTTATCGGAAATTCAGCAACGCAAAAATGAGATTGCGAGTTCTCCGCAATCTCAATTCGTCCTTGTCAGTTTCGCGCAAGCGATCCTGCCAACTGCTCTACCGTCCCTTCCAGTTCGGCGGCCGCTTCTCGGCAAAGGCGCGGGGTCCTTCGCGCATGTCCTCTGATTTGAACAGCGCCTTCGCCGCGGGATAGCTGGCCTGCGCCTTGTAGGCCGCCGCGATGCTCGGCTCGTCTGCCGCGCCGTTGACGATAGCTTTCGAGGCGCGGATCGACATCGGGCTCGCGGCCATGATCTCGCTCGCCCAGCGGCGCGCGGCGATCATCAGCTGGTCCGGCGCGACCACTTCGTTGACGAACCCCATGGCGAGTCCTTCCTGCGCGCTGACGCGCCGGCCGGTGAGGATCATGCCCATCGCCTGCTTGCGTCCGAGATGGATGGGCAGGCGGATGAGGCCGCCAGCCAGCGCAGCGAGTCCCACTTTCGGTTCGGGCAGGGCGAAGGTGGCGGTCTCCGATGCGATGATGAGGTCGGAGGCGAGCGCCACTTCGAACCCGCCGCCCATCGCCACGCCGTTCACCGCTGCGATCACCGGCTTGTCGAGATCGAAGCGCGAGGTGAGGCCGCCAAACCCCGACACCGGCGTTTCCAGCGGCACGCCGCGCGCCATCCGCTTCACCGTCTCCTTCAGGTCGTTGCCCGAGGAGAACGCCTTGTCGCCCGCGCCGGTGATGATCGCCACCCACTGCTCGGGGTCGGCGGCGAACTCATCGAAGATCTCGGCGAGTTCGGCGTTCGTGTCCGGGTCCAGCGCGTTCATCGACGCCGGCCGGTTGATCGTCACGATGGTCAGATGCCCGTCACGCTCGACAATGCACGATTGCGGCGTCTTGCGCTGCGGCTTGCCCGCGCTCCACACAGGCTTGCCGAACACGTCGGTGCGGACATGGCCCTCGACGCCCACCGCCGACCTTGTCGGCGATGTCAGCAGCGCAATCGTCTCGGCGTCATTGCCCGGCGCGCGCGCCATCACGCGTCCGCCATCCGGCGTGCGGGCGATGATGATGCCCTCGATCGGCAGGCCATCGCGCGCATAGGTGACGGTGTAGGTCTCGATCGTGGCCGGGCCTTTGTACGATTCATGCAGGGGAGGGGTCGGCCCCCGCGCGGCGTCGGCGGTCGCCTGCGCGGAATAGTCGGTCGCCATCGGTGTCGTCGGCTGCGCCGTGCTCACCACCAGCGTGTGATGCTTGTTCACATAGCCGCCCTGGCCATACAGCATGCCCAGCTCGCCCGGATGCGCCCGCAACGCCCGCACCATCGCAGCGACCGCGTGGCTCATGTAGTTGTTCAGCGGGCCTCCGAAGAAGGTGAGGCCCCCCGCCACCGTCGGCGCATACGTCGCCGGGTCCAGCTTCAAAGTCCGCAGCGCCATCTTCGGCACGACAGGGAAGCAGCTGTAGAGCTCCAGATGGCGGAATTTCTTCGCGTCGCCACCGGCAAGCTCGACGGCCTTCTCCAGCACCGCCGTCTGCGCGGTCGAATGATCGTAACGGTCGCGGTGCAGGTAATCCTCCGGCTCGACGGCCTTCGCGCCGCCCCAGATGTGGATCAGCCTGTCCTCCGCAATGCCCAGCTTGCGCGCGTGGGCAAGGCTCATGACGATGATCGCCGCCGACTGGTTCACGGATGGATTGGCCACCATCAGCTTCGGATAGGGCCAGTTGATCAGCCGGTTGTCCGCCGAGGGCGTGGCGATCGCGCTGGCGTCCGGCGCGGTGCGGATCCACGCGAACGGATTCTCCGCGGCGACGGCCGCATAGCGCGCCCAGAGTTCCGCCGATTCTATCGTCCCCTCGGTCGGCGTCTGCCCCCACGCGGCCTGCGTCGCCACCTCATAGAACGGATAGACCTTCGCCGGGTCCATCACGCCCAGCTGCTGCGCCACCGGGCTCATCGCAAACTTGCTGGAGGGAAACCGCACCGCATCCTCCGCCGGCGGTGTCCACGGCAGCTGTTTGCTCGCCTTCATCGCGTGGCTGAGCGCGTTGGAGGATTCCCCGCCCACCACGGCGGCAACCAGGTCCTCGCCCTTGGCGATGCGCACCGCCGCCTCGTGCACCAACCGGATCGGCGTCTCCCCGCCCATCGATGCGTTGACCAGCTCGCCCGGCTTGATCGCCAGCTTGTCCGCCAGCAACCGCACGGGATCCTTGTAGCGCCAGCTGATCAGCCCGATCAGGCTCATCAGCCCAACATCGCCCAGAAGCTTTGCACCCGCATCCGCCTCGCACGCCTGCAGCGCCCGCACCATCAGGTCGACAGGCTCCAGCGCGGTGTCGGTGCTGGCCGGCCGGTCGACATATTCGCCGACAGCCGCAATGACGGGGATCGTGCGTGGATCAGGCGCTGCCATGGGTCATCCTGGGCTCTGGAGTGTCGCCATCCTTGGGAGCCGAACGTCGCGCTGGACGCAAGTGTTTTTGCGCGCAACCAGTTTCCGCAACGAAAGGCGCTTTCGCTTGAGACCAACGACGTGACAGGATCAGCGCAGAGTATCCACGCCCGCTTCAGGAGTTCCGCCATGACCTACGAAACCATCCGCTACGAGGTGAAGGACGGCGTCGCGACGTTGACCCTGTCACGGCCGGACAAGCTCAACGCCTTCACTGGCGTGATGATGAACGAGATGATCGCCGCCTTCGACCGCTCCGACGCCGACGACGCCGTGCGCGCCGTCATCGTCACCGGCGATGGCCGCGCCTTCTGCGCCGGGGCTGACCTCTCGAGCGGCGCCAACACGTTCGACTTCGCGAAACACGGCGGCGGCGGCAAGATCGCCTACGAAAGCGACGCCGCGCGTGACGGCGGCGGCCGTGTCACGCTGCGCATCTTCAAGTCGCTGAAACCCGTCATCGGCGCCATCAACGGCCCCGCCGTCGGCATCGGCGCAACGATGACCCTGCCGATGGACATCCGCCTTGCCGCCGACAACGCGAAGATCGGTTTCGTCTTCTCCCGCCGC
>Ga0208492_1000843_pt1 | contig 23002 bp, 23 predicted proteins | sample Subbioar_CSW14AB_FD_184820 | JGI IMG/M metagenome (GOLD analysis project Ga0208492, IMG submission 184820) | Serpentinite rock and fluid subsurface biosphere microbial communities from McLaughlin Reserve, California, USA - CR12Mar_CSW14AB (SPAdes) | ecosystem: Environmental > Terrestrial > Deep... | reverse complement strand
CGGTAAATCTTCCTTTTTTCATGTCTTTCAAAGTTTAAAATTAACAAGCTTTTTCCCGTTAACTCTAACCAAGAATGGACAACTTTTTGGGGGAGCCTACATGCCTACAAGCATACAATACTCGTTCCTCTATACCAAGCTCTTTCAGGATAGGCTTGAATACTCTTTTCTGTAGGTTATTATCATCTATTGGTAGACCATTAATTGATTGGAATATTAAATCATCAGATTTTTTATTCTGAAGTAATGGAATTAGAAGTTCAAATAAATCATCTGTCAAGGGCAACACTCTTTCCTTCCCATTCTTTGTTTCCTTTCGTTTCCTCTGTACAGAACTACTTCCTTTTAATGAACGAGCTAGAACTTCATTTATTAGTATTATTCGTTTATTCAAATTCACTTTCCCAACCCTCAAACCAATAGCTTCCGCATTTCTTACACCCGTTTTGAATATGAAGTATATAAATGGGTAATAGTGAGAATGTGTGTATCTCGAAGATTTAGGGCAATAAGTATCATTTTTAAAGGCATCCAAAATCTTCCTTATTTCTTCCTCAGTAAATGGCTTTCTTTTGGGTTTTGGTAACTTTTTACCCCTTCGAGGCTGTACATCCTCTATAGGATTATTCTTCCAAATACCAGACTTAACTAGCCATTTTACATATGTCTTGAGCATTGTTAACCTCCTATTGTAAGTACCCACGCAAAACTGTTCACTTTTGAATTTTACTAATACATTCTGTTCATCTACTACTCCCCATTTACGGATCATATTTCTGAATGCATTGTAATTGGTATTTACCTCACAATCCATATTAATATAATCCTTTACCCAAGCTTCATATTGTTCTGTAAAACCCATTTTAGGGGTATTTGTAGTTGTAAATCCTTTGTATTTAACTAGTGAATTATCAAAATTCCCTAGTGCCATATCCTGTTCAATTTCTGAGGCAATCTTCTTAGCCTGTATAAGATTGACTTTTGTAAAGGCGGAAAGATTTAGGGCATATCTGATACCCTGAAATCTCCATCTGAGCCTAATGCGTTCCCTGTAGTTTTCAATGGAAACTGTTCCTTTTTGATTTTTGATACCCATTTGATACCCATTTTAGATTTGATGGGTGTCATCTGTGAAATTGAATTCTTTGAATCAGAAGATTGGTAAGAATTGATTACTCTCCGAAACCCTTACCAGATAAGGGGTATAAAAAAAGTCAGCCTAATTATAGGCTAACTTTTACTGTGGAGAATACCGGATTCGAACCGGTGGCCTCTTGCATGCCATGCAAGCGCTCTAGCCAACTGAGCTAATTCCCCTTATTTTTCTCACTTAATGATGAGGATTGCAAATGTAGGCGCTGAGCTGCTTCCAACAAAATTTTAATCTATATCCATCCCCTCTCCTTAAACATATCATACCCAATTTTCAAAGACTCTTTGATCTGACCCATGATCACCGGATCTTGTTTTTTGATATGAAAACAACTTTTCCCTTTCAAACATTTCAGCAATTCCGGCTTGAAGACTTTTTTCATATCGGGGGCTGCATAAACGGGCATAAAATAAAATCCTACGTATCCTTTCTGTACCAATATTCCGGCAAACCATACTTCCTCTTTTTTTCTGCCTTGTATCTCTACTGTTTTCTGACTGATCAGACATAACATACCTCCATATCCTCCAATCATTTTCAGTTTCTTTTTCTCATAAGGCAACATCATCTTTTTGATGGCTTCAAAAATGGATACCATTTCCGGTTGCCCGGCAGACTTATCCGAATATTTGATGGTAGGTTCTTTCTTTGCTTTTTCAGGCTTTGTTTTCGTTACAGCTTTCACTTTTTTTGTTGCCGGTTTTACAGCTTTCTTAACTGCCTTTTTTGCTACTGCTTTCGCCATGATAAATAGTTATGCTTACAAATTAACTCGCCCTCTTTGCATTTGCAACACCCCCCATAAAAAAAGTCCGGAAAGAAATTCCGAACTTTTTGACTTTTGACTTTTCACTTTTGACTTATTCTTACTCCCAAATCTCACCTTTCCCCTCCAGCCACTCTTTCACCGCTTCAGTGGTCACAGATTTTGGACGTTCAATCGGCAAACCGAGTGCTCTGTCCCAACATAAGCTGGCGAGTACACCCAACGCTCTGCTGACAGCAAAGAGAACAGTGTAGAATTCGTATTCTACCAGCCCATAATGTACCAACAACGCACCACTATGTGCGTCTACATTCGGCCATGGATTTTTCACTTTACCTAATGATTCAAGAATGGGAGGAACGGTTTCATATACTTTCCAAACTGTATTCACCAGTTTATCATCCGGCATGTGTTTTTTACCAAATTCCATTTGTGCAGTGAAGCGAGGATCGGTTTTACGCAATACTGCGTGACCATAACCCGGCACTACTTTACCACCTGCCAATGTTTTCTGTACGTAATCAGCGATCTGTTCTTTGGTAGGATCATCTGTTCCCAGTTGTTCCTGCATTTCAAAAATCCATTTGATCACTTCCTGATTGGCCAATCCGTGTAAGGGACCTGCCAAACCATTCATACCTGCTGCATAACTCAAATAGGGATCACTCAGCGCTGATCCTACGAGGTGTGTAGTATGCGCAGATACATTACCACCCTCATGATCGGCATGAATGGTCATGTATAAACGCATCAGTTCTTTGAAGCTTTCATTTTCATAACCCATCATGTGCGCCAGGTTACCTGCCCAATCCAACAGACCATTGGGTTGAATATGTTCGTTATTCTTGTATTTACGACGATAGATATAGGCCGCGATACGTGGCAAACGGGCAATCAGATCCATGGCATCATCGTAAACCGGATTCCAATATTCTTTTTTATTGATACCCTTTGCGTATTCTTTTGCAAAATTACTTTCAGTCTGCAATGCCATCACACCCGTAACAAACATGGTCATAGGATGGGTATTGATAGGCAATGCATCAATCGTATGAAACACATGATTCGGCACATGGCTTCTTCTCTGCCATACACTGGTAATGTGATTGGCATCTTCTTCTGTTGGCAATTCACCCACCAACATCAGATAAAATAAACCTTCCGGCAAGGGTTCTCCACCACCGGGTACTTTGGGAAGTTTCTCCTGTAATTCAGGAATAGAATAGCCTCTGAATCGGATACCTTCCTGAGCATCCAGTAAACTTGTTTCCGTTACTAAACCGGTAATACCTCTCATTCCCTGATAAGCTTGTGCAAGAGTTACTTCACCGATCTTTTTATTTCCGTGTGTTTTGAGGATGTCTTTTATCTCAGCATTCGCAGCATCTGCTTTTGCCTTGAAACGATCTTTAATAATTCCCATTTCGTAAAATTTTAGCTATGGCAAACGTTAAAAAAATGATTAAATGTCTTGTTAGATTGCGTCTGGGAGCGCTAAAGGTAAAACAAGTTGCCATGCTCAACAAAACTTATGCCATGAAGGTTGTGTAAACTCCGTTAAAATCACTTTGGCGCCTTGCGGTATAGAAATATCACTACAAAAATAAATATCAAATTGGGAATCCATGCCGCCAATAAGGGCGGAAGATCACCTTTGGTGGAGAAAATGGTAGAGAATCTGTCTGTCAGGATGAATAAAGCTGCCGTTACAAAACCCACCGCAAGGTGCACCCCACTTCCACCCCTCACTTTTCTTCCCGCAACAATGGCACCGATAAGGGTTAGTAGTAAAACCGTAATACAGGTGGCATCTCTTCTATAACGTTCCACTTTTAATCCATTCAGCCCCTCAGATCCACGCAATTCTTCCAGTTCAATGAATCGATCGAGTTCGGGTGTGGTTAATTTATCTTTTGTGTATTTATCCCTGCTCAGATCCAATGGTTTGAAATTGAAATCCATGACTTTATCTTGAATCATCGTAATATCCTCTTTCAAATCATACACTTTTCGAAACAAAACACCTTCCAATTTCCATTTTCGGGTTGCGGTATCCCAAATGATTTGATCGGCCCTAGTATTTTCCGTTACCTTATTATTCTTCATCCGAAAAGAAAAAAATGGACCGCCCCTTTTTGTTAGTGTATCATAAGCATAAATACCGGCATAGGTAAAAGAATCAATACGTAAATAGATATGACTACTGGTACTGACCAATGCATTGTAGGTATTATTCTTATCGATATAATTGGCTTCAAAACTTCCTCTGATTTGATTGGCTTTTGGCACTACATACTGATTCGCAAACCAAAGAACACCGGCCAGTAAAATACCTCCCATCCAATAAGGTCTTAGCCATCTGCTGTAACTGGTACCGCTTGCCAGAATGGCAATGATCTCACTTCTGTTGGCCATTTTAGAAGTAAAAAAGATCACAGCAATAAACACAAATAGTGGTAACAACAGAGCTACGATATGCGGAATGAATCCATAATAATATTCGGTGATGATCTGTTGTACACTTAAACCCGAGCGGACGAAATCATCCGTCTTTTCACTCACATCTACAACGATGGCAATCACCGCAAAAAGAAAGATGGAAAAAAAGAAAGTGGTCAGAAATTTCCGCAATATGTACCAGTCGAGTTTCTTCATATCAATAAACCAAAGATAACGACTCGTTAGAAGCTGCAAGCATTACATGGATGTACAGGCATATTTCTGTCTGATTAGAGTCTTTTTTTAACTTTTTCCAGCATTTCTCTTTTCCATGAACTGAAATCGCCTGCCAGAATATGTTGTCTGGCTTCTCCTACCAACCAGAGGTAAAAAGACAAGTTCTGAATACTCGCCAATTGCATTCCCAGAATTTCTTCTGCCACAAATAAATGTCGCAGATAGGCCTTGCTATAAAACTGACTCATTTCATTCGGCAGTCCGGGATCAATGGGTGAAAAATCACTGGCCCATTTTTTATTTCGGATATTGATCACTCCTTCCGTGGTGAAGATCATCCCATTTCTACCATTACGCGTCGGCATCACACAATCAAACATATCAATACCTCTATCTATTCCTTCCAGAATATTCCATGGCGTTCCTACACCCATTAAATAACGAGGTTTATCAATAGGTAAATACTCGGTACACAACTCGGTAAACTCATACATCATTTCTTCAGGCTCACCCACACTGAGTCCACCTATGGCATTACCCACTGCATTTTTGGAAGCAACGTATTCGCAAGAAGCTTTTCGCAGATCTTTGTAAGTACTACCCTGTACAATAGGAAATAAATTCTGCGTGTATCCATATTTATCGGGTGTTTCAGCTAATCTGGCAAAACATCGATCTAACCAACGATGGGTGAGTTCCATACTTTTTAGTGCATAACCATACTCACTGGGATAAGGCGGACATTCATCAAAAGCCATAATGATATCAGCACCGATGCTGCGTTGGATATCCATCACGGATTCAGGTGTGAACAAATGTCTGCTCCCATCAATGTGGGATTGAAACATCACACCTTCTTCTTTGATTTTACGATTCGCAGCCAAAGAGAACACCTGATAACCGCCACTATCGGTGAGGATGGGACGATCCCATCCATTGAAACGGTGCAATCCACCCGCTGTTTCCAATACTGCGGTACCCGGACGCAAGTATAAATGATAGGTATTCCCCAGAATAATCTGTGCAGACACATCTTGTTTCAGCTGTTGTTGTGTAACAGCTTTTACGGTACCCACGGTGCCTACCGGCATAAAAATGGGCGTCATGATCTCCCCATGATCAGTGGTGATTTTACCTGCTCTAGCCCTACTATTCTCTGCTGTTCCCTGAAGATCAAATGTCAATACCGCCATTTGGCAAAAATAGGTAACTATGTCTGATCTCTGATTTCAGATGTCTGATTTAGGATATAGGGCATGGGGAACACTTATTCACTTTGTGTTTTATTTGAGATATCTGAAATCAGACATCCGACATCAGACATAGTCCGACTTTGTTTTCCACATCTTCACAAGCCACTCAAACATAGACTGTTGAAGCACTATTTTTGCGGGATGACGATACCAACTCTGCTCTGGGACATTTGTTTCTATGCATTCTGTGGCATAATTGCCATTCAGTTGTTTTATTATCTCTATTTTTTTCAGCGACTTGCTTTTTTCAAAGTACCCGATAGAACTGCCAATATGGAGCATCCGGTATCGGTGGTGATCTGTGCCAGAGATGAAGCACATAATCTGGTGAAAACGTTACCGGGTGTTTTGGTACAGCAATACAGAACCACACATGAAGTGGTGTTGGTGAATGATAATTCTACAGATGATACCAAATATCTTGTGGATGAATTCAAAAAGATGTTTAAAAATATCAACTACATTGAACTCACACAGGAAGCCAAGATGATCAGTGGTAAGAAATTTCCATTGTCGATGGGTATCAAAAGTGCGAAACACGAAATTCTTTTATTGACCGATGCAGATTGTGTTCCGGCTTCTGAATATTGGATCCAACGGATGCAGGAATGTTATAATGAAGGAACCGAAATTGTTTTAGGATATGGGGCTTATCATAAGAAGCCGGGGCTTCTAAACAAACTGATTCGCTTTGAAACTTTTCATACTGCTATACAATACCTCTCTTATGCACTAGCAGGGATCCCTTACATGGGTGTTGGTAGAAACCTTAGCTACAAAAAAGATGTGTTTCTAAGAAACAAAGGATTCTCTTCCATTAATCAGATACCAAGTGGAGACGATGATTTGTTTATTAATCAAGTCGCAAGAAAAGACAATACCACTATTTGTATTGATCAGGAAGCGCATACACTTAGTGAACCCAAAACTCGTTGGAGTGATTGGATGACACAGAAATACCGTCATTATACCACCAGCAATTATTATAAATCCAATCACAAAGTTTTGTTGGGATTGTATTCATTTTCTTTATTCTGGCTGTACCCTTTATTGGCAGTATCCATCATTTTTTACAATTGGTGGATGGCATTGGCGGTATTTGGTGTTCGTTTTTTGATACAGGCTGTTGTTTTGTATAAGTCCATGAAAAAACTGAACGAAAAAGACCTATGGCCTTGGTTTTTATTTTTTGATATTTGGATGTTCTTTTATTTCATCTTTACCGTTCCCGCTATATGGAAAGCACCCCGCAAAAACTGGGATTGATCCTGAAATACTTCGATGATTTCACCCCGCATCAAATCAAACAGTTTGAAGCACTGGAAGAATTGTATAAAGAATGGAATGCCAAGATCAACGTGATCTCACGCAAAGACATCGACAGTATCTATTTGCATCATGTATTACACTCATTGAGTATTGCTGCCATTGCTGATTTTCAGCCGGGTACTGAAGTAATCGATATTGGCTGTGGTGGCGGATTTCCCGGTGTGCCATTAGCTATCTTTTTTCCTGAAGTCAAGTTTCATTTGGTAGATAGTATTGCTAAAAAATTGAAAGTAGTAGAAGCCGTTGCTGAAGGTGCAGGCATCAAAAATATTACTACACAACATACACGTGCAGAAGACATCAAAAACAGAAAATTTGATTTCGCTGTTTCGCGTGCGGTGGCTCCTTTGAAAGAGCTCTGGCAGTGGGCCGGACCTTTACTGAAGAAAGGACACAAGCAGGAGATGGCTAACGGATTAATTTGTTTAAAAGGTGGTGATCTGGCGCAGGAAATATTTGAAAGCGGATTGAGACCTAAAATGATGCCGGTAGATAAGATCTTTCCCGAATCATATTTTGATGAGAAGTATATTTTGCATGTAACCAAATAAATCCCTCTGCTCAACTCTGTGCCTTACTCTGTGTATCTCTGTGGTTAACCGCAGAGGTAAAAGAGTTTGGCACAGAGTTGCTCGGAGCGATTTTTTAAGGATGATACAATTGTTGGATCTTCTTTCTGTTTCCTACGATCCATACAATATCATCCCACTCCAATTGTGTGAAAGAAGATGGATTGAGGATACGTTCTCCTTTTCTTTCAATACCTACTACCAATCCATTTGTTTTCTCACGGATGCCGGATTCACGAATGGTCAATCCTTTCAAACGGGTATGTTCATCTACTACGATCTTTTCCAATTCCACCAACTCTTTTTCACTATCCGCATCTTCCACATAAGGCACCATGATTTTTCCGAACTCCAGCATTTGCTGATCGGTTCCAATGACGCCAATATTATCAAAGGGGAATATTTTTTCTGTTCGGGCAGGCGCGAACATCACATGATTACCTCTTTCGATGAAAGCGATATTAATACCATACGTCTCTCGCCATTGTAATTCTTCCAATGTTTTTCCAATAAAACCGGCATGTGGACTGATTTTATAATGGGTCAAGTGCGCATCCCAAGGCGAAAGATGACTTTGTGTTTTGTTTTGTTCTAGCAACTCACGCTCATGCAGGTTTTGCAAGAAGCGATCTTCCAGTCGCTGATAAAATTTTTGTAAACGCTGACGAAAAACCACACCAATCACAATCATGGCTACCAGCGTTCCTCCTACCGTTATCCAAAAACTAAATAACTGGCGAAGCATAAAGCCCACCAGTAAAACTGCAATCGCATTTCGGGCAATCTCTAGCATCACAAGCGGACCATGGCTATATTTTCTGTCGAGCCATAATGCAGCATAGGCACTTTTGCTCATTTTCTTTACCGTTAATGCCCAGATAAATGGCGCCATCACAATCAGTCCGATCAATGCTGCAATGATTTTAGCAGTTAATGGATCTGCTATTGACTTTTGTAAGAAAGGCTCTAAGAAATATGCTACCAATAAACTCAATGCAATCATAATAACGCCATTGAGAATAATGATCTGGATATAAAAATTCAATAATCGTTTCCAATTGCTTTCACTTTCGATGATCTGAGAACTACTACTATATTTTTCAAGTCCACGGATCCATTTCTCCGGGAGTACTTTTAGTAAGAACTGATACAATGGTTCTGCCAGCTTGATCATATAAGGGGTAGTAAAAGTGGTAATTACCGAAACCCCTACTGCAATGGGATATAAATAAGAACTGGTAACATTTAAAGACACTCCTAAAGTGGCTATGATAAAAGAAAACTCCCCGATCTGCGACATACTTGTTCCAGCTTGCACTGCTTGCTTCAAGGGTCTACCTGCTAATAATGCGCCACTGGCCACAAAAATGGTTTTTCCCAATATCACAGAAAGGGTAAGTATCAAAACAGGAACCGCATAGTCAACCAATATCTGCGGATCGATCAACATCCCTACAGATACAAAGAAGATTGCACCAAAAAGATCTTTTACAGAAGTAATGAGGTGTTCAATTTTATGTGCCTGTGTTGTTTCTGCCAGAATAGAACCCATGATAAAAGCACCCAGTGCAGCAGAGAAACCTACTTGATCAGCCAAAACCACCATCCCCAAACACAAGGCAAGGGATAATACCAATAAGGTTTCACTATTTAAAAAGCGACTTACTTTCTTGAAAAAAGTGGGTAGTAAAAAGATTCCCATCAGAAACCATAGACATAAGAAGAAAAGAAGTTTACCGATAGATAGGAACATTTGTGTGCCTTCAAATTGTTGACTGACTGCTACGGTTGATAATAAAACCATCAAGAGAATCGCTACCAAATCTTCGATAACAAGTACTCCAATAACCAGACTGCTAAATTGTTTTGTTTTCAGACCCAATTCATCAAATGCACGAAAGATGATCGTAGTAGAAGATATGGCTATGATACCACCTAAAAACATACTATCCATGTTCGACCAGCCCAATACCTGACCCATACCATAACCCAACATCATCATGAATGATAATTCTGTAATACCGGTAATGGCAGCAGAACCTCCTACTTTCACCAGCTTCTTAAAACTAAATTCAAGACCTAATGCAAACAACAAAAACACAACCCCAATCTCCGCCCATATTTTTATACCTTCCACATCACCAATAGTGGGAAATAATTTGAAATTGGGGCCAACAAGTAACCCCGCAATAATATATCCCAGTACTACAGGCTGTTTGAGTTTCTTGAAGAAAATGGTAATAATTCCAGCCGCACCTAATATCAGTGCCAGGTCTTTGATCAATAAAGGTAAATGCGCCATAATCCATTCTTTTTGTTTACAATTTTGCTGCTATCGAACGGCGATAATATACAAAAAAAATGGCAACCCTTTATGAATTGAGTAAACATTCTAAAACATGGTGTACAGCCGGACAAAAAGTAGAGTTCTTCAATGTAATGGCAGGGCGTTTGATCAGTACATCTTCATCGGTATAAGGAAATCTTTTGCAGTCAGAAGGTCTGTCTTCATAGATGCTGCAATAGTTATCAGCACCTAAGAACGGACAAGGTTTTGTTTTGGCGACATAATCACCATCCGTATCAAGATCTAAATAAGTATCAATGAATGCACTTTCCTTTAATCGAAGTGATTTACTGATGCGTTTGATATCGGGTGTTTTGAAACGCGGAGAATAATTTTTACAGCAATTGCCACAGGTGAGACAATCAATTTTTTGAAAGGCTTCTTCGTGTAAGTCTGGGAGTACTTTCAATACTTTATTCTTATCTGCACGTTGCAGAAATTGTTTGTATTGTTTCTGATGATCAGCGCTTAATTTCTCCCACGGCTCCATGTGATAATTTGATCAAAGTTAAATAGTTCCTTGGGTTTACAAGAATATGAGGTAAACCAACATGAAGATCATTAAAACGGCTAACCAGAAAATAGTTCCCAATATATTCGCTATCACTACCATGAAAAGATCTCCAAAACCATTGAGTATCAAAAATCCTTTATACGCGTAACAGATATATATGATTTGAAGTAACAGATTCGCCAATCCAATCCACAATTTACTTTCCGGGGGTAAAATACCTAAAAGCGGTAGAAATAACAGACTACTTGCCAACGATAAAAAACAGGTAAGTAAGAGGTACGCCACTAAATGCTCCGCATAGTTGTAGCCTTTGCCTTTGAATACCAACCAAAAGCCCAAAGCCATCAGTGGCGCTGTAATAAAAACCATGAGGTTCATTTTCTTTTCGAGCCACTCATTCAACTTCGCTTGTTTATCCGCCATCGTGGTCATAAATGCTTTTTTCTTTTCGGATTTAGCCAAGGCAATTTGTTCTTTATAGACAGATTCAGACCCCTGCATCGGATGAAAAATAGAACTCATGAAGACGGTGATACCTAATACCAATAATAAGAGTGTAAAAGGATTGAAATATTTTTTACGCTTTCCTTCTACAATATATTCTCTAAGTACTGTAGACGGTCTTACTACCAAATCTCTTAATAAGATCAATGCACCCTTGTCTGTATGCGTAAAAGCATGCAAAAACTCGTGTACCAGATGTTTGATATTGAACCGATGTATCGCTGTTGATTGACCACAATCAGGACAATGTTTAAAAGCCGGATCTAATGGCGTTGCACAGTTGGAACAATTCAGGGCAGTCATGTGTTATATTATAGAATTAAAAATATTTAAACTATTGGATTCACAGCTTATCAACCGGGTAAACAAAAGATGAATTTTCACGTTCGGTAGACTTACCTTTGCCGCGTTTAAAATTCTGCCTTCCCGGCGGTTATTTTTGTCTAACTATTTAAGTCTATCAATATTATGAATCTTTTTGAACAGCAGTCAGCCGAATTTCAAACAAGACATATCGGACCCAATCAAGCCGATACTGAGTCCATGCTCAAAACCATCGGTCTATCTTCGATGGAGGAATTGATCAGCAAGACCATTCCGGACAGCATCCGCATCAAAAAACCTTTGGGCATTCCTGCTGCTGTTAGTGAGTTCACGTATTTGACAGAATTGAAAAAGGTTGCTTCCAAAAATAAGCTTTACAAGAATTTTATTGGACAAGGATATTATGGCACGATTACACCCAGTGTGATCCTGCGTAATATTTTCGAAAATCCGGGATGGTATACCCAATACACACCCTACCAAGCTGAAATATCGCAGGGGCGTTTGGAAAGTTTATTGAACTATCAGACCATGGTAGCTGATCTGACCGGATTACCGATCTCGAATGCTTCTTTATTGGATGAAGCCACAGCTGCTGCTGAAGCCATGGCCATGATTTTTCACCACATCAATAAAACAGATGTGATCAGCAGACCTAAATTGTTTGTTGACCAACATACTTTCCAGCAAACCATTGATGTATTGATTACGCGTGCTGAGCCGATTGGTATTGAGGTAGTGGTGGGCGATTACCAAACCGCAACTATAGACAATTCCTATTTCGGTGCCCTGATCCAATACCCTAACAGCAAAGGTTCTGTAAATGATTACAAAGCATTCATTGATCAGGTTCATGCGGTTGAAGGATTGGTGATCATGGCTACTGATTTGTTAGCACTCACGGTATTAACTACACCGGGTGAGTTGGGAGCAGATGTTGCAGTAGGTAGTGCTCAACGCTTTGGTGTTCCGATGGGATTTGGTGGACCACATGCTGCTTTCTTTGCTACCAAAGATGATTTCAAAAGAGGCATCCCCGGTCGATTGATTGGCGTGAGCATTGATGCACAAGGCAATCGTGCTTTACGTATGGCGCTGCAAACAAGAGAGCAACACATTAAAAGAGAAAAAGCTACTTCCAATATTTGTACCGCACAAGCATTGTTAGCCAATATGGCTGCGATGTATGCGGTATATCATGGTGCAAGTGGATTGAAAAATATTGCTACACGTGTTCACCAGTTAACACAAGCATTGGCCGGCGAATTGAAAGCTTTGGGAGTAACCCTGCACAATGAAAGCTATTTTGACACTTTGCATGTATCAGGAATCAATATTGACACTTTGAAGAAAAATGCGGAAGCCGCAGAAACAAATTTCTTCTATACTGCAGATGCAGTTGTGATCAGTTTGGATGAAACCACATCTGTTGATGATGTGAATCATATTCTGAACATCTTCGCACAAACAACAGGCAAACAAGCAGCAACAGTCAACACACAAAATCTGTCAACTGTCAACTATCAACTCCCCACAACTCTCCAGCGTACATCCGCATACCTCACCCACCCTGTATTCAACACACACAGAAGTGAGAGCCAGATGATGCGTTATATCAAACAACTGGAGAATAAAGATCTTTCCCTGAATACCAGCATGATCAGTTTGGGTAGTTGTACCATGAAGCTGAATGCTGCTTCTGAAATGATTCCTGTTACCTGGCCGGAGTTTGGAGGGCTACATCCTTTTGTGCCTACATCACAAACAGCAGGTTATCAGCAGATCATTGATGAACTAAATGATTATCTCTGTAAAGTAACCGGATTCACCGCTTGTAGTTTGCAGCCTAATAGCGGCGCACAAGGTGAATATGCAGGATTGTTGACCATCCGCGCTTATCACGCAGCAAGAAATGAATCACACAGAAATATTGTCTTGATCCCGATCAGTGCACATGGTACCAATCCAGCAAGTGCGGTGATGGCCGGTTTTAAAGTAGTAGTAGTGAAGTGTGATGATGCAGGTAATATTGATGTTGCAGATCTGAAAGCTAAAGCTGAACAATACAAAGATACATTGGGTGCATTGATGGTGACTTACCCATCCACACATGGTGTATTTGAAGAAACCATCCGAGATATCTGTCAAACCATTCATGACAATGGTGGACTGGTATACATGGATGGTGCAAATATGAATGCGCAGGTTGGATTGACGAGTCCGGGTATGATTGGTGCAGATGTTTGTCACCTGAACCTACACAAAACATTTTCTATTCCACATGGTGGTGGTGGACCGGGTATGGGACCTATCTGTGTGAATGATAAATTGGCTCCATACTTACCCGGACATACTGCTTTAGGTAATGCGAATTTAGCAGTGAGTGCAGCGCAGTATGGTTCTGCAAGTATTTTGTTGATCAGTTATGCGTATATCAAAATGTTGGGTGAAGAAGGTATTCGTCAGTCTACCGAATATGCGATTCTGAATGCCAACTATATGAAAGCTAGATTGGAGCAGTATTATAAGATATTGTATACCGGAAAGAATGGTACTTGTGCGCATGAATTCATTGTAGATCTTCGTCCATTCAAACAAAGTGTGGGTATTGAAGCGGAAGACGTGGCCAAGCGATTGATCGATTATGGCTTCCATGCACCTACCATGAGCTTCCCTGTGCCGGGTACTATTATGATTGAACCCACAGAGAGTGAGGATAAGGGTGAATTGGATCGCTTCTGTGATGCGTTGATCTCTATTTATAAAGAAATCAAAGCCATTGAAGATGGGAAAGCAGATAAGAATGATAATCCATTAAAGAATGCACCACACACTCAAGCTGTTGTTTGTGCAGATGAATGGAAGCATGGATATAGCCGTCAGGAAGCAGCATTCCCATTGTATTATGTAACCCAGAATAAATTCTGGCCAAGTGTGGCGAGGGTGAACAATACACATGGCGACAGAAACCTGATCTGTACTTGTGAGCCGGTTTCTTCTTACATGTCTGAATAACTGAACTGCGAATAGGTTGGCAAAAAGCTACGGTCATTCCGTAGCTTTTTTTATGCTTCTAAGGCAACGAGTTGTTTTTCTAAAATCTGGATGAGTTTTTGTTTGTCTGATAAAGCAGATTCCATCTGTTCAATTTGCTTTTTCAATAAAACGATGATTTCTTGTTGTGCAGAGCCATAAAATGCAGACTCCTCCTCAAGTGTATCAAACATTTGTGCATTTACTTCGCGATACTTTGCATTGAGCATCTCCCCATCACCGGAGAGTAGCCATGTCATATTGAGTTCAGGAAAACGTTGTTCTATTTTACGGAGAATATTTCCGCCGAAAGAGCCCTTATTCTTTCGCTGTTTTCCTAAATAGCCATTGGATAAGCCGCATTCCATTTCAACAGTTCTGGCTTTTAATTGCTTGAAATGCATGAATACATAGAATCTTTCAGGTACTGTCATTGTGTATAATTGTTTAGAAAAAAAACGATGCTTCTATAGAAATCATAGAAAAGCGTTGATAGCTTTGTTTTGATTTGAAGCTGAACGAAGAAACCGATAAAATATAAATGCCGCAATAGGTATTTATACCTGATTTACCTTGAGTCATTCCGCAGGAACCCACCCCAATAAGGTAAATATGTGAATACTTCCATTTCGTCAGTAAGCACCTGCCGTAATACTTCGCGAGAGAAGTGTTTTCATCATTTTAAATGACAGCTTATGAAACAGTCAGAGTATCCTGAATGGGAAATGCAATCCAGATTATTGAATAAAGAAGAAGTAGCCAATCCAAACATTGTTTTGGATGAAGTCTTTGATTACGCACATTTACCGGAATGGAGATCCCTTCTTTGGGAATGGTTGAAAATAACAGTAAGTGGATCATACAATACTGAATCTGCCGAGTATGACAGGTATTCAATTTTGTACACGTATGAAAAATTACAAAAATTAATAGAAGCCGCTCATCTCATCTATGCGCAAAAAGAAACGTCTAAAGACTTAGAAAAAGAAAAAGAACAACATCTCTTTTGATGCAATATTCTAATCACATATTTATGTGAGTAAAATAATAAGTTGTTGTTTATCAGTACTTATCAAAAATACAATCGGTATCATAACATCATGAATGGCTTGTATACAGCTGTATCCACTTGTAGTTTTGCTCTCCGAAAACAACAACATGAAACATAAAATTTGGTTATGCATTCTGTTGGTCAGTGGATTCACACTACAACAAGAATTACAAGCGCAAGGATTTCTCAAGAAACTCAAAGACAAGGTTGAGAAAAAAGCAGAAGATATCTTAGATAAAAAAATTGCAGATAAAACAGGTAGTTCAGTACCGGGTGGCAATAACACACAAACAGGTAATGGCCCTGCAGTAAGTAGTTCTAAAAATGGTAGACCTACCAATACAACCGGAGAAGGTTTAAAAAATTCAAGTGTACCTGATGTGCTTCAACAAATACAGGAAGCAGATGCAGCCTATAATAAACAACAGTTTGGCGAGGCAAGATTTTCTGTTCAGCAAGCATTATTGGGTGTTGAATTGCAGATCGGTAAATCATTATTGCAGTCATTACCCAATGAGATCAACGGATTACCCAAAGACTCTACCGAAGATCGTGTCATGAGCACGCGTTATGGTTGGGCGAATCTTTCCATCCAACGCATCTATCAAAAAGAAAACAAGCAACTCAACTTGCTGATCGGCAATAATGCCATGTACAGTGGTATGCTGGATATGTATTTTGGATTTGCAGCCACACAGTCGAATGGTGAAACACAAAACACCAAACAAATTCGTATCAAGGGTAATAAAGCCATCATTCAATTTGAGGAGAGAGAGGGATATACGGTATTGATGCAACTTGGACAATCAGGCATGATTACCTGGAAAGCCATCAACTTCCAAACAGAAAAAGAAGTGATGGATGCCATCAACCTGTTTGATATCGATCATATTAAAAAAACCATGGGCGAAAATTGATCTAAAAAGAAAAAAAATGAAAAAGATTATTTGTTACATAGCATTATCCTGCATCATCACCACATTATCGGCTCAGGATTTCAAAAAGAATATTAGTCAGGCTCAAACTCATTATACTACCGGCAAATTACAAGACGCACATTTTGCATTACAGCAAATGATGCAAGACCTGGATATCACCATCGGAAAAGAAGTTTTAAAACTGTTTCCACTTCAACTGGATACTTTATCAGCCATTACCAAACAACAAGAGGTTTTTGGCAACAGTCAGTTTACAGGCGTAACCATTGAAAAAAATTATGGCATCACCAACAAGAAAGCCACACTAGCTGTGGTGATCAACTCTCCATTATTAAACAGCCTGAATGCCTACATCACTTCTCCTTTAATGGCGGGTTTTGGAGCTGATCCCAATACACGTATCGTGAAAGTAGGTCAATACAAAGCTCGTCTTACCAAAGAACCGGAAGAAGATCAGTATAAACTGGAAGTTCCCATGACCAATGCTTTACTTACCCTCACGGTTTCAAAAACCCATGAAGCAGAGATACTGGCTTGGGCCGGCAGTTTGCCTTTGGGAAAAATGGCTTCTTTGATTCAGTAAGCGTTAGTCAAGCAACAGAAACGGTAAATAGAGAGAACCCATCGGTCAAACCATTTGCGGTAGCTACTGTTTAGTGTTATATTTATAGACTAAATATAAACTACATGGACCAGCAAATCATCAATCTCTACGACGAGTATACCCACAAACCACTTCCACGTGAAGTTTTTTTGAAACGCTTGGCAGTATTAGCAGGTAGCACAGCTGCCGCTATGACCATACTTCCCATGCTGGAAAATAATTATGCGGTTGCGGCTACTGTACCTGAACAAGACATCGAGCTGCATACTGAGGATATCACTTATCCTGCGGGCGATGTTACCATGAAAGCCTATCTCGCTAAACCCAAAAAAGACGGTAAGTATGGTGCAGTCATCATCATCCATGAAAATCGTGGTTTGAATGATCATATTCGTGATGTAGCCAGACGTGCTGCCAAAGCCGGTTATATTGCCATTGCTCCTGATGCACTCTCTGCAGCAGGTGGTACACCCACAGATCAGGATCAGGCCAGACAGTTATTCAGTCAGATCGATGCTAAACAAAATCTCATCAACTTCAGCAAAGGTTTCGATTACCTGAAGAGCAGAAAAGATTGTAATGGCTTTACAGGTTGTGTTGGATTTTGTTGGGGTGGCGCTTTGGTGAATCAACTGGCAGTAAATGTTCCTGATTTGAAAGCAGCTGTTGCTTTTTATGGCAGACAAGCAGATGTTGCCGATGTTCCTAAGATAAAAGCTGCTTTACAACTTCATTATGCTGGCTTAGATGAGCGCATCAACGCCGGCATACCTGCTTATGAAGAGGCCCTGAAGAAAAACAATGTCAAATATGAACTCTACCTCTATGAAGGCGTGAACCATGCTTTCCATAATGATACTTCCGGAGCACGATACAATGAAGCTGCTGCAAAACTGGCTTGGAAAAGAACCCTTGACTTTTGGGCTGCTAATATGAAATAATTAATTCTTTATTTTTTAAGCAAACCTATTGGGTTTTGTATTGTTACCAATGTAAATACAAATTGTATGATCGCAACCAAAGCTTATGCAGCACCGGATCCCAAATCACCTTTAGGTCCGTTTTCACTCGAAAGAAGAAATCCCGGTCCAAAAGATGTTCAAATAGAAATCTTATACTGTGGCGTATGTCATTCAGATATCCATCAGGTTCGTGATGAATGGGGTGGCTCTATTTTCCCCATGGTACCCGGACATGAGATTGTAGGACGAGTAACACATGTAGGTAATGATGTAACCAAATTCAAAGTTGGCGACTTAGCAGGCGTTGGATGCTTTGTGGATTCTTGTCGCACTTGCGAAAACTGTAAATCTGGTATTGAACAATATTGCGAGGAAGGAATGGTAGGTACTTACAATGGACGTGAAAGAGGTACCAATGCTCCTACCTATGGCGGTTACTCTACTCAAATTGTAGTAGATGAACAATACACATTACGCATCTCTGATAAATTACCTTTAGCGGGTGTAGCGCCTTTGTTATGTGCAGGTATCACTACTTATTCTCCACTCAGACATGTAGGTGTTACCAAAGGACATAGAGTAGCCGTATTAGGTTTGGGTGGACTAGGACATATGGCCGTAAAATTTGCAGCTTCCTTTGGTGCAGAAGTAACGATGCTCAGCTCCTCTCCTTCCAAAGAAGCAGATGCTAAAAAATTAGGTGCTCATCATTTTGCATTGACATCCGATGCAACAACGATGAAGAAACTGCAAAACCATTTTGATTTTATCCTGAATACCGTTTCTGCTCCTCATGATTACAGTACTTATTTGAACCTGTTACGCACCAACGGCACCATGATCGTTGTGGGCGTGCCTCCTAGTCCATCAGAAGTACCGGCATTCAACCTCATCATGAAAAGAAGAAGCATCATCGGATCACTCATCGGAGGTATCAAAGAAACACAGGAGATGTTAGACTATTGCGCTGAACACAATATCGTTTCTGATGTAGAAGTCATTCCCATGCAACAAATCAATGAAGCGTATGAAAGAATGTTGAAAGCAGATGTACGATATAGATTTGTGATTGATCTGGCGTCAATAAAATAATAGATATGGCTATTGGGCGCTTGGTGAAGAGTATTCTATTTACTTTTTACCAAGCTCCTTTTATTGACTATTCGCTCTGTCTTACTGATTCATTTTCAACACGCGGCCATTTCCAAGCATACCAAATAATCAACCCAAGCAAAACAACTTCCACAACAGCACCAAATATCATATGTATCCACGCCTCTCCTGCGAGATTGTACAGCGTATAAGGGATATATGTTACCGCAATAATCATATTCAACTTTCGATTGATCGCAGCGGGCAAAACAACTGAAAGAAAAATCATCAGTGCCGAAATAGTCAATGATACGAGTGCTATCAAAAGAAATCCCGGTGTGATATCAAATACATATACTCTTCCATTTTGAATATCTGCCAGCTTACCCGGCATGTATAAATGAAAATAATCGACATAGATATAGAGAAACATCAAACTGGTCCATAAAGATGCCAGCTTTAGCTGTGTACTGACTTTCATTTTCTGTAGTTCACTTTGTTGTGTATACATAGCATTTATATTAAAAATTAAACCCTACATGCAATCCCGGTTCACCGAACACAAACTTGGACCATTTATCATCCAACTGCTTGAATCCATTGGGTAGTGTGGTATGATAAGCACGATGGGTGATGGCGAGTGATGGTTGAATAAAAAATTTATCCTTAAACAACTTCACATGATACCCTACACGATAAGTATTGAAGATCTGAAAACCATTGTCGATCTTTTTGTCTTGACGATCCTTAAAACTTTGCCAAGTGGGCATCACATTCAATTCAGCATACCAGTTGTTGGTGAAGAATCGCTGGTAAGATAGAGATACTCCATACTCACGAACATAACCGGGAAATTCTTCTTCCTTCTTTCCATATGATTTGTTCAAAAATGGATGGATACCATTGGGCCAAGCATATTTCCAGGTTTTGGGTTCGATGGTAATCACATCTTTTCCGGTGATACGATAACCGACATTGAGTTGAAAAAAATCGGGACTGTTGGTAGTTGCCAGATTACCGAATAACACAAACATAGAACTCCCAACAAACCATTTTTTATGCGTAGTATCTGATTTAGCATACTGCGCTTTGAGTTGAAGGGTACTCACCATCATGAAGAGAACACCGATAAATAAAATTTTCTTTTGCATTTGCTTGCTTTTAATATGAAATGATACTGTAAAAGTCGATAGACGAAGCTCAATGACTCGTTCACTTTGGTTAAGAAATACTTATCGACTCTTTTTTAAGTCTCTTTTTAAAAATTAAATCCAAAATGGAGTCCGGGTTGAATAAAATAGTTGGGCCACTTGTTTTCTACTGCTTTGAAAGATTCGGGAACATTGGTTCGGATGGGCCAATAGCTACATCCCAGTGCCGGTTCAAAGAAGAAACGGTTTTTGAATAATTTGAATTGGTAGCCTAAATGAAAATTCAGGTACAGTGTGTATCCGTTACCTATCTTCTTTTTATTCGTATCCATGTATTTTTCAAAAGCATTCAATGCATGAACGGATGTGTACACACCTTTCCACCAAAAACGCTGATAACCCACTGTAGGTGCGAGTATGCGCGCATGACCCGGATAGCCTTCTCCCGGCTTATCAAAGTTGGGACCGAAGGGAATACCGATGGGCCAAGCATAGATGGATCTTTTAAATTCAAAGGAAACCACATCTTTCGGTGTGATCCGATAGCCTACATTCAATTGTATATACTCCGGGTTGTTGACTTTAGAGAAATTACCCAACATCAGTAATGAACTACCGATGTACCATCTTTTAAACGTGCTGTCTTTAGGGTTGTCTTGTGCTTGTAAACTACTTACCAATACGATAACCAATGCCATCCATAGAACTTTCTTTTGCATATCCTTTTAATTGCTTTTTAAATGATATGGCAAAGAAAGAAAGGCGGAAAGCTTCCACTCGTTCACTTAAGTTAAGTAATGAACTTCCTTCTTATTTTTTTTCTGAAATCCTTGCCCTTAAACGGCTTAAGGATTGTGGTTGTATACCCAAATAACTCGCCAACTGGTGTTGTGGCACACGCTGAATGAGATCGGGTCTTTTTTCTAGTAAGCTTAAATATCGTTGCTCCGGAGAAGAGGTTTTAAACTCATCAAAATCCATTCGTTCTTTCGCCAAGAGTTCTTCGGATAACTTCTTACACAGAGACTCAAACTTGGGAAATTTAGCATTGACCTCCGCTTCCATATCGGAATTGGAAATTAACAGGATACAATCTTCTGTACAACTGACATAATAATCAGACGGCGTTTTGTTAATAACACAAGGAGGAGTCAAAGCTTCCATTTCGGTATAGAAAGCGGTGGTTTTTTCTTCTGCATCTATTTCATAGTAGGTACGAATACAACCTTTGAGTACAAAATAGCTTTCTTTTGATTTTTGTCCTTCTTTGAGTAAAATCGTTCCTTTCTTGACAGAATGAAAAATATCCAAAGAAACGATGGCATTCTTTTCTTCTTCGGTTAGGGTGACGTATTTGGAGAGGAAGTTGAAGAGTAGGGTTTGCATTGCGATTTGAATTATGACTTTTTATAGACTTACTAGATTTAATGAATATATGAACTTTTTGAGATGTTGTTTGTGGGATAATTTTTATCAATGGAACAAACATCCGTGATCATAATATAAATCACAGACCCAGCCAAAGTTGATTGAATCAAATAAGTATTAAAGTCTTTAAAAAAAATCAAAAAAGTTTCTACACCGCCACCGCAGCACTTTCATGATAATGCAGAAAAGAAGTAAACTCATCCCCGGACCAATGTTTCTTTTCCTCAATCCAGGTGCAGAGATGATTTTTGACGCCGGTTAATTTTTGCCAGGCTTGTTGTAGAATAAGTGGCTCATTGGAAGGTCTGAGAGAGCTGGTGGTGCTTGCCAATTCAGCAACGATCTCACCACGCATATTGCGAAAAGTATCTTTGAAAAATTTTCCTACCGGAGAATCGGTAGCACCAAATACACAATTCCCCAATACCAATCCCAACACACGATCTTGTTCTGTATTCAAAATAATATTGAGGTGCAAATACGCAACGGTCATACCGTGTTGATCAAGTATAGGTGTCATGGCTGCAGTTAATTAGGGACGCCAATGTAGACTTTTCACTGAGTTCCTACTATCACTCCTGCAAGACTTAATACTAAGTTTACAATAAGATAACATTAGAACCCAATGCCCCTATTTGTTATTTTCGCAAAAAATTGTATATGGGAGTAGCTGATCAATTAGCACAATTAAAAGCAGAAAAATCTGCTGCCAATTTAAAAGCCGGACAAGATTTCCTGGCCACTAACAAACAAAGAGCTGAAGTAACCGAGTTACCCAGCGGATTACAATACGAAGTGCTCACTGAAGGCACAGGAGCCAAGCCACAAGCGCACAATGAAGTAACTTGTCATTATCATGGCACTTTGATTGATGGAACCGTATTCGATAGTTCTGTACAAAGAGGCAGACCTGCCGCCTTCCCCCTCAACATGGTCATCAAAGGCTGGACAGAAGGATTACAACTCATGCCCACCGGCAGCAAATGGCGTTTCTTCATCCCACCCCATCTCGCCTACGGAGATCGTCAGGTAAGTGCACAGATCGGGCCGAATTGTACATTAGTGTTTGATGTAGAGTTGATCAGCTTTCGGTAGAAAGCTACTAGCTACCAGCCATTGCTGTCCGGTAAAAAGTGAAGAAAAAAAGTAAGGAGGCCATTAAAGCCTCCTTTTTCTGGTTATTTTTAGTTTACCACAACAAAAAAATAGCCATGAGTAAAGGTAATTTTTTTACCGGACAGCCGATCTTCAGTCAGATACTTTCTTTTATTCCGCGCTCTTTAATTTCTAAAGTAGCTCGTGAAAACA
>Ga0208492_1000842_pt1 | contig 23003 bp, 16 predicted proteins | sample Subbioar_CSW14AB_FD_184820 | JGI IMG/M metagenome (GOLD analysis project Ga0208492, IMG submission 184820) | Serpentinite rock and fluid subsurface biosphere microbial communities from McLaughlin Reserve, California, USA - CR12Mar_CSW14AB (SPAdes) | ecosystem: Environmental > Terrestrial > Deep... | reverse complement strand
GGCATCGACATTGGCGTCAGCATTCCCGCAAGCCGCGTGATTGCGTTCCTGGCGCAGCTGATCGATATGCACGGGCGGCCGCAGGCGATCCGCTGTGATAACGGCCCTGAGCTGACGAGTCAGGTGTTCACGGACTGATGCAAACAGCAGGGCATCGAACCCCGCCACATCCAGCCCGGCAAGCCTGACCAGAATGCCTATATCGAACGTCCCAATCGGACCTGCCGTGAAGAGCTTCTCAGCGCCTGCCTGTTCGAGTCGTTGACCGAGGTTCGGGATCTCACTGAGGAATGGCTCGACCAGTACAACGAGATCCGGCCCCACGAGGCGCTGGGAAGTCTGCCGCCAGCGCGTGACCGCGAGCTCGTACTCGCGACCCGGAACTCCAGTTTCGAACTGTCTACTCGACGGGGGAGCTTACGCACCCGCTCGCGATCATAGTTACTGAACACGTTACGCAAGCTAATCATCTTGCCGGACCGAAAAACCTCCCCCTGGCGTGGTTTGTATCAGTGGTCCCCTTGATTTTGGCATTTGCGCTCTTCTCATATTATTGCGTCGAGAGACCTGTCATTCGGTTGCGGCGTCGCTTTGGGTCTCACCGTTAATACAGGGATGACTCAGAACTCTGGCGCAGGGGGCGGGCGGCAGTGCACTTCCGCCTTTGACTGTCGCGACGCGGGACACGGTGCAGTAAATTGCGTCACAGACTGCTTTTCCCGCAACCTCAAGTCGCCTGGCAATCCAAATCACCGGAGTTGATGCGACGCGCCTCCAATTCGGGCGACTCGACGGTTCATTAATTTGGAATTGGCTAGTCGCTGGCTGCTGCGTCGTTGAACAAGAAGCCGCGAGCTGTTCGGACGTCGCTGCCAGGTAGAGACGAAAAGCTCCTGAACGCCACCGTTTTTGGTTCCCCGTAAAGTTCTGGTCATATTCCGCTGCTAACCTCTCCGACGTGGGTTTCTGTCGGGGTAAATGATGTCACTAATAAGTCAGTTCGGCCTTTCGAGTATTCGTCAAAGACTATGGATGTCGATGGGAAATAGAGAGACTGGCGTCAAGCTTGCTGGGCTGTATGCCTTCGCGCGAGGGAAGGAGATCGGCGCGGTAAGCCGTACGACGGAGATGGTTATTGAGGGGTTTCCGCGGTCAGCCAACACGTATGCATATGCGGCATTTGTATACGCGCAGCGCCGAAATGTACGGGTTGCTCATCATGTGCACGGGGCGGCTCAGGTCTCCTTGGCGGCTAGAATGAACATTCCGGTAATTCTACTGATCAGGGAACCAAGGGCGGCGGTCGCATCGCTGGCGATCAGGGACAAGTCCGTCACCATCGCTGCGGCGCTGGACCAATACGTTCGGTTTTATCAGCCTGTCGTGGCGCTCAGAAATTCGGTTGTGGTGGCTCCTTTTGACCACGTTATCGGTGATTTTGGCAAGGTCATCGCGCAAGTGAACGATAAATTTGGCACATGCTTTTCGTTGTACGAAAAAAATCCCGAAAGTGAACAAGCCATTGCCAGAATTATTGATGATATGGATCGAAAAGACACGAGCGATTCACTCGGGTCGGCCCTCAGCGTCGCGCGACCTACAGAACAAAAGCGCCGCGAGAAGGAGCGTCTGGAGTCCGAGTTTTCACGAGGCAAAGTGTCGGGCGCTTTACTGGATGCCGAGTCGCTATACGGCATGTTCATCTCGGGATAACGACATGACCAGCTTCGTCAAGAGATGATGAGCTTTGCCCCTGTGGAGTCACTCCATGGGATGAGGTTTGCTCCGCAACGAAAAGACTGAGGCTTTCGTGGTGGCGCACACCGCATCTTTTGTGCGAGCCGTGGTAGCGCTGGAGCCTGAAAGTACAGAATCGAGCCAATCTCATAGGGGAGCTTTCAATCGCCCAAAAAACAGCGTTCGGTTCAACCCGACTTCCTCTTCGTGGATGAGATCGAAATGCTTCGTGAATCCGTTGCGGAACCACTCGATGTTGTACCAGTCGGGGACCTGCGGAAGTTTGTCATAGGCCGAGCTGTAAAGGCCCATGGGCATGAATTCCACCATCACAAACTCGTTGGTGTACTGAGAAAGGCGATGCATCACAAAATCGATAGTCATTCCCTGTTTCAGGAACAGATGATGCGTCAGCGCGAGCGCCATCACTTGCTGGGATTTGAATCGTTCCCATGCGGGTGAGAACTTGGTGTCGGAGATGGAAATTGAAAAATTCATCAGCACGGGGTTGATATTCGATTCGGTTTCCTTGAGTGAGTTGTACAACACATCGATCGCATTCTCGTCATAGTCGGCACACACAATGCGAATGTCTGGATTGGCGGAGGCGATGAGACGCGAGACGAAGCCGGCATTGCCCGCCATATCGAGTATGGACTGGACGCCGTGGGCGGAGATGATTTCCAGGATTCGTTTGTGCCTGGGCGTGATCTCGGAACCGCTGTGATAAGCGGCCCATGCCGACGGGATGCTGGGCGGTGCAGTGGACTGGGTCTTCTGAATCAAGCGGTCAAGGTCGACTCCAAGAAAAGGCAGCAATCGCAATTTGTCCAATGAAAGAATCAGTTTGCCGAGGCGTTCGCGTTTCGCGCTGACCGACATGAGCATGTTGAACCGGTCAATGGGCGCAGTGTTGAGAGCCTTCCAGCGATAGAAGCCGGATTCAAACGAGCGAAGTAGTTTGAGCGGGAGCAGACGGAGAATCGACCAGCGATGGCGCCAGTAGGTGGTCATCGGCAATTGCTCGCCATGCAGCGATTGCCGAGCGAAATACGAATCCCCCGCACTCCATAACTTCAGTGGCGCCAGTATGGACCGGCAGTACTCGCCATAGGGTCGCCAGCCCTTGTCGCCGCTTACGATGTCATTGGCGATCGGAATGAAACTGCCGAGGTCAATGTACAGCGGACGACCGTTGCGGAAGGTGACGTTGAAACCATGGGCGTCAATTGTTTGAAAGCCGTATTTCCTGGCAATTCTATTGACCCGAAGAATGACCAGGCCAGCGTCGCGGAGCATGGAGAATGACCATTCGCCGGGAATGCTTATGACAGGGATGCGTTCGTGGCTGACCACCAGTTCGGAATCGTCGGTCTTGTATTCCGTCATGGCGCTGATGGGAAACAGGCGTTGCTCTACGAGGTCGGCAATGAGGCCGCATTCGAACAACTTACGCACGTGGCTGGCGTGGCTGGGATGGATGGCGCGGAAAATCTCGCCTTTCCACTCAAATATGTAACCTGCTTCATCGTAGGAACGATGTTTTTTTATTTCGTTGTTTGGAATGAGGGACATCGTCTTACTCTCGTCGATTATAAAAATTCGTTGGTCGCAAATAGCTGGGCGCAGCGCGACCTAAAAACGGGCTCCGTTGGGAGGTGGGCTGGAACGCAAGGCTATCGCATGGGAGGCGAGGATGATAATGGGAGTGGTGTTGATTCTGCGGCGAATTCCATCTCGTGTTCCTGACTTGCAAATCACTGGTTATCTACCGGTTCCGAAAAATTTGCGCCCGCTCGCCGTCATGCGGGTTGAGTCGGCGGAGCTGGGTTGGTGCGATCCCGAGCCCAGGGACCAGGTAGTCACCCAATTCGTCGTGTAGCAACTGCCCGCGCCCAAGAGCTTGTTCAGGCAATGAGGCCTGACGCCGGTTCTCCATCAACGCCACCACCACTGAAGTCTATTTTCATCTATTCGACCGCACTTGCGCGACCTTAAATCGTAGGAACTGCGGCTGGTTGCACTATTTTCTGACTGATTATCCCGAGTGACGCGTGATGGCAGGGGGAGTCAGGTGTCTGTCCCTCGCCGGGTTTGCGCGGATCAGGCGGCGGTACGATGCCGGCCAGTGGGGCTACCATGAATTTCGCTCTGATGGATGCGTCAGGACCCTGGACGAGTGACGACGGGTGATTCGAACGTGAGGGATTGACATGGCGTTCCAGGCATCTGCTGACGGGCGAATGCCTTCGCGCCGACTTCAATCAGCGGACACGTGCCGCGACCGGCGACCGGAAGGGCCCATAGGGAGGCCTACGATCTCTGCCAGCGGTGAGGGAACACTTACGGCCCAGGGCTGATCACGGCGATGTCATCCCTCAAGTGATCCGGTAAACGAGATAGGAGGCATGGTTTCAACGATCAGCCCACGTCGCACAATCGGTGTGCGTAATCGCCGCGAGCCGGACCATAGAAGTGCAATTCGGATTGGAATTCGATGCTTGTCAGCTGGCGGGGGCCTTTGAGCAAGCTCAAACGTCGTTTTCCCAGGGCGTCCCCGGCACCCCAGTCCTGAGTCGAAAAAACACATATAAAACAAAATATTGATGGCGGTCTTTGGATGCATCTGGTGGGAAACGCGCGGGCATGCTCAAAGGCTGATCTTGCAATTTCGGACTTGCCTCACAATTGCAGAGCACCGATGTCTTCCCTGGCTTGGTTGTTGCTGTTTCATGACAGGCGCTGGTGACATCGTGAGGATGGTCTGAGCGCTGGACCGCAGCGTTGTTTCGCAAAGGCGCGGCGTTTTGGCAGTGATAAAGAAGGGCAAAACTCATGAAATTTTCCAGAAAACTGACGATGGCGGCTCTGCTGTGGGTGCTCATCAGTTTGAGCGTTGGGTCACAGGCGGTCACGGTGGACAGCGGATTCAAAACCGGAAGCTGGGCCGATTTTGGCGTGCTGACCCTGGCGCCGGGTAGTTATATCTTGGACTTGACCGCGTTTACGTTTGGAACTGCCGGTCCGACAGTGTTTGGAATTGCCAACTTATCGGAGGCGTTCCAGGTCTCGGTCGCGTCCTTTGGTGCGGGGAGTACGGCGTTCAGTACGATCGGCGGAACCTTCAATTACATCGTCGGCGGTTTCGCTGGACTGGGCACAGTCTTCACGGCCTCGGTAAATGCCGCGCCCGTCCCACTTCCTGCGTCCGTTGTGATGTTTGGTAGTGCGCTGGCTGCGATGGTGGGCATCGGTCGTCGCAAACTCACCGCGCGTGCGTGAGTAAACTCTGTTGTCCTTGCACTGTCCGCCGCCGGAACGGCGGGCAGTGCGAAGTGGACAGCCAGGAACATGGCCGGGTGCGCGCGGCGTCGATTGCGTCCTTGACGACTTCGGGTCAATGCGGTTAGTCGGTCAATCCGGCTGACGTAAAGTCCGCTAGCATTTGACGCAAGATCCCATTGGGCTCGGATATTCCCGCTTCCACAATGGCATTAGCGCGCTCCTGGTTGTCGGCAACCGCGTAGATACGCAACTCGTCGGCGTTGCCGGACGGCCGGATATGCGCGATGTCGCCGTTGCTGAAATAGAGCCGAACGCCATCGGTGTAATCGACTCGCGCCAAACTGCCAAACCCCAATTGCGCAGTGAAGTAAAGCATCACCACACGCATAAGATTTGGCGGCGGAGCCTCGCACGCGGTGCGTGGTGCGTCGCGCGAAAGCGCATTGATGACGCTTTGGCTTGCGACACGCGGACATGCCCGTAATAGCCCCGCTTTGCTGAATCGGCGGGGCAGGGCGTCAAATAGCGCGTGCATGGGGGCGTGCTCGACGGCCATACGCCGGAGGACGCACAGTATGGGCAGGAACGCGTCCCTGGTCGGCAGAGCAGGCAGGGGCTTTGACGGGCCGTCGAAATCGCTCCCGGTGAGAAAGCCGCCGTTGGCTTCCCAGCCGCACACCTTTTGGGCACCGCTTTCGAGTGCGGCAAGCATGCCCGCGATGACGTAGGGCGAGCCAATGCGCGTCCGTGGTTCAAGCACGGACGCCAGTGCACCGCGCTCGATTGCATCGTTACAGCTGATCGGCACGACAACGCTTTTGGCGCCGAGAGATTCAGCGACCACCATGCCGACTAAATCGCCGCCGAAGAAGCGTGCCCGGCACTCGCCACCGCGTGAATAGTCGAGCCCGACCAATAGTGGGCGGTCGGAATCCCCGTCGGTGGAAACCACTGCGTCAAACCGTTGCCCATCCCGACTGGCGTCGGCAGCCAGCGAACGTATCGCGTCCAGCGTCGTGTCATCGATCGCTTCAGTGTCAATCGGAATGAAGGTTTCACTGCGCCCGATCGCTGTGACCGAAGCGCCGAGTCCGGTCAAGCACTCCGCGAGCATGTCGCGCCCGACGGCGGAATGCTGATAGAGGAGAATGCGCAGCCCGCGCAGGGAATCCTGCCCGAAGAAATCAAGATAACGGAGCAGATACTCCTTCGCCGCGCGAGGATCCGCGGGGAGAACGGGGCGGCTGCCCGATTTGAATTGCCCGTTCGAGTCAAACGGGGATTCAGCGCTGGATGTGTCGTAGATCTGCGTGCGCCATCGTTCCACGTAGGCGGCAATGGGCGCCTCGTCGTTTTTGAGCAATTCTCCCGTCGCGCTGTTGGTCTTGTAGCCGTTGCGGTGAAACGGAATATGGCTGCCGGTGATCATCATGCTGCCGCTGCTGCGCCTGAGGGCGAAGATCGTCAGGGCAGGAGTGGGAATGGCGCCCAGGTTGACCGGAATCATTCCGGCGTCGCGAATTGCGTGTTCTATAGCCTGCGCAATCTCGCCGCGGCCGCCTTGTTCGGCGACAAACTGTGTGGAGCTGGGTCGCAGATCATGCGCAAAGAAAAATGTGCCGCCAGCCCGAATCCCCCCTTCGGCTGCAGGACGGTGCTGCAGGTAATCAAGCTCGGCACGCGCATTGATGTAGATTTCGAGTTGAGTGAGATCCACGACATCGCCGCGGCGACCGCTCGTCCCAAAAGAAAGCGTGCGCGGCTTGTGGGTCAGAGCATCGCGCAGGGAAAGCGGGGGCGATTGTTTGGAAGAGGGCATGCTGTACTTCGTTGGACTTGGGGCAACGCAATTATACGAACGGACACAGCATTCGGCGGGTACAGCTGCGTGTGCCAACCCATACAAGCAGTGGTCGGCCATGGATCAGGTGGATGCGAAGAACCGACGCACGAGTCGAAAGGTCATACAGTCTCTTACGCCGGGCATCCGAATTGCGCGGTCTCATTCCAGTTGGACTTTGGTGCCCGGCGCATGCACTGTTTAACCATAACCCATCACCAACAGGGCTGGATCGGGGGAAAAACGTGAACTCTTCGAGAAATTTTGACTTTCGCTGTGTAAAATGCCGCCCCGCCCAATGCGCAAACCCGGACCAGTCATGAATACATTCAACCGCTTTCTCGTCGTAACCCTGATTGCCCTCCTGTCCGCCTGCGGGGGCGCGGCAGACCGCAAGACGGTCTACATGAACAAGGGCCATGATCTGTTCAAGGCCGAGAACTACGAGAAGGCGCGTATCGAGTTCCAGAACGCCCTGCAGATCGACCCCAAGGACATCGAAGCCCGCTTCGCCCTGGCCGAGACCATGGAAAAGCTCGAGAACTGGCAGGGCGCGGCCGGCCACTATCTGGCCATCCTGGGGGAGAAGCCCGACCATCGGGGGGCGTTGCTGAACATGGGGCGCCTCTTCCTGCTCAGCAATAATGACGAAAAGGCCAAGGAAAACGCCGAGAAAATGCTGGCGGTGAAGGCCGATGACGTTGATGGCCTGACCTTGCTGGCGGCGGTCAAGGCCAAGGCCAAGGACGTGACGGGTGCGCGCGAACTGGCGGACAAGGCCATCAAGGCGGCGCCGAACAACCCGGAGGCCGCGTCCTTGCTGGCCTCTCTGCAACTGGCCGATGGCAAGACCGAGGACAGTATCAAGACCCTGAAGGACGCCGCCGCGGCCAATCCCGATGAAGTCGCGCTCAAGATCAATCTGGCGCGCGTTTACGCCCAGAGCGGCCGTAACGATGAAGCCGTGGCGGCGTTCGGTGAGGTCATCAAGCAGAAGCCGAAGGTGCTGGCCTACCGCACCGGTTACGCGCGCTTCCTGGTGGCGCTCAAGCGCCCGGACGATGCCGAGGCCGCCATGCAGGCCGCCATCAAGGATTTCCCCGCCGATATTGCCGCGAAGCTGGGGTATATCGAGTTCCTGTCCAGTGTGCGCGGTGTCGACAAGGCGGTCGATGCCTTGAAGGGCATGATTGCCGAAGACACCAAGGAAAACCGTTTGCAGTTCGCCCTCGGCAAGATTTACGAGGCAACCAACAAGATGGACGACGCCGCCAAGGTCTACGAGACCGTGATCGGCAACGTCAAGGAAGGCCCGGAGCTTCTGCAGGCCAAGAGCCGCCTGGCGGTGGTCAAGGCGCGGAAGAACGATCTGGCCGGTGCGCGCATCCTGGTCGACGAGGTCCTGGCGGACAATCCGCGTGACGGCGATGCTTTGAGCCTGCGCGGCACTCTGCATCTGAACGACGGTGACGCGGCCGGCGCGATCGCTGACCTGCGTACCGTGATTCATGACACCCCGACCAATGTCGGCGCGGTACGCCTGTTGGCCCGTGCCCATTTGACCAACAAGGAAAACGAGCTCGCCATAGACGTGCTCAAGCAGGGGCTACAGGCCGATCCCAATGCCGGTGTGCTGGGACTGGACCTGGCCAACCTCGAGGCCTCCACCGGCAAGCTCGACGAGGCGATTGGCGTGCTCGACGAGGTGCTGAAGAAGAACCCCAAGGAAATCGGCGCGCTCGAGGGCAAGTACAAGATTTTCGTATATCGCAAGGACTGGGCCGGCGCGCTGGGCGTGGCCGAACAGATCAAGACCCTGGCTCCGGATTCGGTCAAGGGTTATCACTTCGCGGGCTTGGTGCAGCAGGCCAAGGGCGACCTCGAGGCCAGTGTCGGGGAGTTCCAGTCCGCTCTCGACCACGCCCCGGACGCCATCGAGCCGCTCTCGCAACTGGTCAAGAGCTACCTCGCGCTCAATCAGCGTGACAAGGCGGTGGCCAAGCTCAAGGACGTGGTGCAGAAGCAACCCAAGCACTTCGTTGCCCACAATCTGCTGGGCGAGCTTGCCCTGTCGGACAAGAAGTACGACGACGCGGCGGCCGAGTTCAAGACCGCCATCGAGCAGAACCCGAAGTGGCCGATTCCCTATCGCAACCTGGCCTCGACCTATGTCGCGACCAAGCGCAGCGATGACGCGGTCGCCATTCTCAAGGACGGCATCGAGAAGACCGGTGGCCAGCCGTTGCTGGTGACAGGCCTGGCCTCCTATCTCGAGGAGACCGGTCAATTGGATTCGGCAATCGAGCAGTACGAGCAGGCGCTGAAGGCGCAGCCCACCTCGGAACTGGCGGCCAACAATCTCGCGATGCTGCTCATCGAATACCGCACGGACGAAGCCAGCAAGAAGCGTGCGCGCGAGCTGGTCACGCCGCTGCGTAACAGCAATCAGCCGGCTTTCATCGATACCGTGGGCTGGATCGAATACAAACTCGGTGAGTTTGAGCAGGCGGTGAATTTCCTCGAGAAGGCGGTCGACGCCGCGCCGGACGCCGGCCTCATGCATTACCACCTCGGCATGGCCTATCTCGCCAAGGGCAACAAGGTGGGCGCTCGCGAACACCTGGCCAAGGCCGTCGACAGCAACCAGCCGTTCAAGGGTCTGGACGAAGCGAAGAAGGCTTTGCAGGATTTGAACGACAAAGGCTGAGGGCGACGGTCCGGCCTGACTTGAACGTGCGACTGAAGTCGCACCTGCGACAGAGGCGGCGTGCGGCCTCTACGTGGGTGCGAATTCATTCGCATACGGATTTTCTCGTTACGACCCGACGCCTGATTTGAATGTGCGACTGAAGTCGTGCCTGCAGAAGAGGGCAGCTTCGGCTTTTTCGTAGGCGCAAACGGATTCGCGCCCTGGATTTCCCCTTTCTCCCCTCGACTCTCATTGCGTCGGACTTCGGTCTGACAATTCTCCTCTGCGTCTTATCACAACTACGCAAAAAATGCGCACCGCCTGCCGGGCGCTTTGACGTCCCCGCTTTGTGTCCTAAGGAACAACCCACGAGTGCCTTACTTCATCGCTCGCGCTGACCCCATCGCGAATAGTGGTGTCGGGCGCGTGCCTTCATCCAAGTAATGAAAAGCATGTACCCGCCTTGATGGAGGGCACCAAGGCGTTCCTGCTTGACGCGAGCCATGTGCTTTACCGCCGGGTCTTGCCCTCCGTTTGTCACTTATGGAGGAAATGAAATGAAAGCGAGACATTCCAAAATCGGGTCCGGTGTGCGGGCTTTGGTCGGTCTGGCGCTGGCGGCGATGTTGTCGTCGGCGCAGGCCTTGAAGGTCGACATGTACGCCATCGGCAACTGGAGCGCAGGCAACTGCGCGGCCGGCGACACCGATGCCAATCGTCCCTCCTGGCCGGGCATGGCGCAGTCCTGGTACGACTGGATGGGCATCATGGGTGAGACCAAGACCGGCAAGTTCATCGACGGCAACATGACCGTGAAGCGCTTCTGCGATCCGTCCAGCAAAGCGGGTTGCCAGGATTTTTCCTGGGTCGATTGGCCGGATGCGGCGATCGTCGCCGCACACGGTTATGACGCCGGCGATGGCTGGGGCGCCTTGATGCGCAACTCCGAGCTCGGCACCTGCAGTCTGGTGATGGGCGCGGGGGCGTCCGGTTCGACTTTCGTCGGCGACAACAATCTCAAATTCCTGCATGCCTCGTCCTGCCTGAGTCTGAACGACAACTACTTCAGCAAGATGCGGGTGGCGATGAAGAAGCCCGGCACCGCCAAGGGCCTGCACGTGATGACGGGCTTTCATGGGGTGATGTTCATCTCCAGCAGTTTCAACGGCAATTACGCCAACACGGCGCTGTTGGGACATTTGACGGCGGTGTCCAAGGCCTGGACTTCGCAGCACTACAAATCCAATCAGTTCTCATGCGCCGGCTACGACCCGTTCAACTGGTTCGGCACTTGTCAGGACCAATGCCCGACCGCCATGACGGTGGGGGCCACGGCGTCGTCGGCGCTGAATCGCCTTCTGCACGAGCGCTACAACAATGCCGGCGCCTTCGGCCCGCCGAGCGGACGCAGTTATTACGCGTGGATGGGCTATCGCGGCTGCGACCCGGTGTCGCAAGACGGCTTCAATCCCTGACACCCGCACAGGCCCCGTAGCACGACAGTCAATGCAATGAGCACCGCATGCGCGCCGGGCGCCATGCCGTGATCAAACCCAGGAGAAGGACCATGTACGACAGAATCCGTTTGTTAGTGATAGCCGCGGCCTTGATGGCCGGTCCGGCGATCGTCAAGGCACAGACCGCCGATGCCAGGGAGGCATTGCGCGCTGCCGTCAGTGCCCAGTTGCGGCCGCTGTTGGGCGACAGCGCGGCGGGCGTGGTGGAGCGTCTGAAAGGGGTAAAGCCCGACGGCGCCATTTCGCGCAATTTCAATCCGGCCACGGTCAGCAAGGCGGTGTTCGGCCGCGCAGCGGCGAATGTCGCACCCGACTGCAGCACCACGCAGACCCGCACCAAGGAGCCGGACCCGGGGCGCTGCGTGATCCAGACCGGCTCGCCGGACGCGCCGGCCGGCGCCTATGCGATGTTGTCGTTCAGCAAGAACGTCGGCATCGGTGACATTACCTACCTTCGACGCCCGGCCTTCGACCCCAAGGGCACAGCCTTGCCGAGTCCGGTCAAGCTCAGCGATGCCGACGCCTATGCCGACGCCCTCAAGTTCCTCGATCTGCTGGGCGTGCCGCGATCGGAGATCCCGATAGCGCCGCGTGGCGCCAGCAACCCACTGCCGGTACGCAGCCTGCTCATCGGTGTGGAGCAGGACCCGGGCAAGGACGCGACGCGCATCGAGGTGCAGAAGGTCGTCAATTTCCAACGCGCCTTCGTGGTGCCCGGCGGCCTGTTCAAGGACCCGGCGACTGGCGTGGAACTGACCCATGTGCTCGCGCCCGGTGAGGTGACAGTGGCCATCGACGATGGTGGCGTGCAGTTCGCCGACGTGCAGGGTTGGTCCGACGCGCAGATGGACAGCAAGCTCGACCCCTCCCTGGCCAAGACCACGCCGGAACTGGTCGATGAAATCGTCGACGACCTGTTTGCCGAAGGCGTGCGCAAGACCGGCAGCCTTTCAATCCTGATCGGGCTGCGCAAGGCGTATCCGAATCCCGACGATCCGAATCCGCCCATCTGCCCGGTGTGCGGTGTGTTGCGACCGGCGCTGCGCGTCGTGATCTCGCAGGTCGGGCCGGGCGTGGCCGAATCCTCGGAGCGTAATTTCATCGCGCCTGGGGTGGTGCGCGAATACGACCTGGTGGGACAAACCGAAGCGGAATCGCCGGCACGCTGAGCGCGGCACAGGCATCGAGGGATGGGCCGCGCACTGCGGCTCATCCTTGAACCGAATTCAGGAGTGAGCAAGACATGAGAAATTTCCAACTCAAATCGACGATAGGTGTTGCGGTGATGGCCATCGCAATCTGTGCGGCCACCAGCAGTCAGGCCGCGGTCGGCCCGGCGGGCGCCAGCGGCGCGAGCGGGGGCATGGACAACATCGCTTATGGCAGCGGCGGCAACGTATTCCAACTGCAACCCATGCTGTTCGTGGAGGGCCTGGGCAACGCTGACGATCCCCTCAGCATCGTCACACTGAATCCGCAGTTGCAGTATTCATTCTCGGTGGCGGGCGAGGGCAGTTCACTGATGACGGTCGACTACCGGATTACCAATACCAGCACCACAGACAGCTTCAATCAGCTGCGCTTCATGCTGTTCAGCAATCCAGACGGCGACAGTGTGAATTTCGTTGACCGCGTGTCCGAGACCTGGGGCGCCGCACAGCCCGGCGACCCGGCGCGGCGCGAAGCGCGCGAATTCAACGACCCATCGGCGACACTGCTTTCGAGTTTTCAGCTCAATGGCAATCTCACCGAGGGTACGGACGCCTGCCTGAGTGCCGCCGGTTGCGATGCGACCCTAGGATTGCAATGGAATGCCTCCGTGCTCGGACCGAAGGAGAGCTTTCTGATCCGCATTGGCCTGTCCGATGATGGCCAGCATCTGTCGTCACGCTTCATCGACGTGGTGGCGGTGAATGCGCTCGATACCACTTTGACCTTGTCCGGCGTGGGCACGGTCAGCGCGGTGCCGGTGCCGTTCTCGGGGCTGTTGATGGGCTCAGGGCTGGCGGCGCTGGGGTTGAGGCGTCGGCGCAGGTCCTGATGGGCGAACTCCGCCTGCTGGCACAGCGTGCCGGCAGGCGGGCGGTTCGGTCGAGCGCGCTATCCTTTGTGGGTCAGACTTCAGTCTGACGCGGCAGGTCCGTGATTACCCGTCTTGAATCGTCAGACTGAAATCTGACCCACAGAAAACCGCATGCCGACATCCGCAGGTGCGAATTCATTCGCACACCAGCAGGCCTGGCTCGGGGCCGGGCCGCGACAATGAATGCGCACCTGAATTCGCGTCTGCCCATGCGATACTTCACCCCTTCAAGCTTGATGACAGGTGCGGTTCGTGGAAGCCGTTTTACACAACGTGCTGGTCTTCCTTATCGCGGCGGTGGCGGTGGTGCCGCTGGCCAAACGTTTGCGGCTGGGCGCGGTGCTGGGCTATCTGCTGGCGGGGCTGATGATCGGTCCGTGGGGACTGCGCCTCATCCTCGATGCCGACGTCATTCTGCATTTCGCCGAGTTCGGTGTGGTGTTGCTGCTGTTCCTGATCGGCCTCGAACTCAATCCGCGACGGCTATGGGACATGCGCCGCGCGATCATCGGCGCCGGCCTGTCGCAATTGCTGATGACCGCCGTGCCCCTGGCGATACTCGCTTACGCTGCGGCCATGACGACCGGCAGTGCCCTCGTCACCGGTTATGTGCTGGCCTTGTCCTCGACGCCGTTCGCCCTGCAGATTCTGCAGGAGCGTCGCTGGGCCGAGACCCCCACCGGCAAGACCGCGTTCTCCATCCTGCTGTTTCAGGACATCGCCGTCATTCCCCTGTTGGCGGTATTGCCCTTGCTGGCCGGCGGCGGCGGTCAACTGGGCGCCAGTGACATCTGGCTCGCTGTCGGGCGGGCAGTGGTGATCCTGGCCGCCATCCTCGTGCTCGGGCCGCGGCTTGCGCGACCGCTGTTCCGGCTGGTGGCCTCGACCGGCTCACGCGAGCTCTTCACGGCACTGTCGCTGCTGATCGTGATTGCCATGGCGCTGCTGGTCGGCGCGGCCGGCATGTCGATGGCCATGGGCGCGTTTATCGGTGGCGTGCTGCTGGCCGAATCGGAATACCGGCACGAGCTCGAGATTGACCTCGAGCCCTTCAAGGGCTTGTTGATGGGGCTGTTCTTCATGGCGGTTGGCATGTCCATCGACGTGCGGCTGTTTCTCGACGCGCCGTTCACCATCGTCGCCTGCACTCTGGTGGTGATGGTGGTGAAATTCGGCGTGTTGTTCGGCCTCGCACGCCTGCTCGGGCTGCGCCATCATCAGCCCTGGCAACTGGCGGCGCTGCTGTGTCAGGGCGGCGAATTCGGTTTCGTGGTGTTCTCGGCCGCGGCCGGGGCCGGCGTGATGGGACAGGCAATGGCCGACCGCCTGACAACTGTGATCGTGTTGTCGATGGTGCTGACGCCCCTGGTGCTGTCCATGAGCGAGCGCCTGATAGCGCGACTCTACGCGCGCAAGCCGGAGCGCGAGGCAGACCCCATCGAAGACCCCACCCTGCCGGTCCTGATTGCCGGCTTTGGCCGTTTCGGCCAGATAGTCGCGCGGCTCCTGAACGCCAATGGCATCGGCACCACGGTCATCGAGCAGGACCCGGACCAGATTGAACTCCTGCGGCGCTTCGGACACGTGGTGCATTACGGCGACGCGACGCGCCTCGACTTGCTGCGCGCGGCGGGCGCGGAAAAGGCCCGTCTGCTGATCGTGGCGCTGGACGATCCCGAGTCGACCTTGCGCGTGGTCGATCTCGCCCGGGAGCACTTTCCGGCCTTGCCGCTCGTGGTCCGGGTTCGCAACCGCACGCAAGCCTATGAGATGCTCGACCGTGGCATCGCGCACTTCGAGCGTGAGACTTTCGGCGGCGCCTTGAATGTCGGCGTCAAGGCGCTCGGCGTGCTCGGTTTTGACGAGGCCCGTGCGCGACACGCCGGCGAACTGTTCATGGCCCATGACGAGCGCTCGCTGGTCGAGTTGCATGCAGTACGTGGGGACCAGAAACAACTGCTGTCCCTGGTGGCGGCGGCGCGCGGCGATCTGGAAAGGCTGATGCAGGCTGAAGAAGACGACGCAGCGCCGGGCGCCGCGAGCGCGACGAGCTCTGATTGAGAAGGCGAATTCATTGATGGGGGTTTCCAAAGGAACGGGCACGGGGGTCGCCGAGCGTCTGATGGTGGCGATGCTGTTCATCGTGGCGCTGGCGATTGGCTTGCGCGGCATGGCCTCGCTGCCGCCCGACGAGCACGAGATCCTGGTGCTGCGCACCACCCACGAGATGCACGCGCGCGGCGACTGGATAGTGCCGTACTTCAACGATGAACCGCGGCTCAAGAAGCCGCCGCTCAGCTATTGGTTGACCGGGCTGGCGGCCTATGCCGGCGGCGCAGAGGGTCGCATCCTCGCCTGGCATGGCCGGCTGCCGTCGCTGCTCGCGGGCCTGGCGATGGCCGCCATGCTGTTGTGGGCCGGACGGCGGTTCTACAGCGCGCGCGCCGCGCTGTATGCGACGGGCATGTTCGTCGCCTCGGTGGGTTTCTTTACCTACACCCACGATGGGCGCCCGGACTTTCTCTACGCCGCGCTCTGCGCTGCGGGCTGGCTGGCGGGTGCGGTGGGACTGGTCGAGGCACGAGGAGCGCAGCCGCGACCCATGGTCCTCATGTGGCTGGCCTTCGCGCTGGCGACGCTCACCAAAGGTCCGCATATTCCCTTCATGCTGGTGGTGGCAATGGCACTGTATTGCCTGACGCGTCGCCCGGCGGGCAGCCTGTCGCCGCGCGCCTTGCGGCCTGTGCTGGGCCTGGCCCTGGTGGTGATGATTGCGCTGCCCTGGTGGCTGGCTCTGCATGCGCGCATCGACCCGCACGCGGTGCGCGGCTCGCAACTCGCGGGGCGCCTGCTGGTGCCGCGCCTCAATCATCTGTTCAACGGCTACTACCTTTATCGTCCGTTGCAGCTGCTGCTGCCGTGGGTGCCGCTCGCGCCCCTGGCCTGGCTGGTCGCGGCGCGCGAGCGCGACGGGGCACGGCCGTTCACCGTCTATCTGGCCTTCTGTGCCGGAGCGGTCGCGCTGGGCCTGAGCTTTGGCGTACAGCAACGGTTTTTCTACATGCTGCCGGTCATGCCCGCACTATGCCTCTTGGCCGGTCACGGCCTCGCGTTGCTGGAGGCACAACGCCCGCGTCTGGCGACGGGGTTGTGCATAGCCCAGGCCGTGCTGATTGCGGCCGGCGCCGGATGGTTGTTCTGGAGTCAGCACGAAGCCGGCTGGCTGGCGGGGGTGCTGACCCTGGCGTTGCTCGTCGGCGCGCTGGCGGGGCGCGCGCTCCGCTCGCGCTGTGTCGCGGCCATGGCGCTGGCCGTCGTGCTGGCGGCGGCCAGTTTCGCGCGTTATGCCGATGGTCCCGTGCTCTGGAGCATCGCCCGTTTCCAACGTCACGATCTCGCAACCGCCACGGCGCAGGCCGTCGGCGCCGAGCAGCCATTGTTCAGTTTCGCTCTGACACCGGTGCTCTACATCCAGGTCACCGGGCGCGCCATTCCGGAGTTCGCATCCGTGGCCGCGCTCGAGCGTGCGATGGTCGAGCGCCGGATCGAGCGGGCCTACGTTTTGGCCCCGGTGAAACGCAAGCACGAACTCGCGCAGCGCTTCGAGCTTCGTGAACTTGCGCTCATGCCGCGGAAAGCGAACGATCGCGCCGGACTATTTCTTATTACAAACCGCAGCCATTGAAGCCCGACCACCATGCTAGAACACCTTTTTCAAAACAATGCCGCCTGGGCCCGTGCCCGCGTGACCGCCGACCCGGAGTTCTTTCGCCGCCTGGCCCGTCAGCAGGCACCGGAGTACCTCTGGATAGGCTGCAGCGACAGCCGCGTGCCGGCCAACGAAATCATCGGCCTGGATCCTGGCGAGGTGTTCGTGCATCGCAATGTCGCCAACCTCGTCATCCATTCGGACATGAACTGCTTCTCCGTACTGCAGTTCGCGGTCGAGGTGTTGAACGTGCGACATGTGATCGTGTGCGGCCACTATGGCTGTGGCGGTGTACGCACGGCGCTGGACGAGGTCTCCCACGGCGTCATCTCGAACTGGTTGCGGCCGATCCGCGAACTGGCGGACCTGCGCTCGGCCGAACTCGAGGAGACCGAGTCACGCGCCGCCTACGAAGACAAGCTGTGCGAGTTCAACGTCCAGCGTCAGGTCGACAATCTCAGCAACTCGACGGTGGTGGTCGATGCCTGGCGGCGCGGGCAGGACATCACCATCCACGGCTGGTGCTATGGCTTGAAGGACGGGCTGTTGCGGGACCTGCGGGTCAGCCGAAATGCCGGCGGTTTCGCCGCATGACTGAATCTAGTACATTAATTAACTGTCATAATATTATGATAATTATAAACTTATCCCAAAATATAAAGTGATTTCGAATTTCCGACGCAACCGGCTGATTTATATCGGCAACGGGCTTCGAAAAAGAATGAGAATTCCGGAAATTCAACGAAATAAAATAATAAAAATCAAATAATTAAAATCTACATCTGATCTATTTTGCAATAGTTGCACACCACAGCGGCACTGCCGGGGGGACAAGCACATCATGAACCAAGCCGATCTGGACCTCTGCTATCTCAGCGCGACCGAAGCGCTGGCACGTTTTGCCGACAAAAGCCTTTCGCCCGTCGAGCTTTGCAAGGCTCTGATTGCGCGCAACGAGGCGGTCAATCCGGCCTTGAACGCGCTGACCGACCGTTACTTCGACGAGGCATTGAGCCAAGCGCGCGTCGCCGAGACGCGTTATCGCAATCCGCGCAGTGGTCGCAACCGGCCGCTCGAAGGGGTGACGGTCGCCATCAAGGATTTCCATTCCGTGAAGGGCCGCTTGACCACCTACGGCTCCAAGGCATACGCCGACTTCAAACCCGATAACACCGCGCCGACCGTCGAACGTCTGCTGAAGTCGGGCGCCATCATGCTGTCGCGCACCACCACGCCGGAGTTCGCCCACGCCGGCATCACCAAGAGTCCGCTGTGGGGCGTGACCCGTAATCCGTGGAATACCGATTGCACACCCGGTGGCTCGTCCGGTGGTTCGGCGGCGGTGATTGCCGCCGGCATGGCGACCCTCGCTGACGGCACGGACGGGGGTGGTTCCTGTCGCATACCGGCGGCCTTCAGCGGTGTGATTGGCTACAAGCCGCCGTTTGGCCGCAACCCGCTGGACCGCGAGCACCCGCTCGAGAACCTCTTGCATTACGGCCCCATCACTCGCTCGGTGGCGGACGCGGCGCTGATGCAGAACGTGATGTCGGGCCAGCATGTCGCGGATCAGACCTCGCTGCGCGAGAACCTAGTGCTGCCCGACGCCTATGAGTCCATACGCGGCATGAAGCTGGCGTTCTCGATGGACCTCGATTACTACGCCGTCGCGCCGGACGTGCGTGCCAACACCCTGGAGACCGTGCGCACCCTCAAGCGCCTCGGCGCCAAGGTCGAGGAAGTGACCCTGGGTTGGAACCATGGCGTACTGGACGCCTGGATGACCCGTTGGGAAGGGATCTTTGCGGATATCGGCGGTCCGCTCCTGCCTCGCTGGCGCTACGAAATGACGCCGCTGTGCGTGAAGCTCATCGAGCGCGGCCTGGCCCACGGCGCGGCGCGTTTCTATCACACCAATGTCACGCGCGGCGATATGTTCAAGGGCCTCGGTGCCGTGCTGGAACGGTATGACGCATTGATTTGCCCGACGCTGGCGGTGTCCAGCCTGCCGGCCGATCACGACGACGGTGGCGCGGACATCGAGGTGGACGGCAAGGCCGTGCCGGCCTACCTCGGCTGGGCCTTGACCTACCCCTTCAATCTCATGGCCTGGTGTCCGGCCATGAGTGTGCCGAGCGGCTTCGGTTCGACCGATATGCCGACCGCGGTGCAGGTGGTCGGGCGCACCTTCGATGACCCGACGGTGTTTCGTATCGCGGCGGCCCTGGAAAAGGCGCGGCCGTGGCGCGGCCGGCGTCCGAATATCTGATGGAAGTTCCGCGCTGCGCGGCTTGCATGCGGCCGCGTCTGCCGCGAACATGCCGGCCGTGACTGTGTGCGGGTCCCCATGAGCGCCAAGCCCTCGGATTTCGATGAGATCAATGCCCGTTTTCGCGGCGTCATCGACGCCGCGGTGGATGGCATCATCCTCATTGACGAACGCGGCGTGATCGAGACCTTCAATCCCGCTGCCGAGCGCATCTTCGGTTGGACGGCGGCCGAGGTCATCGGTCAGAACGTCTCTACCCTCATGCCGGAACCGGACGCCAGCCGTCACGACGGCTATATCAAACGCTATCTCAGCGGCGGACCGGCGCAAATCATCGGCATCGGTCGCGAGGTGGTGGGGCGTCGGCGCAACGGCCAGTTGTTTCCCCTGGAACTCGCGGTCGGGCAGCTCCAGCACCTCAAGCCGCGTCGCTTCGTCGGCATGGTGCGGGATATCTCCCAGCGCCGTGCCATGGAACAGGCGCTGGCGGCGCGGGAGCAGGAGCTCAGGCTCATGTTCGACGGCGCGCCGATCGGCATGTTCACCGCTGGCCTCGACGGCTTGTTCAACGAAGTCAATCCGGCCCTCGTCAAACTGCTCGGCTACAGCGGGTCGGAACTGCTCAAGATCCGCTGCGCCGATCTCACCCATGACGGCGATCGCGCGCTGCTGGAGCGTGCCTATCGCGGACTGGTGAGCGGCACCCGCTCCTCGTTCAATTGCCGCGTGCGCTGGCTGCGCAACGACGGCGAAGTGCTGAGCGTGGAACTGCACGCGGCGGTCGCCGGCGGCAGCATGAGTGCGGGCTTCATCATCGGCCAGGTCATCGACCACAGCGAGCAGGTGCGTTCGGAACTGGAATCGCGCGAAGCGCGCGAGCGGCTGGCGCACGTCGGGCGGGTGACCACCCTCGGCGAAATGGCGTCCGCCATCGCCCATGAAATCAACCAGCCCCTGACCGCCATTTCGTCCTACGCCCAAGTCTGCATCCGCCTCATGAACCAGGGCAGTGCCGATCAGCAACTGCTGCTCGAATCCCTGCAGGCGATTGCCGCCCAGGCCCTGCGGGCCGGCGACGTCGTGCGTCGCATACGCGGTTTCGTCAGCCATCGCGACGGCGGTCGCGAAGCTGTGGCCCTGAACGAGGTCATCGCCAGCGTGCTGGAGCTGGCGGCGATCGATGCGTCGGCCAACCAGGCCCAGATCACCACCTCACTGGCAGCCGAACTGCCGCCGGTGCTGGTCGACCCGGTTCAGATCCAGCAGGTGTGCCTCAACCTCATCCGCAATGCCATCGACGCGATGATGGAACTGCCGGAACGGGAGCGGGTGCTGCTGATTGAAACCCGCCTTGGCGAGGAGGGGGTGGAGGCGGTATTCACCGATCGCGGGCCGGGTGTCGCCGCCGCCATGCGCGAACGCCTGTTCCAGCCGTTTCAGACCACCAAGGTGGAGGGCATGGGCATGGGCCTGTCGATCAGCTTCTCGATTGTTTCCGCCCACGGCGGCAGCCTGCGATACTTCGATGCGCCGCCCGCCGGCGCGCGGTTCATCATCACCCTACCAGTGGCCTTGAGTTCTGCATGACGACGCTGACACAGACGGTATTCGTGGTCGACGACGACGTCGCGGTACGCCAGTCGCTGGCCTTGCTGATTCGGTCCATGGGCTTGGCGGTGGAGGCGTTCGAGTCGGCGCACGCGTTTCTTTCCATTTGTGATCCGGACCGCTCGGGCTGCCTGGTGCTGGACATCCGCATGCCGGGCATGAGCGGTCTGGAGATGCAGGAGGAACTCCACCGCCGAACCATCGACCTGCCGGTGATCTTCATCACCGGACACGGCGATGTCGCGATGGCGGTGCGGGCGATGAAACTCGGCGCCGTCGATTTCATTGAAAAGCCGTTCAACGATCAGCAACTGCTCGACCGCATCAATCAGGCTTTGGAAGTCGATCGCGCTGCGCGTACGGCGCGGGCCGAACGGGCGACGCTGGCCTCGCGCATCGAATTGCTGTCGCCGCGGGAACGCGAGGTCATGGAACGCATCGTCGCCGGCCAGGCGAACAAGGTCATCGCCATTGAACTCGGCCTGTCGGAACGCACCGTCGAAATCCATCGGTCCAAAGTCATGACCAAGACCGGTGCGCGCTCGCTCGCCGAATTAGTGACCATGGTCAATCGTTACGCGGAGGAGTGAGGGCAGAATTGTCCTCGCCCCGCGGGTGCGAATCCACTCGCACCTCGGCATGCGGGCCTGACGACCAGCCAGGCCCTCTACGTAGTTCCCGAAGCCCTTTTACGCGAATCCGCGAATGTCCGCCGTGCCCGCGGCTGCCTATAAATACCCCACACGATTTTTCACAAGTTTGGGGATCTGAAATGCGCAGCAATGTTTTCGACTTTCCGAAGCTGGCGGTGTCCTGCGGTGAATGCCAGTGGTCCCGTTCCTGCGTCGCCCATGGCTTCGCGGTGGCGGGCGCCGGAACGAACGAGGAGGGCCCGGGGCTGCGCTGCTCTGCGCCACTGAAGCGCAACACCCACGTCTTTCAGCAGGGCGAGCCGCTGGAGTTCCTCTACATTCTCCGTTCCGGCTCAGCCAAGTCCTATTTCGACAACGCCGACGGTCTGGAACAGATTGTCGCTTTCCACTACCCGGGCGACCTGTTGGGCTTTGACGCCGTGGCCAATGGCCATCACCAGACCGCCGTGGTGGCACTCGAAACCGCTTCCCTGTGCCGCATCCCCTTCAGTTCCATCGAGTCGGTCGCCGCGCGTACCCCCAAATTGTGGGCGGAAGTGATGCGCTCGGCGGCACGCCAGATGATGGAAAAGAACAACCACGCGCTGCTGCTCGGTCAGAAGTCGGCGCAGGCACGTTTCGCCAGCCTGCTGCTGTATCTCTCCAATCGCTTCGCCGCGCGCGGTTGCTCGCGTACCGAATTCAATCTCAGCATGCCGCGTCAGGATATCGCCAACTACCTGTCGCTGGCCGTCGAGACCGTCAGCCGTCTGTTCGGCGACCTGCAGACCCAAGGCATCATTTCGGTCGATCGCCGCTACGTGCGCATTCTGTCCCTGGACAAGCTGCGTTCGATTGCCGGCGAGTCGGCCAATGCCGCGGCCCGCATAGGCTCGCTGTAGCCCGCCAGTCATGGCCGGTATGCGAGCAGATCACGCTGTGGGGCGTACATCGCCGCCCAGCGTGCTGGTAGTCAACCAGGATCCGGTGGCGCGCAATCGCATCGTCGCGGTCCTGGCGGCTGCCCATTTCGACGTCAGTGCCTGTGCCAGTGCGGCCGAGGCGCTGGCGCTGCTGCGTATCGCGCGTCGCAACGCCATGGTGGTCGATGCCTCCCTCGAAGGCGGCACCAGTGTCGAACTCCTGCATGCCTGCGTTGCCGCAGGCGTCGCACCCGCCACCATCATGACCACCGCCCGCGGCGAAATCGAAACCGCGGTGGAGGCCATGCGCGAAGGCTTCAGCGACTACGTTGCCGAACCATTTGATGACCGCCTCACCCAGGCGCTGTTGAGCGCCCTGTCCTCGTCCTCGAGTTCCTCGATAAGTCCTATCCGCGGCGCGCGGCGCTGAGCCGGGCCGGGTCCGACACCCGTCGGGCATGTGTATTCTGCTTCCAGGATTTCGTAGCGATTCTGCATGCGCGAATGATTTTGCGCGGACAGAAGGCAGTGCGGCCGAGTGGGGTTCGTCGTCGCTGCGAATCCATTCGCACACTTGAAGCGCGCGCCGCGGGAGTGCGCCAGCGCGATTCGTCCTGAGGCGTCGGCCAGGTCGGCACCTCGCTTGCCTGGCCGCGAGGCGGAGGCTATTGCGTCATCACGCCCTTCATATCCACGCTGACACGCTTGACC
>Ga0208492_1000841_pt1 | contig 23014 bp, 15 predicted proteins | sample Subbioar_CSW14AB_FD_184820 | JGI IMG/M metagenome (GOLD analysis project Ga0208492, IMG submission 184820) | Serpentinite rock and fluid subsurface biosphere microbial communities from McLaughlin Reserve, California, USA - CR12Mar_CSW14AB (SPAdes) | ecosystem: Environmental > Terrestrial > Deep... | reverse complement strand
GTCAGTGCCGGCGAGGGCCTGTCGGTGACGGTGCGTGATGGCGCCTGCGAGACGGTCGAGCATGAGCGCGACAAGAGTCTTGGCGTGACCATCTATCTCGACGGACGCAAAGGCAGCGCGACCACTTCGGACTTTTCGGATGGGGCCCTGGCCGAGACCGTCAACGCCGCGTTGCGCATCGCCGAAGTGGCCGAGCCCGATCAGTACGCAGGCCTCGCCGAGCCGCAATACCTCGCCAATGCATTTCCGGAACTCGACCTCGACCATCCCTGGGATATCAATGCCGAGACCGCCATCGCGCTCGCCCTCGAATGCGAGAACGCCGCGCGTGGCTTCGACAAGCGCGTCAAACAATCCGACGGCTGCAGTGTGAACCGCTATCGCGGCAGCCGCGCCTATGCCAACAGCCACGGTTTCCATGCCGCTTATCGTGGCACCCGCCATGGCCTCTCCGCGGTCATGATCGCCGAGGACGGCGGCGGCATGCAGCGCGGTTACTGGTTCACCAGCAGTCGCGACCCGGCGCAATTGGAGAACGCCGAAGCGGTGGGTCTGGCCGCCGCACAGCGCACCATCGCCAAACTCGGCGCGCGCAAGATTGCCACCACCCGCTTGCCGGTGATTTTCGAAGCGCGCATCGCGACCGGGCTGGTCGGCCATGTGATCGGTGCCATCGGCGGCGCCGCGCAGTATCGCCGTGCGTCCTTTCTGCTCGATGCCGTGGGCGAAACCATCCTGCCGGACTTCGTCACCATCAGCGAAGACCCGCATCGGCGCGGCGCGCTCGGCAGTGCGAACTTCGACGATGACGGCGTTGCGACCTGCGCCAAGACCATCGTCGATGCCGGCCGTTTGAACACCTATCTATTGAGCGCCTATGCCGCGCGCCGCATGGGCCTCACCCCGACCGGCAACGCCGGCGGCGTTCATAACCTCGACGTCAGCCACGGCGCGCGTTCGCTGGAAGACATCATCGCGAGCTTTGATCGTGCGCTGCTGGTGACGGATCTCATGGGCATGGGCGTCAACAGCGTGACCGGCGACTACTCGCGCGGGGCGAGCGGCTTTCTGATTGAGAATGGCGCGATTGCGCATGCAGTGGAGGAGATCACCGTTGCCGGCAATCTCAAGACCATGTTGAAGGACATCCGTGAAATCGGCAGCGATGTCGAGACCCGCGGCACCGTCCACATCGGCTCGGTGGTGATAGGCGAAATGGCGGTGGCGGGGAGTTAGGGGCGGTTCACGTTTTCCCCCTCACCCCGGCCCTCTGCCCCAAGGGGGGCGAGGGAGTAAAGAGGGCACTGCGTTCTTCCTTGTTTCCTCGTCCTCCTGGGGAGTGAGCAGACGTGAGGGGGACGCTCCCCTACAACTTGTTCCACGCATCCAGTGCCGCAATCTTGTAGGCCTCGGCCAGCGTCGGATAGTTGAATACCGCGTCAACAAAGAAATCCAAGGTGCCGTTGTGCGCCAGCACGGCCTGGCCGATGTGTATCAACTCGGTCGCGCCTTCGCCGACGATGTGCACGCCGAGCAGGCGCCGGTCATCGAGCGCCACCAGCAGTTTCAGCAAGCCTTCGCGCAAGCCGAGGATCTGGCCGCGCGAGGTCTCGCGAAAGCGCGCGATGCCGGTTTCGTAGGCGACACCTGCCGCGCGTAATTCCTCTTCGGTCTTGCCCACCACGCTCATTTCCGGCACGGAATAGATGCCGAACGGAAAGATCTCGTTGGAGACCGCTTTGACCGCGCCGTTGAAGGCGTGGGCGGCGGCCTGACGGCCCTGCTCCATGGAGGTTGAGGCGAGTGCCGGAAAACCAATCACATCGCCCGCCGCGTAGATATGCGGCACGGCGGTCGCGTAATTGGCATCCACTTCCAGACGCCCACGACTGTCGGTGGTGAGACCGGCGTTTTCCAGTTGCAGCTTATCGGTGTTGCTCTGCCGACCGGAAGCGAACAAGGCCATGCTGGCGCGGATGTGCTTGCCGCTCGCGAGATGCACGACGAGTTTCTTGTCGTCGATGACTTCGATCGATTGCACTGTTTCGCCCAGCCTCAAGCTCACACCGCGATCGCGCAGATGGTGGGTGAATTCATCGACGATTTCGCGATCGAGAAAGCCCAATATGTCGGTGCGTCCGTCGACCAGCGTCACGCCGATGTCGAGCGCGCTCAGCATGGCGGCGTATTCGACGCCGATCACGCCCGCGCCGACCACCACCACGGTGCGCGGCAGTTCCTTCATGTCGAGGATGTTGTCGCTGTCGACCACGTTGGGGTGGTCGAAGGGAATGCCCGGCGGTTGCACCGGCCGCGAGCCGGTCGCGATCAGGATCTTGTCGGCTTCGATGAGCTTCACCTCGTCGCTACCGGTTTCGATGCGCAGCACATGGGGCGATTCAAACACCGCGTTGCCGGCGATGGTGTCGACGAAATTGCGATGCAGCTTGTGCATCAGAACTTCGATTTCGTGGCGGATGGTGATGTCCAGCCGCTGCATGAGGTCCTCGGCGGTGATGCGCTCCTTGACCCGGTAGCTGCGTCCGTAGAAGCCGCGCTGGCGCCAGCCCGACAGATACAACACTGCCTCGCGCAGCGTCTTGCTGGGGATGGTGCCGGTATGCACGCAGGCGCCGCCGATCGAGAACGAGCGCTCGATGAGCGCCACGCTGCGGCCGAGCTTGGCCGCCTGGATGGCCGCCCGCTGTCCCGCCGGGCCGCTGCCGATGACGACGTAATCGTATTTGTTCATTGCTTTCCTTTCATCGCCGTCGCCCCTTGGGCCAGCTTTGCGCGCAAGGCCCGTGGTGGACTTTGCATGGCTCGCGTGCCCCGCCGCGCTTGTTTAAGCTGTAGCGCGAGCCCGGGTGCTGCCCGGCTTCCGAGTCCAGATCAACGGAAAATGCGCCGATAACTTGAGCGCGAGCGCATTACAGACGCTCGCCATGCCGCCGCCGGACCGACCGGCCAGCCCAACCGGAGAGGATTCCGTGTCACAACGCCCTGTTGAAACCATCATCGAACCCCGTCTGCGCGCCACCGCCGCCAGCGATGCCATGCGCGCACGCCTGGACACGGTCATCAAGACCGCCGAGCAGGTGGTGTTCGGCAAAGGCGGCGAGATTCGTCTCGCCCTGGCCTGTCTGCTGGCACGGGGCCATCTCCTGATCGAGGATCTGCCCGGCGTCGGCAAGACCACCCTGGCCCATCTGCTGGCGCGTCTGATGGGTGTCGGTTTCCACCGCATCCAGTTCACCAGTGACCTCTTGCCGGCCGACGTGCTCGGTGTCTATGTCTATGAAAGAGACGCGGCGCGCTTCACTTTCCACCCCGGCCCGATCTTCACCCACGTGGTGCTGGCCGACGAAATCAATCGCGCCACGCCGCGCGCCCAGAGCGCGCTGCTGGAGGCGATGGAAGAGCGCCAGGTCACCATCGAGAACGAAACCCACCCCTTGCCGCAGCCCTTCTTCGTCATCGCCACCCAGAATCCCAGCGATCAGATTGGCACTTTCGCGCTGCCTGAATCGCAGCTCGATCGCTTCCTGATGTGCATCTCGCTCGGCTATCCGGACCGCCGCGCCGAGCGCGCGCTGCTGAAAGCGTCCGACCGGCGTGTGGCGCTCGCCGAACTCGCGCCTGTCCTGTCCCGTGAGGAACTGCTCGCGCTGCAGGACAAGGTCGATGCCGTGCATGTCAGCGATGCACTGCTCGACTACGTGCAGGACGTGCTCGAATACAGTCGCCGCGCGCCGCAGTTCGGTTGTGGCCTGTCACCGCGCGCCGGTCTTGCGCTGTTGCGCGCGGCGCGCGCCTGGGCGCTCATCGATGGCCGCACTCACGTGATGCCGGACGACATCCAGGCCGTGCTGCCCAGCGTCGCGGTGCATCGCCTGCGGCCGGTCGATGGGGCGCGCGGCGTCGATGCGGCCTTCGTGCGCGAACAACTCGCCAACGCCGTGCCCATTCCGTGAGCGTCGCCACCGCGCCCGGCGCGCGGTCCGTGCCGCAGCGCCTGGACCGTCGGCGGGTCTATATCTTCGCGACCGCGAGTGGCGCGACCTTCGGCGCCATGCTGCTGGTGATCCTGCTCGGCGCCATCAACTACGACAACGCGCTCGGCTATCTCCTGGCCTTCCTCATGTTCGGCCTGGTGATGGTCGCGATGCTGCACACCTATCGCAATCTCAGCGGGCTCATCTATCGGGGCGCGCGCGCGCTGCCGGTATATGCCGGCGAAGACGCACGGTTCGAATGTCAGTTCGACAACCTCCGGCCGCTGCCGCGCCTGGCGCTGGAAGTCGGGCCCTGGCCGTCCGGACTGGATCGCGAGGCGCGCCGTTTCATGCAGCGTTACCAGGTGACCAGCGACATGGCGGCCGCCAGCAGCATCGACGTGACGGTGCGGCGACTGACACAGAAGCGCGGCTGGCTGACGCTCGATCGCCTGCGCGTACGCAGTGTCTATCCGCTTGGCATCCTGCGCGCCTGGGCTTATTTCGAGGGTCAGGCGCAATGCCTTGTCTATCCTGCTCCGCGCGGTGCGCTGCCGCTGCCCTTTGCCCGCACCACCGCCAGCGGTCATGCCGAGGCCCATGGCAGTGGCAGCGACGAGTTCGCCGGGCTGCGTCCCTATGCAGCGGGCGATCCGGTGCGCGCGATTGCCTGGAAGGCCCTCGCCCAGGATCGCGAGGTGATGGTCAAACGTTTTCACGGCCAGGGCGCGGCGCGCATCGCCCTGTCATGGGCGGCGGTGGCGAGTGTGGCCGGCACCGAGGCGCGTCTCTCCCAACTTTGTCAGTGGGTGCTGCAGGCCCATCAGGCGGGCCACAGTTATGCGCTGGAGCTGCCGGGTGTCTATCGCGCGTTCGGCCAGGGTCGCGAGCATCGCGACGAATGTCTGCGCGCGCTGGCCTTGTTCGAGTCGCGGTCATGACCCCCGCAGCCTTGAGCCCGCGCGAAGTGCTGTGGGTGTCGGCCGTGCTGCTGCTCGCGCTCCTGCCGCATGTGACGCGCTTTCCCTTGCTGCTGGACGTCGGTTTCCTGTGCGCCTGCCTGTGGCGTTATCTCGGCGCGCAAGGCCGCCTGCCGCTGCCCGATCGCGACCATCGCCTGTTGTGGCTGTTGAAGCAGCTGGTCGCGATCGCCGCCTTCGTCACCATCTACATCGCCTATCGCGGCAAGCTCGGGCGCGATGCCGGTGTCGAGCTGCTGGCCGCGCTGCTGGGTTTGAAGCTGCTGGAGATGCGCAGCCCGCGCGACTACTACGTGGTGACCTTCCTGTGCTATTTCCTGGTCGTCACCAATTTCTTCTATTCGCAAACCATCCCCACCGCGCTCTACATGCTGGGCGTGGTGGTGGGCGCGACCACCGTGCTGATTCAATACAACACGCCGCTCGCCTATCGCCAGCCGCGCGCCATGTTCCGTCTGTCGACCGCCATGACCGCCCAGGCCGTGCCTTTGATGCTGTTGGCCTTCGTGCTGTTTCCGCGCATACCGGGGCCGCTGTGGGGTTTGCCCCAGGATGCCTTTGACGCCGTCACGGGTTTGAGCGACACCATGTCGATAGGCGAGATCACGCGCCTCGGCCTGTCGAACGAAATCGCCTTTCGTGTGCAATTCCATGGCGAGGAGCCGCGCGCGCGCTCGCGCTACTGGCGCGGACCGGTGCTGTGGCATAGCGATGGTCGCACCTGGCATACGGCATCGTTTGCCGACGGGCCGCCGCCGGTGGAACCGTCGGGGCCGCGCTATTCCTATACGGTGACCATGGAGCCCCACCGCAAACAATGGCTGCTGAGTCTCGACGTCGTCACCGCCAAGGAGCGCGGCCTCATACAAACCGCCGACTACGCGCTCAAGAGCGTGCAGCCGGTGCGCAAACGCAGCCGTTACACGCTCGAATCGGCCATCGACTATCGGATGATGGCCCTGACCGAGGCCGAACGGGCGGCGGCCCTCGCCCTGCCCGATGGCCACCACTCGCGCGCCCGCGCCCTGGCGGCGCAGTGGCGCGCGCAGAGCAAGACCGCGGAGGAGATCATCGAGCGCGCGCTCAACTATTACCGCGCCGAGAAGTTCGTCTATTCGCTGACGCCGCCGCCCCTGCCCGGCGATACCGTCGATGATTTCCTGTTCACGACCCACGAAGGCTTCTGCGAACACTTTTCCGCGAGCTTCGTGATTCTGATGCGCGCCGCCGGTATTCCGGCGCGGGTGGTGACCGGCTATCAGGGCGGTGAATACAACGAAGTGGGCGAGTACATGGTGGTACGCCAGCGCGATGCCCACGCCTGGGCCGAGCTCTATCTCGATGAGCGTGGCTGGGTGCGAATCGACCCGACCGCCGCCGTCGCACCGGCGCGCGTCTCGCTGGGCTTCGCCGATGCCGAACCGCGCGGCGCACCGAGCGCCGGCTTTGCGCGCGACGCTTTGAGCGGGCGCCTGTTGACGCGCATGCGCGACGCCTTTGACGCCGTCACCTATGGCTGGAATCAGTGGGTGCTGGGCTATACCTCGCAACAGCAGCGCAATCTGTTCGAGGAATTCGGCTTTGAGGACATCGACTACGGGTCGCTGGTGATCGGTCTGACCATCGCCCTCGCGCTCGTCACCAGCGCGCTCGGCGTGCTGCTGTGGCGCGCGACACGGCCGCTGCGTGATCCGGTGAGTGCCGCCTATGCCGCGTTCTGCGCCAAGCTCGCGCGCATCGGTTTCAGGCGCGCGGCGACGGAAGCGCCGCTGGCCTACGCGGAGCGCGTCTGTCGCCTGCGCGGCGATCTGGCCGCTGAAGTACGCGCCATCACCCGCCTTTATGGGCAGCTGCGCTATGGACGGGGCGGCATCGACGCGAAAGTCCTGCGCCGGCGCGTCTCGCGCTTCAAGCCGCGCGCGCTGTAGATTCGAGTTCATCTGCACATTGAAAGCAGCCGCGACGCGCCGCAGGTGCGCAGCAAGGCGCGCCTGCGACGGGTAGGCGAGGCCGCTCGGCGCCACACTCCGGACACGGTTTTTCACATCACTCGGCAATTGACCCGAATCAAAGCCGCGGGTGCGGACAGCAATCAGCATGGGCATGCGACCCGCCGGTCCACGGACTCGAGGCAGGCACCGTCGCTCGCTGTCATTACGAGGATTACCCCCATGAATATCGCTGCAACACCCGTACGCCGCCTCGGAACGCGCGGCGCCCTCGCCGCCTGCGCCCTGCTGATCACCACCGCCGGGCATGCCAGCACATTGACGTTCGCCTCGACCTCCGACGCCGCGTCCTGGCAGGTCGCGACCAGTAACAGCCGCATCGACAACGCGCCGTTCCCGACCGGCGGCTTCGTCACCGCCACCGCCGTGAACGGCCGCTTCAGTGAAGGCATTGGCTGGATCGCCAACAACCGCGATGGCACCAATGGCGGGGTCGGTGCCTGGACGCAGTTCGTATTCCGTCAGAGCTTCGATTTGACGGGCTACGACGCGGCCGACGCCGAGCTCAAATTCCAATGGGCCGCCGATGATTCCGGCGAGATAATCGCCGACCGTGGTCACTGGGTGCCGAAGTTCAGCTTGAATGGCGGCGACCTCGTGCCGTGGGGAACAGGGCCGACCTACAGCTTCGGTGCGGTGGTCGATTTGACCAGTGGCTTCGTCGCCGGCCTCAATCACATCGATTTCTTCGTGCAGGGCAACGGCCAGACCGACGGCTTTGCGCTGAAGTCCATTGCGTTCACCGCCAGTCCCGTGCCGGCGCCCGAGGCCTGTGGAATGTTGTTATCGGCGCTGGGTGTGCTGGCAGCCGCGGCGCGGCGCGGAAAGGCGCTGAACAGCGGCGGCTGAATGCGCGCCGGGGGAGTTCGTCAAACGCCCTCGGCCGCCGCCGGCAATTCCTCGAAGCCCGCCGAATAGAGGCGCGCATAGGCGCCACCGGCGGTCAGCAGATCATGATGGGTGCCACTCTCGACGATACGTCCACCATCGAGCACCACGATGCGATCGGCCTGTTCGATGGTCGAGAGGCGATGGGCGACGATGAGGCTGGTGCGGCCACGGCGCACAGTGTTCAGCGCATCCTGCACCAGGCGCTCGGCTTCGTTGTCGAGGGCGGCGGTCGCTTCATCGAGGATCAGAATCGGCGCGTCCTTCAACAGCGCGCGGGCGATGGCGACACGCTGACGCTGGCCACCCGAGAGTCGCACGCCGTTCTCGCCTATCAAGGTATCGAGGCCCTGGGGCAGCCCGTCGGTGAAGGCGCTGACCTGGGCCTCGCGCGCGACCCGCTCGACCTCGGTCCGCTCCACCGCGCGCAAGGCGCCGTAGGCGATGTTGTTGTAGATGGTGTCGTTGAACAGCACGATCTGCTGACCGACGTAGGCGATGTGGCGGCGCAGGCTGGTGAGGGTGTAAGCCTCGACGGGCTGGCCATCGATCAACAGACGACCACTGGTGAGCGGATAGAAGCGCGGCACGAGATTGACCAGCGAGGTCTTGCCGCCACCGGAGCGGCCGACCAGGGCGACGGTCTCGCCGGCGCGGATATCGAGGTTGATGTCGGCCAGCGCGGTGCGCTCGCCATAGCATAGCGTCACGTGCTCGAAGCGAATCTCGCCGCGCAGCTGCGCTTCATGGCGCCCCGCATCGATTTCGGGCTCGTCATCGACCAGCGCGAAGATGGAATCGGCCGCCGCGAGGCCGCGCTGCAGGAACTCGTTGACCCCCGCCAGGCGCTTGGTCGGCGGCAGCACCAGGGCGGTGGCGGTGACGAAGGCGATGAAATCGCCGCGGGTCATGCTGCCGTCGGCCGCCGCCTTGACCGCCAGGATCAACATCAGCGCGATGCCAAAGGATACGCAGAGCTGGATCAGGGGCACGATGGTGGCGCTGGAGCCGATCACCTTCATGTGGAACTTGCGCGCATCGTTGATGGCGCGGTCGAAGCGCAGGGTCTCGTAGTCGTAGCCGTCGAAGACCTTGACCTCGCGATGACCGCGCACCGATTCCTCGGTGACCTGATTGATGGCGCCGACCGATTCCTGCAGGCGGCGGCTCATCTGGCGCATGCGCTGCGAGGCGCGCCGCACGATGACCGCGATCGGCACGGCGAACAGCACCAGCAGCGCGGTCAGCTGCCAGTTGAGGTAGAAGAGGTAGGCGAACAGCACCGTGATGATGGCGGTGTCCTTGATCAGGACTTCGACGACGCGGGTCGCGGCCTGTGCGACCTGGGTCACGTCGAAGGTGAACTTGGAGATCAGCTCGCCGCTCGAGCGGCTGTCGAAGAAGCTCGCCGGCAGGCGCACCAGGGTCTTGAACATCGCCATGCGCAGATCCGCGATGGTGCGCTGGGAGACCCAGTGCAGCGCGAACATGTCGACGTAGTTGAGCAGGCCGCGGAACGCGAACAGGCCGACCAGGAGGGCGCCGGTGACATAGGCATTCCGCCCATGGGCGATATCGAAGTCTTTGTCGATCAGGGGCTTGAGCAGGGCCGGCAACATCCACTCGGTGGCCGCCAGGGCCACCATGGCGGCGATCGCGTAGCCGAACTGGCGCCAGTAGGGGCGTACGAAGCCGAGCAGTCGATGGTAGATCTCGCGGTCCGCGATGGTCCTCTGGCGCATCGCGCTAGTGTGCCCGCCGGCCACCGTTTTTGCATCCGCACATTGGTGGCCGACAACGGTGGCTGGTGGCGGGTCTAGCCCCTACAATACCAGTGACCCTGCATTTCGAACCATAAAACAGACAGCCCATGTCCGAACTGCACCCCATCGTGGCCGTGACCGGCTCATCCGGCGCCGGCACGAGCAGCGTCAAAACCGCCTTTGAGCGCATCTTTCAGCGTGAAGGCATCAATCCGGCCGTGATCGAGGGCGACAGCTTCCATCGCTACGATCGCAAGCAGATGGAATGGGAGGTCGAGAAGGCCGCCCTGCAGGGTAAGACCCTCACCCACTTCGGCCCTGACGGCAACCTGCTCAGCGAACTCGAGACCCTGTTCCGCACCTACGGCGAGAACGGCAGCGGCAAGCGCCGTTACTACGTGCACACCAGCAAGGAATCGCGGCGCCTGGAGAGCAAACCCGGCACTTTCACCGAATGGCAGCCTTTGCCGCGCGAGACCGATCTGCTGTTTTACGAGGGTCTGCACGGCGGTTTCGTAGACGAAGAGGCCAATATCGGGCGCTTTGTCGACTTGCTGGTCGGCGTGGTGCCGATCATCAATCTCGAATGGATACAGAAAATCCACCGCGACCGGGCCGTGCGCGGCTATTCGGCCGAGGCCGCCACCGCCATGATCCTGCGGCGCATGCCCGACTACGTGCATTACATCTGCCCGCAGTTCTCGCGCACCGACGTCAACTTCCAGCGCGTGCCGACCATCGACACCTCGAATCCTTTCACCGCCAGCGAGATTCCGTCCAACGACGAGAGCATGGTGGTGGTGCATATCGCCAACCGGCGCAAGATCAACCCGGACTACCGCTACCTGCTGGAAATGCTGCAGGGCTCGTTCATGTCGCGGCCGGATACCATCGTGGTGCCGGCCGGCAAGATGGTCTTCACCATGGAGCTGCTGCTCAACCCCGTCATCGAACGCATGATGGAGCGGCGCGACCACGCGGTGAAACAAAGCGCGGCCTGAGCGCCGCGCGGGACTTCGGCGCGCCGCTGCCACAGCCGCGTGCCCGTGATACTGGATAGTTCAAACCCGAAGGGGGCTCGCGATGCGCGCGATTCTGGTGCTCAATGCCAAAGGTGGCAGCGGCAAGACGACGGTGGCGACCAATCTCGCCGGCTATTACGCCGCCGAAGGCGCCAAGGTGGTATTGGCTGACTACGATCCCCAGGGTTCGAGCATCGACTGGCTGCGTCAGCGTCCATCCACGGCCGCCAGGATAGTCGCGGTCGATGCCGCCAACGGCCCCTTGCGCGTGGCGCGCAGTACCGATGTGGTGATCATGGACGCGCCCTCCCGTACCCATGGTGAGCAGCTGGTCGCCTTGTTGCGCAAGGCTCATACCGCCATCGTGCCGGTGGTGCCCTCGCCGGTCGACATCCGCGCCGCGCAACGCTTCTTCGGCGAACTGCGCGAGGTGCGGCCGCTGGTCGAGAATGACGTCAAGATCTGCACCGTCGCGAGCCGCGTGCGCGACGGCGCCCGCACCTCGGACGATCTGGAAGACTTCCTCATGGATCAGAAGCTGCCCTCCGGTCGCCGCTTCCCCTTCCTGACCTGGCTGCGTCAAAGCGCCCATTACCTGAAGGCCGCCGAGAAGGGCCTGTCCATCTTCGAACTGCCGCCGTCGGCGAGCGCGGTCGATCGCGAGTACTGGGTGCCGTTGTTGAAGTGGCTGGCCAGCCCACGCAGCATGCCGGAAGCCTGAGCGGCCGCGCACGCCCTGCCGGCGCCCAGCCGGTCGAAGCCCTTCTCCCTGTGGGTCAGACCGCTGTCCGACCCACGGCAAAAATGACGCCGCGAGCCCCACAGGTGCGAATGCATCGGCACATTCCATGGGGATTCCCGCGCCCGCCCGCGCTCGGATGATGGGGCTTTTTTATTTTGTACCTATTAGTACATAATAAATTCACACCATCATCGAGGTCCCACCATGCAACTCTATTTCTCACCTTTTGCCTGCTCCTTGGCCAGTCACATCACCGCGCGTGAAGCCGGGGTGGATATCGACCTCGTCAGTGTCGCGCTGGCCACCAAGCGCACCGCCGACGGTGGCGATTTCCTCGCCGTCACGCCCAAAGGGCAAGTGCCCGCGCTGCGTCTCGATGAAGGCACGGTGCTGACCGAAGGCCCGGCCGTACTGCAATACCTGGCCGATGCCGCGCCGGCCAGCGGCCTGCTGCCGGCACCGGGCAGCAAACTGCGCTACCGCGTCATCGAATGGGTCAATTACGTCGGTACCGAAATCCACAAGCTGTGCTTCTACCTCATGTTCGCCCCCGATTCACCGGCAGAAGCGAAAGCCTGGGGCCGGAGCCTGCTCGACAAGAAGCTGGCTTACGTCAACGCCCACCTGGCGAGTCGTCAATTTGTCGCCACGGATCAATTCACGATTGCCGACGCCCACCTGACCTGGGCGCTGACGCTCTGTCAGAAAATCGGCGTCAATCTCGATGAGCATGCGGCACTCGGTGCTTATCTCGCCGCCATGCATGCGCGACCGGCAGTGCAGGCCGCCATCGCCGCGGAAGTCGCGGCCGCGCAAGCCGCGCGTTGACGGCGACGGCCGCCTCGCAGCGCGGGCGCGGCCGTTTCCTCGTCCATGGCCAACAGGCTCGCCGGCGAAAGCCGGGTAAGATGGGTCATGCTGAATGTCCCGCGTGCACCCTCGGCGATGCGTCATGACTCCGCCTCGCGGTAGGCCGCGGCAGTTCGATCACGCCGCGGTGCTGAGCAGCGCGCTGCAGTTGTTCTGGCGTCAGGGTTACGCCGCCACCACCATCGACAGCCTCGCGGCGACCATGGGTTTGAACAAACCCAGTCTCTACAACGCCTATGGCGACAAACAGACGATATACCGCCAGGCGCTGGCGGCATTCATGGCGCAGGTCGAAACCGAGGTCAAAGCCGCGCTGTCTTCCAGCAGCGACATTCGCAAGGCGCTGCAGCGCTTCTTTGACGGGGCGATCGCGGTCTACTGCGCGCAGTCGCCGGCGCTGGGCTGCTTTGCGATTTGCACCGCGACCGCCGAGGCCGTCGCCCACGCGGATATCCAGCAGGATCTCAAAGCGATCATCGCCGGCCTCGACGCGCTGCTCGCGGCGCGTTTCGCGGAAGCGAAAACCGCCGGCCAGATCGGCGCGCGGCACAAGCCCGCCGATCTCGCGCGCCTCACCCAGGCGGTGCTGCATAGTCTCGCGGTGCGATCCCGCGCCGGCGAATCACGTGCGGTGCTCACGCAATTGGCGAAGCAGGCGGTGGCCCTGCTTTGTCCCGTGCCTTGAGGTGGCAGGCGCAGGTGACGGACCTGCTCCGCCCCTCTCCCGCACCCCCTGACAGAACAAACCGGATGAGCGGGATGAGAACGGCGTTTCAATCCTTCTTCGGCTGCAAAGTCTCCAGCGTGTACGTGCCCGCGCTCGGCTCGAGTTCCACCTCGAACACTTCCATCACGCGCGCCGCGAGTCCGTAGAAGCCCGTGGCCAAGGTCAGTTCGACCAGCTGGCGGTGCGGCAACAAGGCGGCGAGCGCCTGAAAGGTCGCCTCCGAGACACGCACGTTCTGCGTCAACTCATCGGTGAAGTCGAGCACCTTCTTCTCCAGATCGTTGAACGCCGCTGACGCCGAGCCCTCGCTAATCGCCGCAAGCTGTGCATCGCTCGCGCCGCACTGTCTGGCGATGGGCACATGCTGTGTCCACTCGTAGTTCGCGCCGGTCAGGTGCGCGACGCGCAGTATCGCCAGCTCACGCAGCTTTGCGTCGAGGTCCTGTTCGGACAGGATGGACGAACCGAAGGCCAGAAAGGGAATGAAGTTGGCCTGTGCATGGGACAGCATGCGCAGAATGTTGAGCGGCGGCAGCTGCTCGACGCGCGTGCGGACCTTGTCCGTCAATGCCGCCGTCTCGGGATAGGGAATACGCGCCACGGGACCTCCTCCATCATTTTTTTCGGCGCATCCGAAGCGGCTGGCCGCAGGCTGACGTTAACGTGCCGGCGAAAGTCGCGTCAAACCGCATTCCGTCCCAGCACAATCGACACGATAGGGGAATTCATTCCATCCCTGTCTCGATACATCCTTTCGGCTTGACTGTTCACCGCTCGCGCCCAGCGCCGGAGATCTCCCCATGCAACAGACCGCCGCAACCACGCCGCATTCCAAAACACAGTTCGATGCCGTCGTCATCGGTGCCGGCTTCGGCGGCATGTATATGTTGCATCGTCTGCGCAAGCTCGGCCTGTCGGTGCGGGTGTTCGAGCGCGGCGATGGTGTCGGCGGAACCTGGTACTGGAACCGTTATCCCGGCGCACGTTGCGATACCGAAAGCATGACCTATTCCTATTCGTTTTCGGACGATCTGGAGCAGCAATGGCAATGGACCGAGCGCTATGCGCCGCAACCTGAAATCCTCGCCTACGCCAATCATGTCGCCGATCGTTTCGACCTGCGTCGTGACATCCAATTTGAAACCGCAGTGCGCTCGGCGGTGTTTGACGAAGGGGCGCAACACTGGCACATCACCACGGCAGATGGCGAGTGCGTCAACGCGCGTTATTGCATTTCCGCCGTCGGCTGCCTGTCCGCGGCGACTTTGCCGGAGTTCGCCGGCCTCGAAGATTTCAAAGGCCAGTGGTATCACACCGGGCAGTGGCCCCATGAGCCAGTGGACTTCGCCGGCAAGCGTGTCGGCATCATCGGCACCGGTTCGTCCGGCGAGCAATCGACGATCGCCATCGCACCGCAGGCGGCGCACCTCCATGTGTTTCAGCGTACGCCCAATTACAGCATTCCGGCCTGGAACGGCCCGCTCGCGCCGGCCGACGCCAACCGCATCAAAGCCAACTACCGCGCCTGGCGCGAGGCCGCGCGTCATTCGCAGATAGGCATACCGTTCGAGAGCAATGGCAAATCCGCCAAGGCTGTCCCGCCAGAGGAACGCGAGCGGGAATACGAAGCAGCGTGGGCGGACGGCGGCTTCAATTTCGTGATGAGCTATCCGGATCTGCTGATGGATATCGAATCGAACCGCACCGCCGCCGATTTCGTCGAACGCAAGATCCGTGCAATCGTCAAGGACCCGGCGGTGGCCGAGCTGTTGACGCCCAAGGATCATCCGCTCGGCACCAAGCGCCTGTGCGTCGATACCGGCTATTACGAAACCTTCAATCGCGACAATGTCACCCTGGTCGATATCCGCAGCGCGCCCATCGAAACCATCACCGCAAATGGTTTGCGCACGCGCGACGCCGATTACGAACTCGACATCATCGTATTTGCGACCGGCTTCGACGCCATCGCCGGCCCGCTGCTCAAGCTGGACATTCGTGGCCGCGGTGGGGTTCGCCTTGCAGACAAATGGGCGGAAGGTCCACGCACCTATCTCGGTCTCGCCACCGCCGGCTTTCCCAATCTGTTCATGATCACAGGGCCCGGCAGCCCCTGCGTATTGAGCAATATGCTGACCTCCATCGAGCAGCATGTGGACTGGATGGTGGCCTGCATCGAGCGCATGGAAAAGCAGGGCCTGGCGCTCATCGAGGCCGAGGTGCAAGCCGAGAACGACTGGGTCCAGACCGTGCACGAGATCGGTCACACCACGCTCTATCCGCTGGTCGACTCCTGGTACACCGGCACCAATATTCCCGGCAAGGTGCGCATGTTCACGCCCTATGCGGGCGGTGTCGGCACCTATCGACGCGTATGTGAGGCGGTGGCGGCGAAGGATTACGAAGGCTTCCGCTTTGCGCCCGCGCTGGCAGGCAGCGCGTCTGGTCACGCACCGAACGCGATTGCATCCTGAGACGCAGCGAGCGCGTCACGCGCGGTGCCGGCCACGCCCTTCTCCGCGGTCATGACATCCGGTCAAGGGCGCATCCGACCGCGAGCATCGAAAATCACCGCCGGAGCCACTGCGGCGGGAAGTTATTTCTGCATCTTCCTGACCAAGGTCGCGGCGGATACCAGGGAGTCGCCAATCTGCAGCACCGTCGCATCGAATGTGAGCAAATCCAAGCCGGCCCATAGCCTGTCCACCTTCGCGAGGATATCGCGCACCGGATTGGCATCGGGATGAGCAGCGACCTTCTCGAAATCCTTACGCACCTGCTCGGTTCGCAACAGATGGTCGCGCGCGCGCTGGGTGGCTGTCAGCCTGGCTTCGAAGGCATTGGGGTCGAAATCGAAGGTATCGAGGAGCGTCTTGAGGCCTGCGATGGAATCGCGAATCACATCGTGACGCGGCGACGCCTTGATGTCCGCCAGTGCGGTTTCGAACGCGGCGATGCGCGTCCGGTACTTGCCAACAGTGGATTGGTCCCCCTTGATGGCGAAATCGAGCCTCGACTTCAACACGGCGCGCCGGCGTGCAAGCGTCGCATCATCGAGGATGGCACTCTCCTCGAGCTCGGCGAGCTGCGCGATCGCAAGCTTGAGCTCGTTCGAAATGGATACATCGGTCGCCTTGCCGAGGGTGGACTGCATGCTTGTCACATCGTCGCGATGAAGCTTGATATTCCCGGCTTCGCGCTCGACCTCGGTTCGCGCTTGCGCTGCCAGTAGCGCCATGCCGCCCTGGGCGGCTGTCAAATCACCGCTCTTCTCGAGCGCCACGAGATCATCGAGACGTTTCTGCAGTGCCAGTCTAAGGCCGGCCGCGATCAGTTTGAGTATCTCGGTCTGAATGTCTTTCGCCAGTGCGCCGAGGATTTCGGTCTGCCGCTTTTTGACTTCATCCGCGCCGATACCGTCGACGTCCCTGTTCGCTTCCTGCTGCGCCTTCAAGGAGATGAGTTCCCGATAGGCATCGCGCGCCGTCGGCGTCTGCAAGCCGCCCAGGCGGGCCAGGCCGCCCACCCCACCCGCCATGACGAAGGAGCGCCAGTAGCGCAGACGTTCGATCTGCGCCATGTACAGGTCCATCGCGGCATCGGCGCGTTCGCTTTCGCCGCGGGCGTCCCGCAGCGCTTGTTGCAGAGGCTCGATGGTGTCGCGATCCGCGGAGCAGAAGGCCAACATCTCGGCCAGCACGCGGTCACCACCCAGGGTCTGATATTCCTGGCGCAACTGCGCCGGATCGGTGATCGCATCGGCCGACAGGGCGTGCGCCATCGCGGCCTGCAATTCCCGCATCTGCTCCCGATAGGAGAGCTTGGCCGGATCCGATTCGACGCTTGCGGCCTGTTTGCCCAAGGCATTGCGCAGTTCCGCCACCTCATCACCAAGGCGCGGGTTGGCAATCTGGCCCGCCAGAATCTTGTGCGCGCGCTCAGGATTGTCGATGACCCACTGCTGCGCGTGCTTGGGGCTCATGCCCATGCACCAGCCGAGATCCTGCAGCACATTGACAGGAAACGCGGCCGACGCCGCGTCGGTCGGCACCAGCTTGCCGACTTCGTTGACATCCTTGCGCCATGCGTCGAGGCGCGTCTTGAGCGTGCCCACCAGCGCCTTCCAGTCCGGTTCGGGGTCGCGCATGAGTTCGTCGCTGAACTGCGATTTGATTTCGAACATGTCGCGCACGCTGAGCGTGTCCGCGCCCGCCTGCATGAAGCGCACGCTGCGTTCCATGAGTTTGATCTGGGCGTCATCGAGGCCCAGCGCGGGGTCGCCCAGTTCCGGATGTCGCTCGGCCAGGCGGCTTTGCGCGTCGCGCAGCGATTGAGCCATTTCGGACGGCTTGATACTGAGCAGCGCGCTACGGGCTTCGGCGCTGAGGGGCTGGTCGCCCTGTTCCATGTCCGGCCCCATCAACACATTCTGCGGATTCAGAATGCGATGACGGTTGAGCTTCAGGGTCTGTGGTCCGGGCATGGAAGTGCCGTGATCGATAGGCACGAGATGGGGCGTGCCGGCAAGATCGCCGCTCAGCAGAATATTGCCGCCATGGCGATCGAGATTGCCGATGATGAGGTCATAGACGGCAAGTTGATCGTATTCCTTCTTGTCTATGCGCGAGAGCAGCGTCGGGTCCGCGCTCCCCAGTCCACCGATGCTGCCCTGGGTGTCCGCCGCAAGACGCTGCATGGCGCCCATGCGCGGCGGTCCGCCATGGGTCTTGCCCTCTGTGTCGGGCAGCTTGCGCGTGTCGATGCGCACCAGATTCGTCGGGCAGACGTCGACCTTGAGACCGCTTGCAGCGAGCGAATCCGCCAGATCCTTGGCCAGCACTTCGCGCACTGCGCCACTGCCCGCCGGCAACCCGTGGGCGACATCCGCCTCGGCGTCGAACGGTTTGAAGATGAAGAGCTTATCGGCGCTGTTCTTGCCGTCCGAATCCTCGCGCTTGATCCAGAACGCCGCATTCACGCCACCTTCACCGCCCAGAGCCGATGCGCCAAAACTCGCGCCACTGCTCACGGTGCCTTCCTCGAACAGATAGGCGGCCTCGAGTTCCGCCGCCAATTCCTCTTCTTTGCGCGTCCACTGCTGGGGTGGGCCGAGCGCCTTGTAGGCCGCAGCGATCTCGGCCAGGCGCGCTTCGGTGCGCGCCTGTAACGAGGCCTTGCCTTGCGCACTCAGGGCCCCGCGGTTGAGGCGCGCGTAGGCGCCGTCGTGCCATGTCTGAATCAGCGTGATCTTGTCCTTGAGACGCTGCTGCGCCGGCCCTTGCGCCTTGCTCAGCGCCTTTTCGAGCGCGGTCAGATAATGTGCGCAGGCCTTGCGCAGGAGTTCGACGTTCTTCGGCGTCGGGTCTTGCTCACAGGCGGCATACAGTTTGGCGCAGGCTGCGAAATTGGCATCGATGTCGATGTCCTGCCGATTGAGCGCAGCCTCGGCATCCCCATTGGCGAAGCCCCGGCCGTCGAGTTCGCGCAACCTGTCCAGCCTGGCATCGACGCGGTCGCAGGCGTCCCTCACCGCGTTCAGATTCTGCGCGGTCTTGCCACCTTCGCAGGCCTGCAGCGCCTGTTGCAGTTCGTTGAGTGAGCCGTCCAGCATGAGTTCGGGGCGGCGTGCCAGCGCCGCCGCGCTGCCCTTGGCGAACACGGCCTTGTCGATGAAGACGACGTTCTTCGACATCAGCGCATGGATCTCGTCACGCCGTTCGGTGACGCTCGCGCGCTGCGGCGCGGTGACCGGCTGCGGCGCGCCGGGTTTTTCCTGGGCCAGCCGTTTGGCGGCCTTGACGGCGTCCTGGATGATCTGGATGCGCGTACTCTTCAGTTCCCTGGAAACCGTGCGATCGTTGCTGAGCAGCTCGGTGTCGCGCCGCGCGAGACCCAGCACGCTGTCGAGCATGGCTTCGCGCTGCGCCGGCGGCAGCTTCTGCATGTCCGTCAGCAGGCGGTCCCAGTCCTCGCGGCTGACGTAGTTGGCGCCCTGATCGAGCACCTTGCGCTGTTCAGCGCTGACATCCGTGGGGCCGGTCGGCTGCTCAATGTCATTTTCGAACTCGGCGTCGATGTCGTGCTCTTCTTCAAGGCTCAGTCCCGCGCCGCGGGCAATGACTTTCAAAGGCAACTCGCATCGAACTTTGACGGTCTTCTGCAGTGCCTTGGCGATGCCCTTGATTGGCGGCTCTTCACCGAAGTCGAAGACCAGCTTGCTGTTCTCGCCGTAGAGCAGGCCACGCACGACCGGCCCGCCCTTGCCTTTACCGCGCTGCGCTTTCACTTCGCCGACATGGCCCATGGTGATGGCGGTCTTCGACACGAACAGGCCGGTCGTCTTACCCGGCGCACAGACGAAGTTGAGCGCCCGTTCGCTGTCGGTGATGGTCTTGGCGAGATTGAGTCCTTTGATCAGATCCTCGATGGCATCGGCCGACGAGCCGCCGCTGTTGCCGAGCTGCGAAGACCATTTTTTTCTTTCCGTCGCAGCTTCGCTGGTCAACTTGTCGAGATAGGCGCACAGGCTTTCGCGCGTCGGATAACTGTTGGCGATGGTCTTACCCGTCTTTATCAGTGCGTCCAGCGCTTTGACGACCTCGGCCGGGCTGCTCGTCAACGCCTTGTCGTAATTACGCAAGGCCTCGGATATCCCGGTCTTCTTGATGCCCTTGTTGGCCGGCTTGTTGAGTTCGGATTTCCAGGCAGCATCGGTCATGTGCGCAGACATGGTGTGATCCCTCACGGTTGCATCAAACGTTGGAAAGACGGGCGGTCGATTGTGCCGCAAGACCGCGGTGCCGGGAATGTCCCGGCCTGCGACTGTGGCGAAGTGCTTCACACGGATGGGCCCTGCTGCGCTGCAGCCGCCGTCGGTGACCAGCCATAGATACGCGTGAGGCTGCCGCCCATGAGCGCCGCGCGCTCACCGTCGGACAGCCCCGCGTACTCGCGGAAGGCGTTCACACCTTCGGCGTAGGTCAGGAAAGCCGTGGCGCGGGTCCAGTCCGTGCCCCACAGACAGCGCGCGAAGCCAAAGGCCTCGAACAGCCTGGCGAGCGGCGCCCAGATGTCGGCAAAGGGATAGGGTTCGCGCGACAGGGTGCAGGCGCCCGAGATCTTGATTGCGACATTCTCCAATCGCGCCAGGGCCACCACATCATCGAGTGCCGCGAATGGCTGCGGCGGGACAGGCGGCGTGAACGGCTGACGCAGGCCGAGATGATCGAGCACCAGTTGTGTATCGGGATGGGCACGCGCCAACGTGGCGAACAAATCGAGCCTGTCCCAGGCCAGGATATTGATCGGCAGTCGGTGCGCGGCGCCGGCCGCGAGGATGCGCGCGAGCCCCGGGTCTTGCGCGTCGATGGTGGCGTCATGCCACAACACGATGCGCGCGCCGACGGCACCGGGTGTGCGTGCCCATTCGGCGATTTCCTCAGTCACCGAAGGCGAGGCCGGGTCGAAGGGTTTGATCAATCCAAAGCGACCAGGGTGACGGACGTGCACTTCGCGCGCATAGCTCGCATCGAATCGATAAAGACTCCAGGGCGAGATCAGCAAAGCACCGTCGACACCGACCGCGTCCATGGCCGCGACCATGTCCTCGCCCGTGACCTCGGGCGGCCCATGCAGGTGGCCGACCCACGGCCGTGCCGCGTGATCGCGTTCATAAGCATGCACCTGGGCGTCGATGACGGGCGTCGCGTTCATGGACATGGGTGTCGTCCTCTCGATGCGCATGGGGATGGCGATGAATGCGCGAATTCATTTGCACATTCAAGCAGGCTCGCTAACCCGTCGCCAGCTCCAGACCGAGCTTGCGATAGCGCTGCGCCGCCGGCGCATCGCCCGCGCCGTCGGCCACTTCGGCCAGCAGGCGATAGAACAGCGGCAGGGGATGATCGGCCACCAGTTGTTCGAGCTGAGTGCGCGCCGGGCCCCACAGACTGGAACGCATCGCGAGGCGCGCACGGGCCAGCCGCAGGCCGGGATCGGTGTCGTGGGTGTGCGCCCATTGTTCGACCTTGCGTAACTGGCGGGCCGGCGGCTGGCAATCGATGTCGCCGTAGAGCGCGGCGAGATCGCTGTTCCACATGTGGTCGAGTTGACGCGCCAGCAGACGCTCGGCTTCGTCATCGCGATGCACACGACACAGTGCATGCACATAGGCAGCCAGCACCTGCGGCGTGGCGCGCAGCGGTTTGGACAAGCTCTCCCACAGCTTCGTCAGCGCGTCCGAGGCGAGGTCTTCGCTGCGCAGCACCGCGACGGCGCAATCGCGTTCCAGCACATTGGCCTCGTCGTGACTCATCACCCGATCGCGCCGCAGCGCCGGCATGAGCTGCAGGATGCCGGCGCGATCGCCGCGCCGTTGCAACAGGCGCAGGCGCAGACGCAACAGTGCGGGGCTGGTGACCTCGGTGCGTGTCAGTTCGTCGATCAGCATTGCCGCGTCGTCGACATGGTCCTGATCGAGCAGCCAGCCCGCGCGCTGCATTTCCAGGGCAGGCACGGCCGCGGGTTTGAGATCGCGCGCCAGTTGCAGATAGTTGTCGCGCCGACCGTTGGCATGGATGGCCTGCGCCGCTTCGGCGGCGGCGAGGTAATGCACTTCAGGCTGCGCATTGTCATCGGCCCCGAGACTGAACAGGCGTTCGGCGCGGGCATGATCGCCGGCCGCGCGCGCCATGAGGCCTTCGGCCAGCGAACGATAGGCGCGGCGTCGACGATAGTCCCCCGACCAGCGCTCGAAACGCCCGCGCAGCGCCAGCAGATGGGCGAGCAGACGCAGGCCGACATAGAGCGCGAGCACACTGCCGATAACCACGATGACGAAAAAGGCAAACGTCGTGCGCAGCACCTTGCCGCCGATGCCGATGACGATGAAGCCGGGATCGACGGCGATGAAATGGCCGACCAGAACCGCAGCCACCAGGGCCAGGAGCGCGACCACGAGCAAGCGCACGATCATGGCTGTGCGGGCGGTTCGGCGGCCGGTGGGGTGGGCGTTTGCGGCAGGGCCGACGGCGTGACAAGGGTTTGACGCGCCGAGCGCACCGCGTCCAGGCTGCCGCCGACATGGGGCAGGGTCGGCGCAAGTTCGATGCCGCGCACCTCGCTCAACATCTCGGCGAGTGCCTTCACCGCCGCGTCGTTGGGGTCGTAGTAACGCGCCACCGCTTCCTGCACGATTTCGACCGCAACCCGGAAGTTGGTGGTATCGCGTTCGAGGATCGCGAGCCGCGCGCTCGACAACTCGAGTTTGAGATTCTGTTCGATGAAGTACCGCAGCCTGGGATCGAACAGCACGCCGTCGGGCAGTTCGCCGTCCTTGATCTCGACCAGGCTCATGAGGTCGTCCCACATCGCCTGCAGCACGCCGCGCCAGTTGTCGGGTGTGACCTTTTCCGCGCGGCTGCGCTTGAAGGAGGTGTCGACCTCGGCAATCGGTTTGGTATGCAAGGTGCCGGCCTTGCGGATCTGCGCGGCGAACTTCAAGGACAGGCCTTCGATGTCCGGCTCGGCCACCGCGGCCAGTGCCTGGATGTCGCGCGCGAGTTGTTCGCGCAGCGGACTCACCAGCGGATGATTGATGCCGCGCAGGCGCTCGTCGCTCGCCATCAGCGCCGCGCGCGCGGTGGCGGCGTCCTGCTCCAGCGCGAGGCGCTGGCTGGCGGCGAGAATCAGGTACTCGCATTCGGCCAGCACCCAGTCGATGGTCTCGTCGCTGCCCGCGGCCGCCAGTGCTTTGACGGCCTCGTCCAGGCTGCGGGCTTCGTTACGCAGTTGATCGACCGCGGCTTGCGCTTGCTTCAGCGCGGCGATCGTGGCGCAAGGCTCCTGGTCCGACCAGGCGGCGGGGCCGAGCGTGCCGCCCTCCATGGCGTCGACGTAGAAGTGGTCGATGATCAGGATGTGGTTGAGCGTGGCGCGCAGGCTTGGGAAGAAGCCGGTTCGTTTCGCGGTGAATTCGTCGGGCCTCAGCCGCGCGCAGGCGGTGAGCAGGCGGTGGTTG